>OIWQ01000328.1_pt1 | contig 62307 bp, 48 predicted proteins | sample 1587571 | NCBI WGS metagenome assembly OIWQ01 (sample SAMEA3888910, study PRJEB22519) | human gut metagenome | biome: human gut; feature: human-associated habitat; material: faeces | place: Denmark | collected 2010
TCGTCCTCTACGATCTGGGCCGCTTCCTGCTTTATGCGGTAGTAGTTGGCTTCGATAACCTCGGCCATTCGGTCCTTGCCGTTTTCGTCGGTGAAGTCGGAGAGCACGGGAATCGGACGATACTGTTTTTCTTCGGCTTTGACCTTTTCGACATCGACGACAATCTGGGCGTGAAACATTTTCTGCGGAATATTGTCCCCGAAGTTGTCGGCCACGGCTCCGACGAACACGCCCTGCGAAAGATTGCTGATTTTCGACGCGGGGATCACGCTGTCAAGCTGGGTGTTTATCCCCGTGGATTTATCTTCACGGCTGATATTGAGCGACTGCCGCTGCTGCACGATTTTTCCGAAGCGTTCGGAGAGGATGCGGGCCGTGTCGCCTACGACCTGCCCGGCAATAACGTTTCCTACGATATTCTGTATGACTTTGCTTTCGTGTTCGCCGTAATCGCGTGTAAGTTGGGAAAAGTCCTGCATCCCCAGACATACGGCTACGCGGTTGCTTCGGGCCGTGGCTATGAGGTTGTCCAGACCTTTGAAGAAAATGGTCGGCAGCTCGTCGATCACGACGCCGCATTTGAGTTTTCCCTTGCGGTTTATGGTTTTCACGATGCGCGAGTTGTAAAGGCTCAATGCCGCCGAATAGATATTCTGGCGGTCGGGGTTGCTGCCCACGCAAAGGATTTTCGGGGCTTGGGGATTGTTCAGGTCGAGGGAAAAGTCGTCGCCCGACATGACCCAGTAGAGCGCGGGCGAGATAATCCGTGACAGCGGGATCTTCGCGGACGCGATTTGTCCCTGTAACTGCTCCTGTGCGCCGCCCTGCCAAGCATCGACGAACGCACTCAAATAGTTTTCCAGTTCGGGCCGGGCCATGAGGATGGTGAAAACCTCCTCGTATTTCTTGTTCAGCAGTTCGATTGCGTGGGGGAAGGTGCAGTATTTCCCGTTCTGATAGATACGCAGAAACCAGATAATCGCCGTGAGCAGCACGACGGGTGATTCGACGAAAAAATCGCCCTGCTTCTGTGCCCACGAACGGTTCAGACCGATCATTATGACGTAAGCAGCTTCATAGGCATCCGCAATGTCGGTCAGAAAATCGGCATTGATGGGATTGCAGCGGTGCGAGTGGCGGGGATCGTCGAAGTTTATCACGCAGAACTGCGGCTTTACTTCGTACTTGTGCGTGAAACGCAGCAGGTGGTTGTAAGCCAGCATACTCAAATCCGGATATTTGAAATCATAGAGATACAGACTATATCCTTTCTCGATGAGTTGTTTGATGTAATTATTGATTACGGTGAATGATTTTCCGCTGCCCGGTGAGCCGACCACCATGCAGCTACGAAAAACCGCGATATTCACCCAGCCGCGAAAATTTTGTCCCCGATAACGGAACAGCGTCGGCAGGTTCACCGAATATTCGTCCGAAAGCAGGCGTGTTTCCTGCATAAAGGATTCGTTTTCGTCGTTGAAAACGTCGTCCAAGAGGTCGTGCCGCAGAAGCCGCCATATCCATATTCCGGCCGTAAGCATGAGCAGATAACCCGCGAACAGAGTTCCGGTGTACCATGCCACGCGCACGCCGGGCATTGCGTGTATATGCAAAAGCCAATCGTTGAAAAAGTAGAGGAAGAAGCCAGCGAAGCCCGCCGTGATGATATGCGGCCAGCCGATTTTCTGCGATTTAACGCCCCGTGAACCCAGACAGGCGATCAGGAGCAGCAGAAAGGCGAACAGTTTTGAGTAGAGGGGTGAGGAATAGAATCCCGTCGTCTGCTGGAATCCATGCAGAATACGGTCGATAATCCCGAATGTTCAGCCGTTGTCGGCCAGTCATTCGTAACAGAACCAATAAATGTTGGTAACATTGCAGATAATGCCTACGGCCAAAATGAACGCGACAATCTTTGCCAGCGCCCTCAAATCATCTTCTTGTTGCATAAATATAGTTTTTGGTTTCGGCGGCAAAAGTAAGTCGGACGCGACAATTCCCGACGTTGTAGGCTGCCGTTCGCCCTCGTTCGCCCTAATTGGCTACGGGATATGTCTGGAATCGGAAAAAATCTATACCTTTGTAGGCGAATATTCGAAAGGTGCATGCCTGAATATTCATCATAGCCTGTTCCCGGCAGTCAAACGTGGAAATTTGAATGGGAAGCAGGCGGGACGGCTGAACTTCGTACATCGTTTGTGCGGGGTTCGGTCTGACTGTTTCCGGGTTTTCCACGACCTGACTGCCGCAGATTGTTCCCCGTACATTTTTAAGATATTTTGCTACCTTTGTCATTGCAACAAGGGTACGCCCACATACTCGCGGCCTGTTCAGTAAGGAATCGAAACGGCAAAAATTTGATTGAGAAACAGGCGGGACAGGTCGAACTTCGTGCTTTTACGGCGCGGGGTTCGGCTGTCTGTTTCGTGGCTCTTTGCCGTGCCTGATTCCTTTCGCCGTTCCCCGCGTTTTTCTTTTCTTGCCCTAATACGAAGAATGACCGTTAAATTATTATGAATTATATCGTTATCGGTGCAAATTAAACGTTATTCGCATGGGTGATCCGGGTGTTGCTTCCGATAAATAATAATTATGGCTAATTGTTTGATTTATAGAACTGAAAAGCTATATTTGCAATGATTCAAGTTATATAAAGGTTTGTTCAATTCGTTAGAAGAATAACGCAAGTGCAAAAGCAAAGATGTAGGCATCATATCTTTGTGAGGTGATTGTTTTTGGAGTTTTTTCTTTGAAGATTTTAAGTGTAAGAGAGAGTGAAAAGGGCCTGCGCGCAATGCGCAGACCCTTTTGAATTGTATGATCCTCCCGAATTAGTCCTCATAGCAAATGTAACGAATTATGTCATGTCAGCTTTACCAAATGCAGGTTGAATCGCTATTTTTTCGTATATTGGGTAATATTATTGTGGGCTGATTATGAAAATATTTATTTATGTTTGTGTCTTTCTATGCTTGTATTCGTGTTCCGAAAGCAAACACATATCCGAAGAACTGAATCGAACGGAGGAAATAATTAACGATTATCCGGACAGCGTGTTACGCTCCTTGCAAGCTATTGCTCCCGGCAGTATTTGCAAAAAATCGACAAAAGCGCATTACGGGCTTCTTTATTCGCTGGCGTTGGATAAAACAGGGCAAACCATAGATTCCGATTCGATGCTTCGTCCTGCCGTAAACTATTTTCTGCGGAAAGGCACGAATCGGCAAAAGTTCCTTTCTTGGTATTGTCTGGGACGCATGGAATACAGCGCAAATAATTATCAGAAAGCAACCGAATCGTATCTTAAAGCGCTGGAGTATCAGGACCTAATAGATGATCCTTACCTGATCGGAGTGTGTAACTTCGTGTTAGGAGAACTGAATTTGAAGCAGAATAATTATCAAAGGGCTTTGTTTTATTACCAAGAAGCCTACGAAAACTATCAGGCCGCAAATAAGACCAAACACCAAGTCAGCGCTAAAACTGCCATTGCCGCTGTTTACTACATGGAGAACGATAACGATAACGCGCTCCGGGATTATCGGGAAGCATTGAATCTATCCGAACAATTCGGGTATGAGGATTTTCAGGTGTACTGCCTGCGTTGCCTAATCGGGATTCTTTCGAACAAAGGCGTAACCAACGAAACCTACAATTATGTAGGTCGTTTTCTCCAGTTGTCGGATGATTTATCGCCGAATGATTACTGTGTTTTGGGAGAATATTATTTGCGTATCAATAAACCGGACAGCGCCGAATATTATTTGAACGCAGCGATTTCAGCCAATATTGGTGGGCCGCGCGAAAACGATGCGGCAGCTAAAATTCTCCTTGCCGAAACCTATACGATGAATGCAGATTACCGAGCGGCCTACTCGATGCAAAAGGAGTGTCTTGCTTTATGTGATTCGATACATTTAAGCTATATGAATAATTCTGCGGCAGAAACCGAACTGCGATATAAAAACGAGCGTTTGGAATTTGAACGCTACCGCTCCAGCGTAAGACAAAATGTAATTTATATTATCGCTTTGGTATCAGTCATAGCGATCTGCGGCATTATTTATATCTTCCGCCGCAGAAATAAGATGCAGAAACAAAGAATTGAGGAATATCTGACGCTGATTGAAGAACTGAATAAGACCAAATTGCAAATACCCGATGCCGCAAAAATTAGTGAACTGCTTAATACGCGCTTTCAAGTCCTGAAAGAACTTGCAAAGACCTATTATGAGTTTGAAAATTCCCCGGCTCTTACCAAGAAAGTCAAAGGCATTTTATCCGAAAAGATTTTGGATAAAACGATAATGTCGGATTTAGAGAATACCCTGAATCAACAATACGATAATGTGATTTCTAATTTCAAGTCCGAATATCCGAAAATCAAGCCATGTTTCGTGGAATTGCTTTGCCTGCTCTATGCCGGATTTTCACCGCAACAAATAAGCGTCATTACCAATGAAACGCTAAAAACAATATACATGCGGAAGTTCCATTTGAAAAAGAAAATAATGGCTTCGAGTATCACAACAAAAAATGCGATTCTCAATATTATTTCGTAAATACCAGAGAACTAATACTTTAGCAATCAGACTTGTTTAAATCAAAGATTTACCGCTAATGTGCTGATTTAAAATGCGTTAAAGCAAAGCCCGAAAACTGAAAAATTTTCGGCTTTTTTGTGTGCGTAACTGTTTGTTTTTCAGTCGAAATCACTTTGCGGTTGAAAAATTTTAGAGGCTCTGATTTCTTGGTTTTCGGAAACAATCGCTCTACTTTTGAAATGTACGAATATCTCATACTCACTTTCAAATTTAAGCCTATGAAAAAGTTCTCTCCCGCAATGTCTGTAATTGTCGGTTTGTTTATGCTATTCGCAGGTATTTATTCGGTCTATGGCGGCGGCAAGACGGCAGTTATTGTCAAACAGGTAAAAGTCGGCGGCGGCCCCGTCTGCCTATCGGAAAATATCCCGCTCGTATTCTATGATAGTTCTATGAGTATAGTAGAGGTCATTGCATCGGGCGCAGAGAGCAAGACGGGGCAGTTGATAATTTCCGGCAACTTTGGCACGGTTGCATGTGAACGTTTCGACCTTTTCAATGGAAAAAGTATCATTCCAATCCCCGAACTGGAACCGGGATTTTACACGATTGAACTGTCAATAGACAAAAATGTTTTCGCAGGCGATTTTTTTATCGAATGACATAGAATGTAGGACAAAGAAAGGGGAAACGAATAGATGACAGAAGCAGCAACTAACTTTTTGTCTGACAGCTAATCCACTAAACCAAAACTCTCTGTGAGTAACGTCTTTGTTTGCTCACACAAAAATCACTACCAACTTAAATTTCAAGGCCATGAAAAAAGTATTAGCATTAATCGTATTGTGTTTCATCGCATTTAATAGCCATGCGCAATTAAAGTATCAGAACGGCTATTTGGTTTATAACGCTATGGAGCGTTACAACGGATATATGACCAACTGGGAGGGCTGGGCGCATTGCTGGAAATTCGGGAATCGAATGATTAAATTCGACCTCGGCCCCGCAGATTCGCGCGTTTCCAGCAACTCCGACAAACTCGTACTCTACGATACGGAGAACGGCGGTTTCATCGACCTGTACGCCCGCAACGTCTATACGAACTCCGACGCTGCGTCGAAAACAAATATCCAGTCGTTAGGCAGCGCAACGGCAACCCTCACGCAACTGCGTCCCGTGTCGTTCGAATGGGCCGATAAGGCGCATTATTTCAAGACCAGCCGACGTTCGACGGGCGTTTCCAATCCCAAAGAAATGGGATTCATTGCCCAGGAGATCGAGCAGGTACTTCCCGACATCGTGGCCGTGGATTGCGAGGGCCACCGTGTCGTAAATTACAGCGCATTGATTCCGCTGCTTACGAAGTCTATTCAGGAGCTTAACGGCCAGATCGAAACCCTGAAAGCAGAAATCGAAGCGCTCAAATCTGGAAAATAATTAAACGATTATTATTATGAAAAGAATACTGAATATAATCGGTATTTTCTTTCTGTCGATAATAGTTTTCACTGGATGCCAGAATTTTACGGAGGACGAAATGGAAATGTCCCCGCAAACAAGGGCACAATTAAGTTCCGGTACGCACTATTATTGGTATAAGGGGAACAAAATCCCGATTACAATTAATACGACAAAATCGTACATTCTTTTTGAATCCTCCGATGAAGCGAATTTGCAGTTACCTCTCCTGAACTCCAAATCGGGATTGAGTGCGGCAAAAGTAACTTTATCTTCCCGGCTCCAGTTGCAAGATGCAACACGATCAGCGGCCAACGATAACCTGTATTGGGCCGAAGTTGCAACTGCGGACGTAAACGCACAAGATAAGGCATTGGTTTACAGCGCACCTTATTTCAAGACTTCCGACGGCGCTGATTTGGGTTTGAGCCATTTGTTTTATGTCAAAGTGAAGTCCATACGCGACGTAAGAATCCTGACAACACTTGCAACGGAGAATAAGGTAACTTTACTCGGAAACAATGAATACCTGCCGCTTTGGTACACGCTTTCCTGTACGAACGAATCGCTGGGAAACGCGCTGGAAATGGCGAATAAGTTTTATGAAGATGGCCCGTTTGCCGCCTGCCAGCCTTGTTTCATCAGCGAGGACGAAACTACGGCAGCCCCGAATGACCCGTTGTTTTCCGCTCAATGGGCGTTGAAGAATACGGGGCAGAATCAAGGAACTGCAGGAATCGACATCAACTATCTCCCGGCCAGAGAGGTAACGCAGGGAAGCAGCGATATTATCGTCGCGGTATTGGACCACGGCACACAGTTGGATCACCCCGATTTGAATGTTTCGTCGAAAAGCTATGACACCGAAACAGGGAGGTCGCCAAGTCAGATTTGGGGCAACCACGGTACAGCATGTTCCGGAATCATATCTGCCAAAACCAACAATAATCTGGGGGTTGCGGGCATCGCCCCGAACTGTCCCGTTATGTCGATCAGCAATCAATTAATGGGAACATCGGATGCTCCCCAGAAAAGGGCTGACGGATTTAATTGGGCTTGGAGAAACGGTGCGTCTGTTATTTCAAATTCTTGGAGATCATCGACGTTCTCGGAGTTGTTAGAAGATGCGATACAGTCGGCCATGACAAATGGACGTAACGGTCTGGGGTGTGTCGTAACTTTTTCTGCAGGTAATTATGATTCGAATACCGTGGGCTATCCTGCGAGATCGTTGCCCGATATTATCGTCGTCGGAGCGTTAAGTCTTTCGGGTAAACGTAAATCCTCAACGACTATTGATAACGAAGGCTGGTGGGGAAGTGATTACGGAACGCAGTTAGATATAATGGCTCCCGGCGTTCTTATTTATACTACGGACCGAACCGGAAGTGTCGGGTATGTTTCGGGCGATTATATGCCAAATTTTAACGGCACATCATCGGCTTGCCCGCATGTTGCCGGAGTAGCGGCTTTGATACTGTCGGTAAATCCGAACCTGACCCAAAAGGAGGTAGCCACGATCATCGAGAAAACAGCCCGCAAGGTCGGCGGATATAGCTATTCGACGGTTAGCGGCAGACCGAACGGCACATGGCATACAGAAGTTGGTTACGGCCTGATCGACGCCTATGCTGCCGTAATGGAAGCTCAAAATGCAAGTACGACGGTCTATTTCAATGACAAGACAGTTACCACGAATACGGTAGTTTCGGGCAGCGAAATATCTGCGACGAACGTAACCGTTAAGAACAATGCCAAGCTGACGTTTACCAACGCCAAGAGTATTATTATCACTCAACCTTTTACCGTCGAACTCACTTCGTCATTAGAACTTTCTTTACAGTAATTTTTACCGATAAGGCGGAGAATCGGATTCTCCGCCTTTGGTTTTTATAGGATTTTCACCATGCAGACACGCCATCAAGACCGCTCCGCCTATTTTGAAGAAACAGCCACCTCCTGCCGCAATTATTATCTGCCTTATATTGAACAGCATACGTCTTTGAAATTCGGTCGTAAGTGCCGGGTAATGGAGGTCGGTTGCGGCATTGGCGGCATCCTTTCTATTTTTGCGGCAATGGGGGCCACGGTAACGGGAATAGATATTCACAAACCGTCAATCGAAACCGCAAAGACACTTTTCGCCGAAAGGGGGTTGAAAGGAACGTTTATCTGTTCGGATATTTTCGATTACAGCGACACACAACCTTACGACCTGATTATCCTACACGATGCGTTGGAGCATATTCCCGAAAAGGAGCGGTTGATGTTGCATTTAAAATCCTTTCTGAAAGCTGACGGCCTTTTGTATCTGGGATTCCCCGCATGGCAAATGCCGTTCGGGGGACATCAGCAAATGGCGAAGAACCGGATTATCGCCAACTGTCCTTACATCCACCTGCTGCCCCGACCTCTTTTCCGTTTCGTGTTCAGGGCATGCGGCGAAAAGGAAAGCACGGTGAAATGTTTTTTCGAAATCCGGGATACGCGCATCACTATCGAGGGTTTCCATAAATTAGTAACGGCAACGGGACTACGCATAGTGAATCAGCGGCTATATTTCATAAACCCGAATTATCAGGTGAAATTCGGATTGAAACCGCGCATACTATCTCCCGTTATCGGGAAAATACCTTATGTGAGAAATTTTTTCACGACGACCTGCTACTGTCTGCTGGCAATGCAGGAGGGGGCTAATTAACCTCCAGATCGAGCGATATTTTCGCTTCGTTCGGAACAGACGGAACCAACTGCGCTACACGCCATTTCGGGGCTTCGGTGGTGTCGTTCAGCAGAAAGGTTACGGAATATATATATTGAGCATCCGCCTTTACAAAGTTCTTTTTGACGCTTTCGATTCCGTTTGTGGCCTGTCCTGCAACCAAAAGGAGCGTGTTCTTTTCGAAGTCTATATCTTCGGGCAATTTGTCGTTGGGAAATATAAAATCCGCCAGTTCCGCCTGGCTGCGAATCACGATCAGTTGATTGGCGGGCGTTTCAGCCCAGTTCCAAAGAGGATTCAGCGTATAATCGGCGCAGGACAAAGTAGTAGCCTTTCCCTGTGTATTATCATCTGGGGTATCAGTCTTTGTTTGATTCATCTCCACGGACGTACAACCCGTCGCGGTAAACAGAGCCATTGCGATAAGACAAACGATCTTTTTCATAGCTTTGGTTTTTCAATTTGACGATCAAATAGCGTTCCCGATTTTTATTTCGGCACGGCATCCTTGCGCATATCGTCCGAAATATAAGGTATTCATTTACAAAGATAAGAATTTTGGATAAGAAACAAACTATTTGAACAAAAAACAGGAACCCTGCGGTCCCGGTTTGACATTATTGCAGCTATTTCCAATTTGGAAACAACTGCGTCGGTCAATCTTTGTCTTTTTCGCCCTCGATCTGCTCGGTTTTTTTGGCGGCCAATACCTGTGCGGCGTTGATGGGGGAAACGACCGAGTGGCCTAACTGCTTTTCAAGCTGTGTCCGCGCGGCCTTTGCCACGCTGCCACCGCTTCGGGCAACTGGTAATACTTGTTATTACGACGAGCGGTGCCGGCAGCCCCCACGCCCCGTCCGCCGGCATGATTGAAACGACGTTTGCCATAGGAACACCCTTGAAAAAACAGAGCGGACACTATTCCGGCAAAAATTCGTATCTTTATCCGCCGGGCTTGCCCCGGAACACGAAATACACACATACCGAATGATGAAACCTCACAAAATTTTATGGCTCGGCTGCTGTCTGGCAGTCGCGGGCTGCGGCGGTGACAAGTCCTCCGCTCGGAATTACGACAAGGAGATCGACCAGCTCATGGACCGCATGACGCTCGCCGAGAAAATCGGCCAAATGAATCAGGTATCGGGCAAGAGCAATCCCACCGGCGTCCTGAAACAATATTCATCGATCGAAGGACGTGTCCGCGAGGGCAAGATCGGGACCGTGCTCAACGTCACGGGAGCCGCCACGACACGGGAACTTCAGCGGATTGCAGTCGAGGAGACCCGGCTGGGCATCCCCCTGATCTTCGCGCTGGATGTGATCCACGGTTACAAGACCATTTCGCCCGTACCCCTCGCCGAAAGTTGTTCGTGGGACATGGAGACCATCGAAGCCTCGGCCCGGATGGCTGCCGTCGAAGCCTCGGCAGCGGGTCTGCAATGGACTTTCGCCCCGATGGTCGACATCGCCCGCGACCCGCGCTGGGGCCGCGTCATGGAGGGAGCGGGGGAGGACCCCTACCTCGGTTCGCACATCGCCCGGGCCCGTGTCCGGGGATTCCAGGGCGATGATCTTTCGGCTCCGAACACCATCCTCGCCTGTGCAAAGCATTTCGCGGGTTACGGAGCCTCTGAGGGTGGCCGCGACTATAATACGGTGGACATCTCCGACCAACGGCTACGCGAACTCTACCTGCCGCCGTTCAAAGCCGCCGCAGATGCAGGCGCCGCGACCTTCATGAACTCGTTCAACGAACTTTCGGGCGTTCCGGCGACCGGCAACCGATTCCTCGTGAAGCAGATCCTACGCAACGAGTGGGGTTGGGGCGGCGTCATCGTCTCCGACTGGGGCTCCGTGGCCGAAATGATTCCCCACGGCATCGCCGAGGACAAGAAACAGGCCGCGCTGCTGGCCGTGAAAAACGAGTGCGACATCGACATGGAGGGCAACTGCTATCCGAGTTCGCTCGAAGAGTTGGTGAAGGAAGGCAAGGTTTCCGAAAAGGAGATCGACCGCTCAGTTCGCCGTATCCTCCGGCTGAAATACGAGCTGGGGCTCTTCGACGATCCCTACCGCTACTGTGACGAACAGCGGGAAAAAGAGGTGACCCTCTCGGCGGCGCACCGCGAAGCGGCGCGCGACATGGCCCGCAAGTCGATCGTGCTGCTGGAAAACCGCAAGTCGGTGCTGCCCCTCGGCAAACCCCGCTCCATCGCCGTCGTCGGACCGCTGGCCGACAGTCCGGTGGACATGCTGGGCGAATGGAGGGCCAAAGGCGATCCGAAGGAGGTCGTGACGATCCTTCGGGGTATCGAAAAGACCGCCGGGGCCGGCACACGCGTCGCCCATGCCAAGGGCTGCGACGTGACTGGCAGCGACCGGAGCGGCTTTGCGGAGGCTGTCCGCGCAGCGCGCAGCGCCGATGTGGTGATTGCCTGCCTGGGCGAGAGCGCCGACATGAGCGGCGAGGGCTACTGCCGCTCGGGACTGGGACTGCCGGGCGTCCAGCAGGAACTACTGAAAGAACTTAAAAAGACCGGGAAACCCATCGTCCTGTTGTTGAGCAACGGCCGCCCGCTGACGCTGGCGTGGGAGAAGGAGAACATCGAGACGATCGTCGAGACCTGGTTTCTGGGCACCGAGGCCGGAAACGCCGTCGCCGACGTGCTGTTCGGCAAATACAACCCCTCGGGCAAACTGGTCATGTCGTTCCCCTACAACGTCGGCCAAATCCCGGTTTACTACAACCACAAGCATACGGGACGCCCGTTCGAACCCAACCAGCGTTACGTAATGCACTACATCGACGCCCCGGTCGACGCGCTCTACCCGTTCGGCTACGGACTCAGCTACACACGCTTCGAATACGGCGAACCGACGCTCAGCAGCGACCGGATGGCCGCCGGCGACACCATCACGGCAACGGTGAAGGTCACCAACGCGGGTGATTACGACGGCGAGGAGGTCGTACAGCTCTACATCCGCGACCTCAAAGCGCAGATCACCCGCCCGGTGAAAGAACTGAAAGGCTTCCGGAAGATTTCCCTCAAAAAAGGCGAGTCGGCCGACGTGACATTTGACATCACGCGCGCCGAATTGGAATACGTGCTGGCCGACGGCTCGGTCGTCTCCGACCCCGGAGAATTTGAGCTCTTCATCGGCGGCAGCTCCGCCGGGCTCCAACCCGTCCGATTCAGTGCGCTTTAGACAACCGGCCGAGATGACGCGAGAGACCTCCGGATCCCTGACGGCGCATCTCACCCCCGGCGGTGGGGTCGCTGCCGTGCCCACCCCGGCCCGATAAAGCTGCCCAACATACTCTCAACGGCCGCCTGCACCGGATACAACTCCTGCAGGCGGCCGTCTTTCTTTTCGTTTTTCAGCCCGGCCGATAGCGGGTACCGCCAAAATGATATATCTTTGTGCCGGGAACGACTTGTGAAAACTATGGCAAAAATTCTGATTATCGACGACGAACAGCAACTCCGCGGACTGCTGGCCCGGATCATCTCGCTCGAAGGATACGACGTGACCGAGGCCGCGGACTGCACCTCGGGACTGAAAGCGCTCCGCCGCTGCGATCCCGACGTGGTGCTGTGCGACGTGAAGCTGCCCGACGGCAACGGCGTCGACATGGTGGCGAAAATCAAGGAAGCCGCGCCATCGGCTGAAGTGATCCTGCTGACAGCCTACGGCAACATCCCCGACGGGGTGCAGGCCATCAAAAACGGCGCTTTCGACTACATCACCAAAGGCGACGACAACAACAAGATCCTGCCTCTGCTGAGCCGTGCGGTCGAAAAGGCCCGGATGCAGCGACGGCTGGCCCGCATCGACGACACCCTGTCCGAACAGCACTCGTTCGAGCGGATCATCGGCCGTTCGGAATCCCTGCGCCGGGCTGTGGAACTGGCCCGCAAGGTCGCCGTCACCGACACCTCGGTGCTGCTCACGGGCGAAACGGGCACCGGCAAGGAGGTTTTCGCCCAGGCCATCCACCACGCCAGCCCGCGGGCCAAGGAGGCTTTCGTCGCAGTCAACTGCTCGGCCTTTTCGAAGGAACTGCTCGAAAGCGAGTTGTTCGGCCACCGCGCAGGCAGTTTCACGGGAGCCTCCAAGGACAAAAAAGGACTTTTCGAGGAGGCCGACAAAGGCACGCTGTTCCTCGACGAAATAGGGGAGATGCCCGCCGAATTGCAGGCCAAACTTCTGCGCGTGCTCGAAAGCGGGGAATTCATCAAAATCGGCGAAACACGCCCCACACGGGTTGACGTGCGCCTGATCGCCGCCACGAACCGCAACCTCGAACGGGAGATAGCCGCGGGCAATTTCCGCGAGGATCTTTTCTTCCGGCTCTCGGTCTTCCGCATCCAGCTGCCGCCGCTGAGCGAACGGCGGGGCGACATTCCTGAATACGTCCGTCACTTCGCGGCGCAGTTCGCCGCCAGGATGGGCAAGCGCATCGACACGATCGACGACCGGTACATCGCGGCACTCGAACGCCATCCCTGGCCGGGCAATGTCCGCGAACTGCGCAACGCCGTGGAGCGCAGCATGATTATGGCCGACGGCAACAGCCTCACGACCGACTGCCTCGCCCCCGAGTTCCACGCAGCGGCCGGCACCGCCGCTCCCGATTCGCTGGCGCTCGAAGACCTCGAACGCCGCCACATCCTCCGGGTGCTGGAACACACCGCGGGCAACAAGGCCGAAGCCGCCCGCCTGCTGGGCATCGGCATCGCCACACTCTACCGCAAACTCGAAAGCTACGGGGTGAAATAACCGCCCCGGATTCTCATTCCGAGAGGGCCGCCTTATCATTTTGATAGGGCGGCCCTCTTTTTTGGCACATCTGCCATAAGCGCAATAAACTATCCGCCAATCGCTTGCGCCACAAACTCCGGCTCTGGCATTCCCTTCGTATGCTATGGAGCGAAACCAAACAGAGGATTCAACATGGCAACCTTGGTAATCATACTGCTGATCGTGCTGTTTTGCAGCGCCCTATTGCTGTTGGACCGGATGCTGTGCGGTTATGTAAAATTGATGTCTAACTCAAAAAAGAAGCGAAAATGAATGAAATCGTACTGTTCCTGCTGCTCTGCGCCCTCGGCGTACTGTGCTACGGATTCTATTTCAAATGTGTGGATTGGTTCGAAAAAATCTGAAGAAAATGTTTACCGGATTACTTATTCTGAGCATCGCCGGGTTCGTCTACCTGATGTACGTGCTCGTAAAACCCGAAAAATTCTGAATCGATGAATACCGAAATCTTAGGCGTTATCCTGCAATGGACCCTTCTGGTGGTGTTGTGCTATCCGCTGGGGCGTTACATTGCCAAAGTCTACCGCGGCGAGCGCACGTGGCTCGATTGCATGGCTCCCGTCGAACGCGGCATCTACAAGTTCTGCGGCATCGACCCCGCGCAGGAGATGAACTGGAAACAGTTCCTCAAAGCGCTCCTGACGGTCAACCTCTTCTGGTTCTTCTGGGGCATGCTGCTGCTGGTTTTCCAGGGCTGGCTGCCGCTCAACCCCGACGGCAACCCGGGACAATCGCCCGACCTGGCGTTTAACACCTGCATCTCGTTCATGGTCAACTGCAACCTTCAGCATTACAGCGGCGAGACGGGCCTGAGTTATTTCACCCAGTTATTCGTCATCATGCTCTTCCAGTTCGTCACCGCCGCCTGCGGCATGGCGGCCATGGCCGGCGTCATGAAGGCGCTGGCCGGCAAGACGACGAAGACCATCGGCAACTTCTGGGTCTTCCTCACCCGAAGCGTCACGCGCATCCTGATGCCGCTGTCGCTCGTGGTCGGCATTCTGCTCGTCGTCAACGGCACGCCGATGTCCTTCGATGGCAAACAGACGCTCACGACGCTCGAAGGAGCCGAACAGGTCATCTCACAGGGTCCCACAGCAGCCATCGTGCCCATCAAACAACTCGGCACCAACGGCGGCGGCTACTTCGGCACCAACTCAGCGCATCCGCTCGAAAACCCCAACGCCTTCACCAACATCCTCGAATGCTGGTCGATCCTGATCCTGCCGATGGCCATGGTCTTCGCCTTCGGATTCTACACCCGCCGCCGCAGGCTCGCGGCATGGATTTTCGGCGTGATGCTTTTCGCCTACACCGCGGGCGTCATCGTCTCCGTCTGGCAGGAGACGGCCGGCAGTCCGCAGATCGACCGAATGGGCATCGCACAGGAACTCGGCTCGATGGAGGGCAAGGAGATCCGCATCGGCTCCGCAGCATCGGCCATGTGGGGCATGACGACGACCGTAACCTCGAACGGCTCGGTAAACTCGATGCACGACTCGCAGACCCCGCTGAGCGGGATGCTTCAGATGCTCAACATGCAGATAAACTGCTGGTTCGGCGGTGTCGGAGTGGGGTGGATGAACTATTTCGCATTCCTTATCATCGCCGTCTTCATCAGCGGGCTGATGGTGGGCCGCACCCCCGAGTTCCTCGGCCGGAAAGTCGAGGCCCGCGAGATGAAGATCGCCACGCTGGTCGTGCTGATGCACCCCTTCCTGATCCTCGTCGGCACGGGCATCTCGGCAGCCATTGCCGCCGCCAATCCCGAAATAGGGTGGTTGAACAACCCCTCGTTCCACGGACTGAGCGAGATGCTCTATGAATACACCTCCTCGGCCGCCAACAACGGCTCCGGCTTCGAGGGACTCGGCGACAACACGCTGTTCTGGAACATCTCGACGGGCATCGCCCTTATCATGGGCCGCTATTTCCCGATCGTGGGGCAGGTCGCCATCGCCGGACTGCTGGCCTCGAAAAAGTGTATCCCCGAGAGCGCCGGAACGCTCCGCACCGACACGGGCACCTTCTCGCTGATGACCTTCGCCGTCATCATCATCGTCGCGGCCCTCTCGTTCTTCCCCGCACTGGCCCTGGGCCCGATCGCCGATTACCTGACTTTCTAAACAAGCTACCGCCATGAAACAAAATCAAAATAACTCCCTCTTCGACCGCACGCTGCTGCGCCGGAGCCTCCGCGCTTCGTTCACGAAGCTCGACCCGCGGCAGATGGTCAAAAATCCCATCATGTTCACCGTCGAGGTCGTCACCTTCGCCATGCTGTTGCTGCTGGTCTGGATCGCCGTGACGGGCGACACGTCGCAGGGCACGCTGCTCTACAACAGCATCGTCTTCCTCGTGCTGCTGCTCACCGTGCTTTTCGCCAATTTCGCCGAAGCCATCGCCGAGGCCCGCGGCAAGGCGCAGGCCGACTCGCTGCGCAAAACCCGCGAGGAAACGCCCGCCAAACGCATCGAACCCGACGGCCAGTCGCACATCGTCAGCAGTTCGGCATTGAAGCAGGGCGACCTCTTCGAATGCATCGCCGGGGACACCGTCGCCGCCGACGGCGAAATCGTCGAGGGCCTCGCCTCGATCGACGAAAGCGCCATCACAGGCGAATCGGCCCCGGTGATCCGCGAGGCGGGCGGCGACAAGAGCTCCGTCACGGGCGGCACGAAGGTTCTCTCGGACCGCATCCTCGTGAAAGTCACCGCCCGTCCCGGCGAAAGCTTCCTCGATAAGATGATCGCCCTGGTCGAAGGCTCCTCGCGCCAGAAGACGCCCAACGAGATCGCGCTGACCATCCTGCTGGCAGGCTTCACGCTTGTCTTCGTAATCGTCTGCGCCACGCTGAAACCTTTTGCGGACTATGTGGGTGCGAACATCACCGTCGCGGCGTTCATCTCGCTCTTCGTCTGCCTGATCCCGACCACCATCGGCGGCCTGCTCTCGGCCATCGGCATCGCGGGCATGGACCGCGCCTTGCAGGCCAACGTCATCACCAAGTCGGGCAAGGCCGTCGAGACCGCCGGCGACATCGACACGCTGCTTTTGGACAAAACCGGCACAATCACCATCGGCAACCGCAAGGCTACGAATTTCTACCCGGTCGACGGGGTCGACAAAAAGGCGTTCATCCGCCTCTGCGTCCTCTCGTCCGTCGCCGACCCGACCCCCGAAGGCAAATCCGTCGTTGAACTGGGGGCCGCCGAGGGAGTCCGCATCGACCCGGTGTCGATGGTCGGCGTCCGCATGGTGAAATTCACCGCCGAAACCAAGTGCTCGGGCGTGGACATGCCCGACGGACGCCGCATCCGTAAAGGGGCCGCCGAAGCGATCCTCCGCCTTGCGGCCGAACAGGGCTGTGCCTGCCCGGCGGAGATCGCCGCCACGACGCGCCGTATCTCCGAAAACGGCGGCACGCCCCTCGTGGTCTGCGAAAACGAGCGGATCATGGGCGTCATCGAACTGCAGGACATCATCAAAACGGGCATCCGCGAGCGTTTCGAGCGCCTGCGCCGGATGGGCGTGAAGACCGTGATGGTCACGGGCGACAATCCGCTGACGGCGAAATACATCGCCGAGAAAGCGGGCGTCGACGACTTCATCGCCGAAGCCAAACCCGAAGACAAGCTCGAATACATCCGCCGTGAACAGCAGTCGGGCAAACTGGTGGCCATGATGGGCGACGGCACGAACGACGCCCCGGCGCTGGCGCAGGCCGACGTGGGCGTGGCGATGAACAGCGGCACGCAGGCCGCCAAAGAGGCGGGCAACATGGTCGACCTGGACAACGACCCCACGAAACTGATCGAGATCGTAGAGATCGGCAAGCAGCTTCTCATGACACGCGGCACGCTCACGACCTTTTCGATCGCCAACGACGTGGCGAAATACTTCGCCATCGTCCCGGCGCTGTTCATCGCCTCGATCCCGTCGCTCGGCGCCCTGAACATCATGCACCTCCATTCGCCCGAAAGCGCCATCCTCTCGGCGGTGATCTTCAACGCCGTCATCATCCCGCTGCTGATCCCGCTGGCACTGCGCGGCGTGACCTACAAACCGATCGGCGCCTCGGCCCTGCTGCGCCGCAACCTCTTCATCTACGGCCTGGGCGGCGTAGTCGCACCGTTCATAGGCATCAAACTGATCGACACATTGATAAGTGTATTCTTTTAAAGCATTGATTCAATTATGAAAAACCTCTGGATTTCACTCAAAATAACACTGGCCATGTGCATCGTGCTCGGCATGGGTTATGTGCTCGTACTGCGCGGCGTATCGGCCGTCGCAGGTCCCAACGGCGGGGAAGCCGACGTAGTGACGCTCGACGGACAGATCGTCGGCGCGGCTAACGTAGGGCAGTCCTTCACGAACAGCACCCATTTCTGGGGCCGCCCCTCGGCCGTGAACTACAACGGCGGCGGCTCCGGCGGCAGCAATAAGGCCACGACCAACCCCGAATACCTCGCCGAGGTGGAACAGCGCGTGCAGGATTTCCTCGCGGCGCATCCCTATCTCTCGCGCGCGGAAGTTCCGGCTGAAATGGTCACGGCCAGCGGCTCGGGCCTCGACCCCGACATCTCGCCCCGCGGGGCACGGGTACAGGTGCGGCGCGTGGCCGAAGCCCGCGGACTGAACCCCGCCGCCGTGCAGCGGATCGTGGACTCGCTTACGCAAAAACCGTGGCTGGGACTCTTCGGCACGGAGAAAGTCAATGTCCTGCGCCTGAATGTCGCACTGGAAGAAATGTGTAAAAACTAAACCCATGAAAATCGATAAGACCATGAAACGTTGGATAGTCATCCTGATGACCGCACTGGCGGTCTTCCTGGCCGCCGATCTCTGCGCCCGGGAGCGCGGCGTGAAATTCTCGGGCGGTACGGACGTGGTGAGCGGCTACATCTGGCGCGGCGTCTGGGAAGCCGGCGCCAGCCTGCAGCCCACGCTGACGATGGTTGCCGGAAACTTCTCGGCCACGGCCTGGGGATCGGTGGACTTCGCCGCCACCTCCTACAAAGAAATGGACCTCACGCTGGCCTATGCCCTCGGCCCCGTGACCTTCTCGCTGGCCGACCTCTACTGGGAGGGCGGCGCCGGCGACCGCGGCACGGTCAGCCGCAGTTACTTCCGTTTCGGGGCCGATTCGCCCCACCGCGTCGAGGCGGGCATCACATGGCGCATCAGCGAACGGGTGCCCCTCACACTGGCGTGGAACACGGTGCTGTTCGGCGCCGCCGACGTGAACGTCCGAGGGGAGCGCGCCTACGCCACCTATGCCGAAGCCTCGTATCCCTTCGCCGTAAAGGGCGTGGAGATGAAGGCCGGAATAGGGATCGTGCCGTGGAACGCCGTCGGAACCTACGGCATTGACCGCGATTTCTACATTCAGAACATCTTCCTGAATGCCGGGAAGAGCTGGACGGTACTCGGATCGCTCCAACTCGGTATCTTCACGTCGCTGGGCTGGAATCCCGCGGCGGAAGACGTGAATTTCGTGGGCGGATTCTCATTCCGGATGTAACGATGGAGAAGCAGGACAGCGTTCAGCGCTTTCTGGAACTGATCCGGCGTTCGCACCGCGGCAAGTTCAAAGTCTACATCGGCATGAGCGCCGGCGTGGGCAAGACCTACCGCATGCTGCAGGAAGCCCGCCAACTGCTCGACGCGGGCGTGGACGTCAGTATCGGCTACATCGAAACGCACGGCCGCACCGAAACGGAAGTCCTCGTCGAGGGGCTTCCGCTCGTACCGCGCCGCAAGCTCTTCTACAAGGGCAAGGAGCTCGAAGAGATGGACACGCTGGGGATCATCAACCTGCATCCCGAGATCGTCGTCGTGGACGAGTTGGCCCACACCAACATCGAGGGCAGCGGAAATCCCAAGCGGTGGCAGGACGTGATGCAGATTCTCGACGCGGGAATCAGCGTCATCTCGGCCGTCAACATCCAGCACATCGAGGGGCTGAACGAGGCCGTGGAGAAGATCACCGGGATCGAGGTCCGCGAACGGGTCCCCGACAGCGTGCTGGCCATGGCCGACGAGGTGGTGAACATCGACCTCACGGCCGACGAGCTGATCGGCCGCCTGAAGGCCGGAAAGATCTACCGTCCCGACAAGATTGCCGCGGCACTCGGCAACTTCTTCACCCAGGACAACCTGCTGCAACTGCGCGAACTGGCGCTGAAGGAAGTGGCGCTGCGCGTCGAAAAGAAGGTCGAGAACCAAATGGCCGAAGGGGACAAGGTCCGCCACGACAAACTGCTGGCCGTAATCGACAGCAGCGAGAAACGCGCCCGCCGTGTCATCCGCAAGACAGCCCGCATGGCCACGCATCTGAACATTTCGTTCACGGTACTTTATATCCAAAGCGACCGCGAAGCCGCCGACCGCATCCCGCTGGCCCGCCAGCGCTACCTGATGAACAACCTGAACCTCGCCGCAGAACTCGGGGGCGAAATCCGCCGCAAACACTCCAACGCCCCGGTGGAGACCATCGTCGGATTCTGCCGCGAACAAAAAATCAACATCGTCTGCGTCGGGCGTCCCGAATTTTCGCTAATTTCGCTGCTGAAAGGCGCATTCGGTCTGCGACGGCTGACCGGAAAACTGTCGCGCATGAACATTGATCTTTTTATCTTTTCGTAGACCATGAAAATACAACGGAGAATCACGCTGGGCATCGGCATCCTCTTCGCCATGATCCTGCTGCTGGGCATCCAGTCCGTCAGCTATGTGCGGCAACTGTCGCAGGCGACAGGCACCATCCTCGCCGACAACTACAACTCCCTGCAATACGCGGGCGGCATGTTGCAGTCGTTGAACGACATCGGCGAAGATTCCGTCTCACGGCACATCCTGCGCGAAAACCTCGCCCTGCAACGGCAGAACATCACCGAAATCAACGAACGGGAGAGCACCTCGACGCTCGAACGCCACATCGCCTCGCTGAGCGATCCCGTGACCGAGGCCGAGATACGGACCGTACGGCAAGACCTGTTCCGTATCATGGAGCTCAACATGGCGGCCATCCGCGCCAAGAGCCTGGCCGTCGAAGAGCGCGCCGACTACGTCATGTGGTGGCTGATCGTCGTAGCGGCACTATGCGCCGTGATCGCGGGAGCCATTCTCGTCTGGTTCCCTCGGTCGGTGCTGCGGCCGATCGACGTCCTGAAACGGGGTATCACCGAGATCGCCAACCACAACTACGAGCAGCGGCTCGAATTTCCGGGCAACCGCGAGTTCGAATCCGTCGCCGAGTCGTTCAACGACATGGCCGCCAAATTAGACGAATACCGCCGCAGTTCGCTCGACGACCTGATGGCGGCTAAAAAACGGATCGAGGCGATCGTCGACACGCTCCACGAGCCGATCGTAGGGTTGGACCCCGACCGCCGCATCCTCTTCATGAACCGCGAAGCACTCTCGGTACTGAATCTCCCGCAGGAGGTCGTGGGACGCAACGCCACCGAGGTAGCCCTCTCGAACGACTTGCTGCGGCGGCTGATCCGCGGACTCTGCGAAAAGAAAGACCCCGAACCGCTGAAAATCTATGCCGACAACAAAGAGAGCTATTTCCAGGTGGAGAACACGCCCCTCTACATCACGCCCGTCGGCGGCAGCGAACGGCAGTTCGTGGGCAGCCTGATCGTGCTGAACAACATCACCCGTTTCAAAGAGTTGGATTCCGCCAAGACCAACTTCATCTCGACCGTCTCGCACGAGATGAAAACCCCGATCTCCTCGATCCTGATGAGCCTGCAACTGCTGGGCGACACCCGCCTGGGAGAGCTCAACACCGAACAGAAACAGCTCGTGGGAAGCATCAAAGAGAGCAGCGACCGCTTGTTGTCGATCACCGGCGAGTTGCTGAACATGACCCAGATCGAAACCGGCAAACTTAAACTGATGCCTAAGATAACCAAGCCTATCGAGCTGATAAACTACGCCGTAAAGGCGACGCAAGTACTGGCCGACCGATTCTGCTGCTTCGTCGAAGTGAACTATCCCGAAAAGATATCGAAACTCTTCGTCGACAACGAGAAGATCGCATGGGTCATCACCAACCTGCTGTCGAACGCCATCCACCATTCGCCTGAGAAATCGCGCATCATTATCGGCGCCGTGCAGCGCGAAAGGGCCATAGAAATCTATGTGCGCGACTTCGGCCGCGGCATCGACCCGCGTTACCACACGAGCATTTTCGAACGCTATTTCCGCGTTCCCGGGACCAAGGTGCAGGGCAGCGGCCTGGGGCTGGCCATCTCGAAGGAGTTTGTCGAGGCCCACGGCGGCACGATCTCGGTCGAGAGCGAAATCGGCAAGGGCAGCTGCTTCTCGATCCTCCTCCCGGCATGACACGAAGCCGCCGCCGGAATTTCCGGCGGCGGCTTCATTCAAAGTTCGACGACCTCTCCGATGACAGGCCGCAAGACCGCGGGCGGCTTATGACCAGCCATCGCCGCGGCGGTTTTCAGCGGCTCGTCCCACGGATGCCGCGCCAAGGCGTATTTGGAGTGGTGGACCGTCAGCACCTTCCGGGCGCCCAGGTCCGCGGCGGCCTGCGGAAGCTGATCGGGCAGCGTATGGATGTAACGCCAGTCGACATTGTACTGCCCGTTTTCGAGAATCGCCAGGTCGATCTCCGGAAACCGCTCCCCGATCTGCGCGAAATGATTTCCGTAACCACCGTCACCGCCAATGTAAATCTTTCGCGTGGAATAGGAGGCCCACAGCGTACAATTGGGGGTCAGCCCCCGGCCCGAGAAATGGCGCGACGTCAGGCAGAAGACCCGGAAACCCTCCACGGGAGTGGTATCCTCGTCCCAATCCAGCTCGGCGATCCGCTCCGGGGCAAATCCCCAGCGTTCGAAATGCTCGCCGACACCCAGCGGACAGACGACCTTTCCGATGCGGTCCTTCAATTCGCGGACCATACGGTAGTCGAGATGGTCCCAATGGTCGTGGCTGATGACGAGCAGGTCGACCGCGGGCATATCCTCCGGACGATAGAGGTCGCTGCCCGGAAAAGCCCTGTTCAGAAAACCCAGCGGAGCTGCGCTCCGGAAAACAGGGTCCACGAGTATCCGCCGTCCGCCCGAAAGAATCAGGTAGGAGGAGTGACCGAACCAAACCAGCCGGTCCTGTGCGGGATCGAGCCCCCTCAGGTCGGTCCTGACAGCCGGAACGGGCTCCGCGGGGCGCAGCCCCTCCTTCGAGCGGAACAGGAATCCCAGCATGGTCCGCATGCGGCCTCGGCCGGAAGTGATCTGCGGGGTGCGCTCGCGGTTGCGGAACTGCCCGTCGCGGTAATTGGGCGAACGTTCGATCCGCGCCAGCCGCTCACCGCGGGGCAGCCGTCCGAACGAGGGCTGGTTGATGAACAGCGCGACCGCAGCGGCCAGCAGGCAGGCGATTCCGAGAAGTATGAGCATGACACGTCTTGTTTTTCGATAGGACATCCGTAAAAACGTTTAATCAGTATACAAATATAAACCCGTTTTTTCGGCCTTTTGGTATGCAAATTACGGATTTTGTTACCGGAATTACCGTTCGGGCCATCTTTTATACAACAAAAACAGGCATTTCGGCACCATATTCGCCCGATTTGTGTTCAGACGGAAAGCAGATTGACAAAAAAATCCTAATTTTGCATCTCAATACCGGACATCCATACCAGGCAATCAATACATAGATGTCAAGCAATGAAAATATCCCGTGATACAATCCGACAGCAAGCGGCCCTGTCAGGACGCCGCGCGCTGAAACTGGGCAAAGAGGCCGGCGGCAAGGTCCGCCGTTTTTCCAAACGCACCTGGATCACCATCGCCGCAGTCGCCGTAGTGGCGGCCGGAGGGCTGTGGTGGTGGCTGCGTCCCGAACCCGCAAAACCCGTCTGGCCCGTGGTCGAAGTCGAGCCCGTCCAGACCGACGATATCGAACTCTACGGCGAATACGTCGGACGCATCCGCGCCCAACAGTTCGTCGAGATCCGAGCCCGGGTCGAGGGCTTCCTCGAAAAGATGATGTTCGAAGAGGGTACCTATGTCCGCAAAGGGCAGCCCTTGTTTATCATCGACCCCAAGCTCTATCAGGCACGCGCCAATAAGGCCAGGGCCCAGCTGAACAAGGACAAGGCCATGGCCCTCAAGGCCGAACGCGACCTGAAACGCATCCGTCCGCTTTACGAGCAGAATGCCGCGAGCCAACTGGACCTCGACAATGCCATCGCCTCCTACGAGAGCGCCACGGCCGCCGTCGCGATGAGCGAGGCCGACCTCACGCAGACCGAAACGGCCCTGAGCTACACCACCGTCAGCTCGCCGTTGTCGGGATATATCTCCGAGCGCAGCGTCGATATCGGTACGCTCGTGGGCCCCAACGGCAAATCGCTGCTGGCGACAGTGGTCAAAAGCGACACCGTGCGTGTGGACTTCAGCATGACGGGCCTCGACTACCTCAAAAGCAAAGCCCGTAACGTCAACCTCGGCCAGCGGGATTCGAGCCGCAAGTGGGACCCCTACATCACCATCACACTGGCCGACAACACGCAGTATCCGCTGCGCGGGCTCGTGGATTTCGCCGACCCGCAGGTCGACCCCGAAACGGGAACCTTCTCCGTGCGGGCCGAAATGGCCAACCCCGACCGCATCCTGCTGCCGGGACAGATCACCAAGGTACGCCTGCTGTTAGACGTACGCGAGAACGCCACGGTCGTCCCGACCAAGTCCATCGTCATCGAGAAGGGTGGCGCCTATGTCTTCGTCATCCGGCCCGACAGCATCGCCGAGCGCCGCATGATCGAGCTCGGCCCCGAGGTCAACAACCGCGTGATCGTCGAACGGGGCGTCGTTCCCGGCGAGAAGATCGTCGTGGAGGGTTTCCACAAGCTCACCCACGGAGACAAAGTAGACCCCGTACCTGCTCCGGAAAAAGGCCCTGTAACCGAGACGGAGACGTCTGAAAAATAGCGAGCCATGAAATCGGATTTCTTTATCGACCGGCCCGTCTTCTCGACCGTTCTCTCCATCGTCATTGTCATCGTCGGCCTGCTGGGACTGGTGCTGCTGCCCGTGGACCAGTATCCTCAGATCGTGCCCCCGGTGGTGAAAGTTTCGGCGTCGTATCCCGGCGCCAGCGCCCAGACCGTGACGCAGGCCGTCGCCACCCCCATCGAGCAGGAACTCAACGGAACGCCCGGCATGCTCTACATGGAGTCGACGAGCAGCAATTCGGGAGGTTTCTCCGCCACCATCACCTTCGACATCGACACGGACGCCGACCTGGCGGCCGTCGAGATCCAGAACCGCGTGAAACAGGCCGAAGCGCGCCTTCCGGCCGAAGTCATACAGAACGGCATTTCGGTCCAGAAACAGGCTTCGAGCCGCCTGATGACCATCACGCTGCTGTCGAACGACCCCAAGTTCGACGAAATCTACCTCTCTAACTACGCCACGCTCAATGTGCTGGACATGCTGCGCCGCGTGAAGGGCGTCGGCAGCGTCTCGAACGTCGGCAGCCGCTACTACGCCATGCAGGTCTGGGTACAGCCCGACCGGCTGGCCAACCTCGGACTGACGGTCCAGGACCTACAGAAAGCCCTCAAAGACCAGAACCGCGAATCGGCGGCGGGCGTATTGGGCCAACAGCCCATCACGAACCTCGACATCACGATCCCGATCACCGCCCGCGGACGCCTTTCGTCGGTCAGCGAGTTCGAGGAGATCGTCGTCCGCGCCAATCCCGACGGATCGCTCATCCGCCTGCGCGACGTGGCCCGCATCTCGCTCGAAGCCTCGTCGTACAGCACCGAGAGCGGCATCAACGGCGGCAACGCGGCCGTGATGAACATCAACATGCTGCCGGGCGCCAACGCCATGGAGGTGGCGCGCTCGGTACGCGAAACGATGGAGGAGATCAGCCGCAGTTTCCCCGAGGGCATCTCCTATAAGATACCGTTCGACATGACCTCCTACATCTCGCAGTCGATCAAAGAGGTCTACCACACGCTGTTCGAAGCGCTGCTTCTGGTGATCCTCGTGGTCTTCCTCTCGCTGCAGAACTGGCGCGCGACGCTGATCCCGACCATCGCCGTGCCGATCTCGCTCATCGGAACGTTCGGCGTGATGCTGGCTTTCGGCTTCTCGCTCAACATGATGACCCTGCTGGGACTGATCCTCGCCATCGGTATCGTCGTGGACGACGCCATCGTGGTCGTTGAGGCCGTGGAGCGCACGATGGAAGAGGAGGGGCTCTCGCCTTACGAAGCCACCAAGAAGGCCATGAGCGGACTGGGAAGCGCCATCATCGCCACGTCGCTGGTGCTGTGCGCCGTGTTCGTCCCCGTGAGCTTCCTCTCGGGCATCACCGGCCAGCTCTACCGCCAGTTCACCATCACCATCGCCGTTTCTGTGCTGATCTCGACGTTCGTGGCCCTGACGCTCTCGCCGGCCCTCTGCGCCCTGATCCTGCGCCCTGATTCGGGCCGGAAGAAAAACCGCCTGTTCCGCCGCATCAACATCTGGCTGGCCAACGGCAACAAGTTCTACGAGCGGATGATCCGCGGCGGCGTGCGCCATTCGAAGCGCATGCTGACGCTGTTCGGACTGACGCTCATAGCGCTGTGGGCGCTCAACAAAGTCGTTCCCCAGAGCTTCATGCCGCAGGAGGACCAAGGGTATTTCACCGTCGAACTGGAGCTTCCCGAAGGAGCCACGCTCGAACGCACGCGCCGCGTGACGGACCGTGCCATGGAGTACCTGATGTCGCTGGAGGATGTGGAGTACGTGCTCAACGTCACCGGATCGAGCCCCCGCGTGGGCACGAACCAGTCGCGCAGCCAGCTGACGGTGATCCTCAAACCGTGGGACGAGCGCAAAACCTCGAACATCCGCGAGCTGATGAACGACATCCGCGAAGAGATGCGCCGTTATCCCGAAAGCAAGGTCTTTCTCTCGACACCGCCCGTCATTCCGGGACTGGGCGCTTCGGGCGGTTTTGAAATGGTGCTCGAAGCCCGCGGAAACGCCTCGTACAGCGATTTGCAACACGCCGTCGACACGCTGCTGCACTACGCTTCGAAGCGTAAGGAGCTGACGGGCCTTTCGGCGTCGATGCAGACCGACATCCCGCAGCTCTATTTCGACGTGGACCGCGACAAAGCCCAAATGCTGGGCGTGCCGATGGCCGACATCTTCTCGACGATGAAGACTTTCACCGGGTCGGTCTATGTCAACGATTTCAACCTGTTCAACCGCATCTACCGCGTCTACATCCAGGCCGAAGCCCCGTACCGGGCCCAGCGGGAGAACCTGGGACTCTTCTTCGTGCGGGGCGCCGACAAGGCGATGATTCCCATCACGGCCCTCGGCACGACCTCCTACACCACGGGGCCGGGCACCATCCGGCGCTTCAACATGTTCAACTCGGCGACCATCTCGGGCGAGGCGGCCCAGGGGTACAGCTCGGGACAGGCCATGGCCATCCTCGAACAGATCGCCCGCCGCCACCTGCCGCAGTCGATCGGCGTCGAGTGGAGCGGCCTTTCCTATCAGGAGAAGCACGTCAGCGGCCAGACGGGTTATGTGCTGGCACTGGCCTTCCTCTTCGTCTTCCTGTTCCTCGCGGCGCAGTACGAAAGCTGGCTGATCCCCGTGGCGGTGATTCTCTCGCTGCCGATCGCCGGCATCGGCGCCTACCTGGGCAACTGGGCCTGCGGGCTGGAGAACAACATCTACTTCCAGATCGGACTGGTGATGCTTGTGGGTCTGGTGGCCAAGAACGCCATCCTGATCGTCGAGTTCGCCAAGGACGAAGTCGAAAAAGGCCGCGACATCCTCACGGCCGTCATCATGGCCGCGCACCTGCGGTTCCGTCCTATCGTCATGACCTCGCTGGCCTTCATCCTCGGCATGCTGCCGCTGGTCTTCGCCAGCGGTCCCGGATCGGCCAGCCGGCAGGGTATCGGCACGGGCGTCTTCTTCGGTATGCTGGTGGCCATCACCATCGGCATCGTCTTCGTGCCGCTGTTCTTCGTCTGGGTGTATAAACTGAAAGAAAAATGGACTACACGATGAAACGAAGCACATTATATATTTTCGGGATCCTGCTGCTGACGGCGGCGGGAGGCTGCTCCGTGCAGAAAAAATGCCCGGCCCCCGAACTGAACCTTCCGGCCCAGATCGTTGCCGGACGCACCGATTCGCTGACCATCGGCGACCTGGCGTGGTGGGAAGTCTATACCGACACGACACTCTGCCGGCTGATCGGCCGCACGCTCGACCGCAACCGCAACATGCAGTCCGCCGAGGCGCGCATCCGTCAACTGGAAGAGCTCTACCGCGTGAGCAAAGCGGCCCGTCTGCCGTCGCTCGGCGGACTGGTTCTCGCCGACAACGAGACCAACGACTATTACGGCGAGGCACACAAGAGCGACGCCGAATTCAGCGTTAAGGCGACCCTGAGCTGGGAGGCCGACCTGTGGGGCAGCCTGCGGTGGGCCAAACGAAAAGGAGCGGCGGAGTACCTCGCCTCGGTCGAAGCGGCGCGGGCCCTGCAGATGACGCTCATCGCCGAAGTCGCCACGGCCTATTTCGAACTGACGGCCCTCGATCACGAGCTGGACGTGGTGCGCCGCACGGTGGAGACCCGCCAGGAGAGCATGCGGCAGGCCCGGCTGCGTTTCGAAGGCGGCCTTACCTCCGAAACGGCCTACCAGCAGGCTAAAGTCGAGCTGGCGAGCGCCTCGGCACTGATTCCCGACCTCGAACTGAAGATCGCCCAAAAGGAGAACCAGATATCGGTCCTCGCAGGAGGCTATCCCGCCCGCGTGGCGCGCAGCAAAATGAATATGAACGTCACGATGCCCGACTCGCTGGCCGTGGGGCTGCCCTCGACGCTGTTGCAGCGCCGTCCCGACGTGCGGCAGTCCGAGCAAAACCTGAAAGCCGCAATGGCCGCGGCCGGGATGGCCTATGCCGACCGGTTCCCGCGACTGACGATCTCGCTGACGGGCGGACTCGAGAACGACGCCCTCAAAGGGCTCATCGAATCTCCGTTCTCCTATGCCGTCGGCAACCTTACGGCGCCGCTCTTCGCCTTCGGTTCGAAGCGGGCAAAATACCGCGCGGCGCTGGCGGCCTATGACCAGGCGCGGCTGGCCTACGAACAGAAGGTGCTGGAGGTCTTCCGGGAGGTCAACGACGCCGTAGTGGCCTACCGCAACATGCGCCGGACCGCAGAGCTGAAATTCAACCTCAAAGAGGCGGCCCGGCAATATGTCGTGCTGGCCAAACTGCAGTATATCAACGGGGTGATCCGCTACATCGACGTACTCGACGCCCAGCGGAAATTTTTCGACGCACAGGTCGAGGAGAGCAAGGCCGTGCGCAACGAGCATCTGGCGCTGGTCGGGCTTTACAAGGCCCTCGGCGGCGGATGGGACACCCCGGAGCGCGAAAAGAAAGGCTGACCTTCAGGTCAGCCTTTTTTCTTTCCCAGTTTGGCCCTGATGCGGCTCAGCGATTGTGGGGTGATCCAAAGGTAGGAGGCGATATGCTTCAGCGGAACGACCTGCAGCAGTTCGGGACTCTCGGCCATCAGCGCCCGGTAACGCTCCTCGGCCCGCGGGGCCCCGCCCGAAAGAATCCAGTTCTCGAGGCCCAAAAACTGCTCCTCGAAAATCCGCCGTCCGAAATTGGCAGCCCCGACCGACGAAGCAAAAAACTCCTCCAGATCGGCTTTGGAAATGCCGTAGAGTTCCGCGTCGCACATGGCCTCGATGGTGATCTGCGAAGGGGCGTTGCCGACATATCCCCAGGTCGAAAAGAGCGCTTCGCCCTCGCCCACGAACCACACCGAAACATCCACGCCATCGTTGCAGTAGTGTCCCAGCCAGATGCCGCGGCTCACGACATAGAAATCGGGGTTGCGTTCGCCCTCACGAACCACGCATTCGCCCTTGCGGAATGCATAACGCTCCATTTTGCCCACGAGCCGCTGACAGTTCTCCGCGGGAAGGTTGTATTTCCGGCTGAATTTTTCGATAAATGCCTCCATGCCTTGCAGGTTTGAGGCCGTAAAGATAGTGAAATTTATCGAGCCGCCGCAAGATGCCGTCCGCAGCCATAGATCGCCATAACAACCCCGAAGGTAAGCACCTCGGTCAGCGGCACGGCCAGCCAGATACCCTCGACACCCAGCAGCAGGGGCAGTCCGAAAAAGCAGGCCACCATGAACACGAACCCGCGCAGGACGGTGACCAGCATGGCCGGGCGCGCCCGCTCGACGCTCTGGAAATAGCTGATCGCCACGATATTCACGGCAAAGAATACGAATCCCGACGCGAACAGCGGAAGCCCCCGGACGGCAATGTCGTAAGCAGGGTAGGCGCTGTCGATGAACATAGCCACGACCTGATGGCTGAAAAGAGCCGTCACGCCGAAGAAAGCCAGTCCCAACACCACAGCCGTCATAATCGCCAAGCGGAACGTCCTGCGCACGCGCACGCCGTTACCCGCGCCGAAATTGTAGCTCAAAATGGGCTGGGCCGACTGTCCGATGGCGTTATAGACCATGAAGATGATCGGGAAAAAGTAGCAGGCGATGCTGAACGCCGCCACGCCGTCCTCGCCCAGATGGCGGATAAAGACGTAGTTTCCGGCAAACATCATCGTCGCAATGGCCCCTTCGCACAGGAAGGTCGAGAGGCCCAGGCGGCACATATATCCCACGTTGCGCAGGGTCAGGCGCATGCTTTTGCGGCTCAGTTTCACACGGCAGAAGCGCACGGCGCGCCGGCGGTCGCTGAGGTATACGAGAATCATCGCGGCACCCACGATATAGCCCAGACTCGTGGCCAGCGCGGCGCCCGTCATCCCCCAGCCGAAGACGAAGATGAACACGTAGTCCAGCGCGATGTTGATGACCGCCGGGACGACATTGCAGAACATGGCGTAGTTGGGCGACCCGTCGAGGCGGATGAAAAACATCCCCGAGCTGAGCAGGGCGATGAAGGGCAGGAACGGCGCGAACCAGTGCATATACTCCACGGCCAGCGGCAGCAGACGCTCCGAACAGCCCAGCAGCCGAGCCACCCCGGGAGCGTACCAGGTAATGACGAAACTACAGACCGCCAGCAACAACGACGAGACCACCACGGCCTGCGTCACGTTGATTCGCGCGGCCTTGGCCTTCCCCTGCGAAAGGTGGATCGAGGCCACGACCGAAGCCCCGACGCCGAACATCAGTCCGACACCCGTGCTGATGAAAAACAGCGGGGAGGTGATATTGACCGCGGCCAGGGCGTCGCTGCCGATACCACGGCCCACGAAAATTCCGTCCGTAATGACGAACGCGGCCGAGAAAACCATCCCCAGCACGGTGGGGATCAACAGTTTGCGAAACAATTTCGGAATATCCATGCTGCCGAAATCAATGCTGTCTCTACTATCTTTCATAACTTGTATTTTTGGGACTACAAAGATAGCGGCTTCCAATCCGACAATAGTTAACATATGATAAAAAAGGCCCCTCCGTTCGGAGAGGCCTTGCGTGCGGCGTCAGAGAGTTCCCTGTTTGAGCTGCTCGACGAAACGGTCGATGCGGCGCAACTGCCGGGGAATTTTGATCGACTGCGGGCAATGCGATACACACTGATCGCAACCGATGCAACGACTTGCCTGCCGGAGTTTCGGAACCGAGCGGTCGTAACCGACGAGGAAAGCCCGACGGGCCTCCCGGTAAGCCGGGTCCTGCTGGTCCTTCGGCACATTGCCCTCGTTCACACAGCGGTTGTAGTGGGCGAAAATCGCCGGAATGTCCAGTCCATAAGGGCAGGGCATGCAATACTGACACTCGGTGCAGGGCACGGTGGGGTATTTCAGCATCACCTGCGCCGTATCCTCCAGCAGTTCGTATTCCGCAGGCGCCAGCTCCTCGAGCGGCGAATAAGTGCGAATGTTATCCTGCAGGTGCTCCATGTAGGTCATGCCGCTCAGCACGGTCAGCACCCCGGGGTAGGAACCCGCAAAGCGAAACGCCCACGAGGCAGCGCTCTGCGTCGGCCGCTGCTCTTTGAACCGCCCGACCAGATGGTCGTTCAGCCGCGACAGGCGGCCGCCCAGCAGCGGCTCCATAATCACGGCCGGGATGCCGCGCTTCTCCAGTTCGCCGTAAAGATATTCCGCATCGACGTTGCGGCCCGAAGCGTGCTTCCAGTCGACGTAGTTCATCTGTATCTGCACGAAATCCCACACGGCCTCGCCCCGGTCGTGCATCGCCAGCAGGTGATCGAAGACCTTCTGGTCGCCGTGGAACGACCATCCGAGGTTGCGGATGCGCCCCGCCTCGCGTTCACGGAGCAGGAAGTCGAGCACACCGTTGTCGATGAAGCGTTCGTTGAACGTCTCGACGCCCTTGCCGCCGCCCACCGAGTGCAGCAGGTAGTAGTCGAGGTAATCGACCTGCAGGTCGGCCAACGACTGACGGTACATGGCCAGCGAATTCTCGCGCGTGAAATTCGAGAAATTGGACATCTTCGTCGCTACGAAGAACTTCTCGCGCGGATGCCGTTTGAGGGCGACGCCCGTGGATTTTTCGGAAAAGCCCTGTATGTAGACGGGCGCCGTATCAAAATAGTTGACCCCGTGGGCAATGGCGTAATCGACCAACTCGTTGACGGCCTCCTGGTCGATCGGATTGCCGTCGGCCGCGGGCCTCTCGAGCAGGGGCCAGCGCATGCAGCCGTAGCCCAGCAACGACACCCGGTCGCCGGCGTCGTACGAAACGTCATCTTATCCGTCGGAACCTCGCCGACAGCGGCGGTCGCCGCTCCCTGTCCCCGCTTTCCACAGCCGTAAAACGCAGCGGTCGTCGCAGCGGCCCCGACTCCGAGGACCTTCAGAAACTCACGGCGGTCTATCTTTTTCTTCTCCATTTCTTCAGTTTTTCAGATGATTCGCTGACGTTGGTGGCCTTCGACATAAATTGCACTGAACGGACGCGACGGGCAGAGGTTCTCGCAGGCTCCGCAGCCGATACAACGCTCCTCGTTCACCGCCGGAATGCGCGGCGATTTCGGATCGTCGGGATCGCGGGGCACCATCCGGATCGCCCCCGCGGGACAGTGACGGAAGCAGTTGTCGCAGTTCACGCCGTCGGTGTTGACCACGCAGTTATCGGCTATCCACACCGCATGTCCTACCTGCGTCGCCGATTTCTCCGCAAAGTCCGTAAGACGGATGGCATCCGTGGGGCACACCTCGGCACACCGGGCGCACTCCGGACGGCAGTAGCCGCGTTCATACGACATCTCGGGCTTCATCAGCATCGACAACCGCCCCGAAGGACGCAACACCTGATTCGGACAGACCGACACGCACAACTGACACGAAGTGCAGTGCGCCGTGAAATGGCGCGTATTCTGCGCTCCCGGCGGCAGGATCGGCACAGCACGGTTCGGGACCTTCTTCTCCTCGATCACGGCCAGCCCGCCGTCGACCTTCTTCTCCTGCGCACGCAGGGCGGTGTAGGCGAAAAGCCCCACCACGCCGAAAAACCGGCGCCGCGAAGCGTCGGTCCGGAGACCCTCAGCTTGGGAAGCTGATGCCCGTTCCGGCTGCCGCCGGGTATAGGTAATGGCTCCCTGACGGCAGGATTCGAGACAGTCCATGCAGGCCACGCAACGACTGTAATCAATCGTGTGGTTCGCCGGGTCGATACACGACGCCTTGCAACTGCGGGCGCAGAGTTTGCAGCCGTTGCATTTCGAAACGTCGAAGCGCGGTTTGAACAGCGACCGGCGGGATAACACGCCCAGCAGCGTTCCCACCGGGCAAACCGTGTTGCACCACGTACGTCCGCTGCGCCAGGCGAGGACCGCCAGTCCCACGAACGTCACGACGGCGATGAGGAACACCCCGAGGCTCTTTATCCACACGTCCACCGGGTAGAAAGCATAGCTGTCCATCCGTTCGGCGACCCAGGCCAGTCCGTTGTTGCCCCACGCATAAATCGGCGCGAAAAGATTCGAAGCAATACGGCCGTAGGCGCTGTACGGGGCGATCAGCCAGCCGACGCCCGCCAGCATCGCCGCGACGAACACCGCCAGCATCGTCCAGCGCAGCCACGTGAGCGCGGGGGAGTAGCTGAAGCGGTAGCGGTGCTTTTTACGCCGCCCCGCGAACCACGACACAATGTCCTGCATCACCCCCAGCGGGCAGATGACCGAACAATAGACCCGCCCGAAAAGCAGGGTCAGCGCCACGAGCGCCAACACCACGCCGACGTTCACAGCCAGCAGGGCGGGTAGGAACTGGATTTTCGCCATCCATCCGAACCACGCATGAAGGGTCCCCGTAAAGTCGAGAAACAACAGCGTGATCAGCACGAAGAAGAGGACCGCCGCAACGATCCGGATTTTTCGCAGCATCTTTATTTAAGTTTGTTATACAGCATTTTACGCTCTCAGACCCAATTCGTAAGCCTCCTGCATCGCAGGCGAAGATTTGATCTCCCCGGCGTGCCAGGCCCCGACACCATAGACGACACCCCGTTCCGTGGGCCCCTCGAGGCAGTCGAGGAAACCGCGGAAACACTCCACCGTGCGCTCCATCATCGGAATACTCTCCTCGGCGGCTGTCAGGATGAAATAGAACTCCTTGTCAGTCATTTCGGTATAGCGGGCGCAGCAGCGGTCGATCAGCGTCTTCATCTGGCCGCACACCGTATAAAAATAGACCGGAGAAGCCATCACGATCACATCCGCAACAACCATTTTCGCCAGCACCCCGGCGGCATCATCCTGCTGCGGACAGGGATGCTCGCCGTTGTAACAACGGTTGCATCCCGTGCAATAGTTGATTTTCAGGTCTTTGAGAAACACTTTCTCGACCTCGAGGCCCGCCTCGCAGGCACCCTCCATGAAACGGTCGCACAGCAGGTCGGAATTTCCGCCGCGACGCGGGCTGGAGGAGAGTATCAAAACTTTCTTAGCCATAATTTCTAATGCAGATTACTCAGCCATTCAACGATTTCGGGATCGCGGTGATCCAGGAAACTGCTCTCGGGACGGTCCAGCGTGGCAATCGCCGCCATGTCGTCGTCGCTCAGGTCGAAGCCGAAAACGTCGAAATTCTCGGCGATACGCTCCTTGTGCACCGACTTGGGAATGCAGACCACATCGCGCTGGATCAGCCAGCGCAGGACCACCTGCGCCACCGTTTTGCCGTATTTGGCCGCTATTTTCAGCAACAATTCATTCGAGAACAATCCGTTCTTGCCCTCGGCGAACGGGGCCCACGACTCGATCTGCACGCCTTTCGCACGCATGAACTCCGCAGCGGCGGTCTGCTGGTGGAAAGGATGCGTCTCGACCTGGTTGACCGCCGGCGTCACCTCGTTGTGCAGGATCAGGTCCGCAAGCCGGTCGGGGTAGAAATTCGACACCCCGATAGCACGGATACGTCCCTCCTTGTAGAGCTCCTCTATCGCACGCCATGAACCGTAGACATCGCCGAACGGCTGGTGAATCAGGTAAAGGTCGAGATAGTTCAGGCCCAGCTTTAACAAAGACTCCTCAAACGCCTTTTTGGCAGGTTCATAGCCCGCATCGGTGATCCACAGTTTCGTGGTGATGAACAACTCCTCGCGGGGGATGCCGCTGCGGCGGACAGCCCGCCCCACAGCCTCCTCGTTTTCATAGGCCGCCGCGGTGTCGATCGAGCGGTAACCCGCCATCAGAGCGTCGTAAACCGCCTGCTCGCAGACCTCGGGGTCCGAAATCTGATAGAAGCCGAAGCCGAGGAGCGGCATTTCGACACCGTTATTCAATTTTACGTATTTCATAATTTTTCGTTTTTCAGTTTTCAGGTAATACTTTATTCAGGCATCCGATGGCGTTCAGCGTCCGCGGATAGCCTATCCAAGGCAACAGTTGCGTCACGACAGCCAGCAGGATAGCTTTGTCATTGCCGACATTCACGTTGCCCGCGATATGCCCCTTCACCTGCGGCTCGCAGCCGCCGAGCGACACGAGCAGCAAAAAGGTCACCAATTCGCGCATCTTCACATCCAACCCCTTACGGGTCAGGAAATCCCCGAAGCAGTTGTCCGAGAGGCATTGCTGGATATGCTTCTGGTTTTCGGGAGCCGACGCACGCATCGCGTCGATATGTTCCGCGCCGAAGATCGACCGCTGTACGGCCAGTCCCTTGTCGAACCGGTCCGCAGGCGTCGTTGTCTACTGCCCTTCGAGCGGCAGCGTCGTACCACGGGCCTCCAATACCTCGTTGGCTATCCCGACAAAATCGGCGGCTTTCGCCATACCGATATAAGGAACGGCCTGATAAACAACCTCTTTCACCTCAATAGGTGTGACGCCCGCCCCGAGTGCCGCATCGAGTGTCGCCCGAAATGCGGCGTGGCCCTGAGAAGCGACGTTCGATGCCAGCACGCATATCAGCCGTGTCCGGGCATCGAGTCCGCCGTGGCCGGACACTTCGCCGAGTGCAAAGATATCAAAAATTTCAAATAATTCGGGGTCTTTCGCCTTATCCACCGGAATTCCTTCCCCAAAGGCCTGCCGGGAAGCCGTCGCAGCACTATACTGCGCATCGTCAACGGGTTCCAGCCACGTGTTGACATTGATTGCGGGGTTGCACTCGACGGCCAAGTGCGAAAACCAATTGTCGGGGGCCGCCCCGTGCCAGTGCACCACATCGGGAGCGATCTCCACCACATCGCCCGGCAGCAGTTCCCGGGCCGGCTGCCCTTTTTCCTGATAGTAGCCCCGGCCGCCGACGGCGATCAGGAGTTGGCCGCCCGTGTGGCTGTGCCAGTTGTTGCGGCACCCGGGCAAAAAGTGATGTTCGACACGGGCACGTTCAGCGCCCCGTTCGTCGTCAGCGGGGCCCGCCAGGCCTGCCCGATAAAGTATTTCGAGAACTGTTCCGGGAGCGGTTCACCCAGCGGAAACATCTGCTGAAAAGTCTTTTCGTTTTCCATACGCCTCTCTTGCGCCGGCAGCGTGTCCGCCGCCAGGACAGACACGACTCCGAACACAGTTAAAATCCATAATTTCCGTTTCATAATTCAATCGATAACAGCCACGATATCTTCCACGATCTGACCGGCGGTGAGCCGGTTTTCGCGCAGGAACTCCCCGGGATCGAACCGGTCGGCAAACTCCTTCCGGGCCCCGCAGTTGAGCACTTTCATCTCCGATGTGCCGTAGAAGCGTGCGATCTTCTCGCCGAACCCGCCGTCGAGTACGCCGTCCTCCAGCGTCACCACCAGCCGGTGCCCGGCTTTCAAATCGGTCAGCAACGCCCCGTCGACACCCGTAATGTAGCGCGGATTGACCAGCGTGGCCTCGATCCCCGTCCGCTCTTTCAGCAGTTTCACAACCTCCTCGCCGAGCCCGAAAAAGGAACCCAGCGCCACGACGGCCACTTCGCGTCCCCGGCGGACGACCTCGTAGCGGTTCAGCTCGCCGTAATCCGGCGCAACGAATTCCTCGCGCGAGGCGACCTCCACGGCCGGAACGCGGATGGCTACGGGATGCTCCGTCTGGCGCATGCTCCAATCCAGCATGGCGAAATACTCCTCCCGGCAGGTCGGAGCCAGATAGACCAGATTCGGAATGTTCCCGAGCAGCGGAATGTCGAAGAAACCGAGGTGCGTAACGTCGTTCATGGCCGTCAGCGAACCCCAGAAGACCAGCAGTACGGCCGGATTGCCGTTGATGCAAAGGTCCTGCGAAAGCTGGTCGTAAGCCCGCTGGATAAAAGTGCTGTAAACGCCGTAGACAGGCTTGCCGCCGCCTTTGGCGATTCCGGAGGCCAAAGCCACGGCATGCTCCTCGGCGATGCCGACGTCCACGAACTGACTTCCGGCCTCCCGGCGGCGCTCCGGCGTGAAGCCCATCACGGCCGGAGTTCCCGATGTAATGGCCACCACACGCGGGTCCTCCTTCATCCGTTCGAGCAGGTAGCGCGCCGTCAACGCGTCATATCCTTCTGTCCCGGCCGGAGCCGCCGGTTCGCCCGTCGTCAGATCGAACGGCAACCGCCAATGATAGGTCTCCTTGTCCTGCTCGGCGCGGGCGTATCCCTTGCCTTTCAGCGTATTGATATGCACGACGACGGGATGTGCCACATCCTTCACGGCGGAGAATACCCCGATCAGGGCCTCCACGTCATTGCCGTCGGCGACATAGCGGTAGTCGAAGCCCATCGCCCGGAAGAAGTTGCAGGCGCAGTTTCCGCGGCTCTCGCGCAACTCCTGCAAATTGCGGTAAAGCCCGCCGTGATTCTCGGCAATGGACATCTGGTTGTCGTTCACAACGACGATGAAGTTCGTACCCAGCTCAGCGGCATAGTCCAGCCCCTCGAACGCTTCGCCGCCGCTCAGCGATCCGTCGCCGATAATGGCCACGACATTCCCCTCACCGCCCTGCAGGTCACGGGCCTTGGCCAGTCCGCTCGCCAGACTGACCGAAGTGGAGGTATGCCCGATGACGAAGTGATCGTGTGCGCTCTCCGTCGGCTCGGAATAGCCCGAAACGGCGTCGTATTCCGCAGGATCGATAAACGCCCGGCGACGCCCGGTCAGCATCTTGTGCACGTAACTCTGGTGCGAGACGTCGAAAACGAGCTTGTCTTTCGGCGAATCGAAAACATAGTGCAGGGCCACGGTCGCCTCGACCATGCCCAGATTGGGCCCAAAATGCCCGCCGTGCGCGCTGACCTTATGCAGCAGCGCCTCACGAATCTCATCGCTCAGTTCGGTAAGTTCCCCGACGGAAAGCCGTTTCACGTCTGCCGGGGAGTCGATTTTCTCCAAATACATATTTCTTTGTTTTATCAGGTTCGTACTGTCCGTCTGCCGGCGGATTTCACGATGCAAAATTAGGACGGTTCGTGCAATGAATCCGTACCCGAATTACGGTTCGGCATACCAATTTTACACATTCGGGCCGGCCTCACGCCTGACACGTGAAGCCGGCCCGTAAACCAATCGGCCGGAAGCAGGGGAATGGGACCGGGAGCGAACCCGTCCGCAATTGCCTGCAAAACGGAACTCTTAGCCCCGCTTGCCCTGGTTGGCAACGGCCTCCATCAGGGAGGCGATCTCGGCGGGATCGCCCAGGAAATAGTCCTTCACATAGCCCAGCCCCTCGTCGAATTCGAAGACATAAGGCACGGCTGTCGGAAGGTTGAACTCCGAAATGGCCTCATCGGAAATGCCTTTCAGGCTTTTGATGATGCCGCGCAGGCTGTTGCCGTGAGCCACTACCAACACCTGATCGTAACGGGCCAGTGCCGGCAGTATCTCGCACACCCAGTAGGGCATCGTGCGGGCCACGGTGTCGCGGAGCGACTCGGTGCGGGGCAGCTCGGCATCGGGAATCCCGGCATAACGGGGATCGAGGCGCGGATTGCGCGGATCGTCCTCGACCAGGGGCGCAGGGGCCACATCGTAACTGCGGCGCCAGACATGCACCTGCTCGTCACCGTATTTCTCGGCCGTCTCGCGCTTGTTCAACCCTTGGAGCATGCCGTAGTGCTTCTCGTTGAGCCGCCACGTCTTCGTCACCGGAATCCAGTCCTGATCCATCTTGTCGAGTACGACGTCGAGGGTCTTCACAGCCCGTTTCAGATAAGAGGTATAGGCGCATCCGAAGCGGAAGCCCTCTTTACGTAGCGTCTCTCCGGCTTTCACGGCCTCGGCGACGCCCTTCTCGCTCAAATCCACATCGGTCCACCCCGTGAACCGGTTCTCCCTGTTCCATACGCTCTCGCCGTGGCGGAGCAAAACGATCTTTTTCATGGCTATTCTGCAACTGCGTTTTCAGGTTCGGCGCGCACCTCATTGACCAGCTTGCGACGATCCGCGAAATCGCTGATATTCTGCATCGTCGTATGCGCTATATTATCCAATGCTTCACGTGTGAAAAATCCCTGATGCGAGGTGACGATCACGTTGTTGAACGACAACAGGCGCGCCAACACGTCGTCGTCCATGATACGGTCCGAAGTGTCCTCGTAGAAATAGGCGGCCTCCTCCTCATAGACATCCAGCCCCGCGGCCCCGATCTTCTTCTCTTTGAGACCGTCGATCAGCGCCTCGGTGTGAATCAGCTGGCCGCGGCCCGTGTTAATGAGAATCACCCCCGGCTTCATGTGCGAAATGGCCACGTCGCCGATCATATAGCGCGTCTGGTCGGTCAGGGGACAATGCAGCGAAATGATGTCCGAACGGCTGTAAAGTTCATCGAGCGACACATAGGCGATGCCCGCTTCGGCAGCGTACTCTTGGTCGGGATAGAGGTCGTTGGCCAGAACCTCCATGCCGAAGCCTTTGAGGATGCGGATCAGTTCGCGGGCGATCTTGCCCGTGCCGACGATGCCGGCGGTCTTGCCGTACATGTCGAATCCCAGCAGACCGTGGAGCGAAAAATTGCCGTCGCGCGTGCGCCAGTAAGCGCGGTGGACCTTGCGGTTGAGCGACAGCATCAGCGCCACGGCATGTTCGGCCACGGCGTGCGGCGAGTAGGCAGGAACCCGGACCACGGGAATACCGCAGCGGGCAGCGGCGTTCAGGTCTACGTTATTGAAACCAGCACAACGCAGCGCGATCAATTTCACGCCCAAGTCGGCCAGTTGGCGAATGGTCTCGGCATCGGCCGTATCGTTGACAAAGATGCAGACCGCGTCGGAACCCTTGGCAAGAGCCACATTATTGGCGTTCAGGTGGCTGCGGTGGTAGCATATATCGAATCCGTAAGCGTCGCGGATGCGCTCGAAAGACTCCTTGTCGTAAGGCTGTGTTCCGAAAAGCGTTATTTTCATGCGTTTAAAATTATTATGCGATCGTCACCTCGTCGTCGAGATAAACGTCCTGAATGGCATGCAGCAGTTCGATACCCTCCTTCATCGGGCGCTGGAAAGCCTTACGGCCGCTGATGAGGCCCATGCCGCCGGCGCGCTTATTGATGACGGCCGTCGTGACGGCCTCCTTCAGATCGGACTCCCCGTGCGACTCGCCGCCCGAGTTGATAAGCCCCACACGCCCCATGTAACCGTTGGCCACCTGATAGCGGCAGAGGTCGATAGGGTGGTCGGAGGTCAACTCGGTGTAGACCTTGTCGCTGGTCTTGCCAAATCCGACGGCCCGGAAGCCGCCGTTGTTCGCCGGAAGTTTCTGCTTCACGATGTCGGCTTTGATCGTCACGCCCAGATGATCGGCCTGCCCCGTGAGATCGGCCGAAGCGTGGTAATCGACACCCTCCTTTTTGAAGCCCTCGTTGCGCAGGTAACACCACAGGATCGTCGCCATGCCCAGTTCGTGCGCCTCGTCGAAAGCGCGGGCGATCTCGACCAGCTGCCGGCGACTCTGCTCCGAGCCGAAATAGATCGTCGCCCCGACGGCGGCAGCGCCCATGTTCCAGGCGTCGCGCACCGACCCGAACAAAATCTGATCGTAAGTATTGGGGTAGGAGAGCAGTTCGTTGTGGTTGAGCTTAACGATGAACGGTATCTTGTGTGCGTATTTCCGCGCCACGGACCCGAGCACCCCGAAAGTCGAGGCCACGGCGTTGCAACCTCCCTCGACGGCCAGTTTCACGATGTTCTCCGGATCGAAATAGGCAGGATTCGGGGCGAACGAGGCCCCAGCGGAGTGTTCGATACCCTGATCCACGGGCAGGATCGAGACATAGCCCGTGCCGCCCAAACGGCCGTTCGAGAGAATCCACTGGAGGCTGCCCAGCGTACGGATATTGCGGTCGGAATCGGTCCAGATGCGGTCCACGGTGTCGGGCCCCGGCAGGTACAACGACTTCTTGTCGATGGTACGGCATACATGGGAGAGGTAATAGCCGGCCTGCTCCCCGAGAATTTGAACAGTCTTGCTCATAATAGGCGCGTTTTAAAGATTTATATTTTCCTTGCAAATCCGGTTCCAAATACAATACGTTCCGTACCGCCACAAGTTTCATCCCCGGCGCACTATTTCCGCATGTTCCGGTACTCCGTCGGCGACTCCCCGGTGTGCTTCTTGAAAAAGCGCCCCAGATACGACTGATCGGGGAACCGGAGCCGGTAGGCGATCTCCTGCACCGAAAGATCCGTCGATTGGAGCATCATCTTGATCTCGAGCACCACCGAGCGGTCGATGAACTCCTTGGCCGAGCTGCGCGCTACGGTCCGCACGATGGTCGAGAGGTAGCGGGTCGAAATACAGAGTTTGTCGGCATAGAACGACACTTCGCGTTCCTGGGAACTGTGCGCCTGAACGAGCGTGACGAAACGGTGGAACAACTCGGTCTGCCGCGTGGTGGTCTCGGGTGTCCGCGGACGCCGCGCAGCAAAACGCTGCATCTTGTCGAAACTCTCCAACAGCAGGTTTTGCAGACGGTTTTTGATGATCGTATTGCGGAACACGTTGTTCCGGTCGCGGTAGGTGTAGGCGGCCATCTGGAACCAGATCGACGCCCCCTCGACGATACGGTGGGGCGGCGAGGTGATCGGACGCTCGCGTAGCGCATGGAAAAACGAGGGTTCGAGACGGAACGCCGCCTCGGCAAAAAGATCCCGTGAAAAGGCGCAGAAAGTCACCCGAAAATCCTCCGTCCGATCGGTGAGCATCAGGATCGAGCCGGGCAGCAGCAACACCAGCGTATTGCGGCACACATGCCCCTGATACTGGTTGACGGAGACTTCTGCCGCACCGCTGCGGCAGAACAGGATCGCCCCGCCGTCGATGCGGCATGCATAGCCGCTGAAAAAGGCGAGATCGGACTCTCCGACGACGAACTGTTCTTCCGGGGTGGTGATTATCGGATTTACCTGAGTCATAATTATTTCTTTTTTCGAACAAAAATAATGAATTATTCGATAAATCGCTCACTTTTGTTCCGAAAAGTGCCAACTCTGTTCGCAATAAAAGGCACATCGGTACCGTTTTTAGAATACTTTTGCACCTGAAAAAGTTTTTTAGTACATAAAGTTAAGGAAAAAGTTTAGTTATGAAGCAAACATTTGTGAAGGCTGCCTTAGTGGCCTACTGCATGGCAGCCGTCGCCTGTGGGCAGGCGCCTACGGCAATGGGACCCGGCGAATACGCCGTGATGACCGTCGCCACTACCGACCGCGAGATTCCGAGCAACTATTCGGCGACCATCCGCGGACGTCAGGACATCGCAATCTATCCGCAGGTTTCGGGCACGATCTCGGAACTCTGTGTCAACGAGGGCCAGCAGGTATCGAAAGGCCAGACGCTCTTCATCATCGACCAGGTGCCCTACAAAGCAGCCCTGAAAACCGCCGAAGCCAACGTCGAATCCGCCAAGGCCGGCGTAGCCACCGCACAGCTCACTTATGACAGCAAGAAGGAGCTCTTCGCCAAGAACGTCGTTTCGCAGTACGACCTGTCGACGGCCAACAACACCCTGTTGACGGCCAAGGCACAGCTTGCGCAGGCCGATGCACAGCGCGTGAACGCCGCCAACAACCTCTCCTACACGGTCGTGAAGGCTCCGGCCAACGGCGTGGTCGGCACGCTGCCGTACCGTGTCGGCGCACTGGTGAGCGCTTCGATCCCGCAACCGCTGACCACCGTATCGGACAACTCGGAGATGTACGTTTACTTCTCGATGAACGAAAACCAGTTGTTGAACCTCACGCGCCGCTACGGTTCGATCGCCGAGACGCTCAAAAGCATGCCGGCCGTACAGCTACAGCTCAGCGACGGCTCGATCTACGACCAGGCGGGCCGCGTGGAGTCGATCAGCGGAGTCATCGACCCCTCGACGGGCAGCGTGTCGCTGCGCGCGGCGTTCCCCAACCCGAACGGACTGCTGCACAGCGGCGGAACCGGCAACGTCATCCTGCCGAGCATCTACAAGGACTGCATCGCCGTTCCGCAGGCCGCGACGTTCGAACTCCAGAACAAAGTATATGTATATAAAGTGGTGGACGGCAAGGCCTCTTCGGCGATGATCGACGTCGAGAAGATCTCGAACGGCCGCGAGTATATAGCACGCGCGGGACTCGTGCCGGGCGATGTGATCGTTGCCGAAGGCGTGGGTCTGCTGCGCGAAGGCACGCCCATCGTTCCGAAGGGCCAGGCCGCAGCAGCCGCTGCCGCAGCTCCCGCAACCGACGAGTCCGCCGCTCAAACCCAAACCGAGAAGGAGGAATAACCTATGACACTCAAGCATTTCATAGAACGACCCGTATTGGCGTCGGTCATATCAATCGTAATCGTAATCGCCGGTCTGATCGGTCTTGCGACACTGCCCGTCGAGCAGTATCCGGACATTGCGCCTCCGACGGTTATGGTGCGCGCCTCGTATCCGGGTGCCAGCGCCGAGACGATCCAGAAGTCGGTCATCGTACCGCTCGAGCAGGCTATCAACGGCGTGGAGGACATGACTTACATGACTTCGAGCGCAGCCGTCGGCAGCGCTTCCGTAACGGTCTATTTCCGCCAGGGCATCAACGCCGACATGGCGGCCGTCAACGTGCAGAACAAAGTATCGCGCGCCACCGGCCAGCTGCCCTCCGAGGTTACGCAGATCGGTATCATGACCATGAAGCGCCAGACCTCCATGGTGAAGATTTTCTCGCTCTACAGCCCCGACGACACCTACGACGAAACTTTCCTGTCGAACTACTCGAAGATCAACATCGAGCCGCGTATCCAGCGTATCCACGGCGTCGGCGAGGTATTCACCCTCGGAGCCGACTACTCGATGCGAGTCTGGCTGAAGCCCGACATCATGGCTCAGTACAAACTCATCCCGTCGGACGTGACGGCAGCACTGGCCGAACAGAACATCGAATCGGCGACCGGTACGCTGGGTGAGAACTCGCAGAACACATTCCAGTACACGATGAAATACCGCGGACGCCACCAGACGCCCGAAGAGTTCGGAGAGATCGTGATCCTGGCGAAGCCCGACGGCACGATCCTGCAGCTGAAGGACATCGCCGACATCGAACTGGGCAGCGAATCCTACGCTTACAAAGGCTACACCAACGGCCACCCGGGCGTCAGCACGATGATCTTCCAGACCGCCGGCTCGAACGCCACGCAGGTCGTGAACGACGTCAACGCGCTGTTGGACGAAGTACAGTCCGAACTGCCGAAAGGCGTCGCCGTCGCTCACCTGCAGAGTGTGAACGACTTCCTCTACGCTTCGATGAAAGAGGTGGTCAAAACCCTGTTCGAGGCCATTCTCCTCGTGATCCTGGTGGTATACGTCTTCCTGCAGGACATCCGTTCGACGCTCATCCCGACGGCCTCGATTCTCGTGTCGCTGGTCGGTACGTTCGGATTCCTCGCATTCGCCGGATTCTCGATCAACCTGCTGACCCTCTTCGCGCTGGTGCTTGCGATCGGAACGGTCGTCGACGACGCCATTATCGTGGTGGAGGCTGTCCAGGCACGTTTCGACGTGGGATATAAGTCCTCTTTCATGGCCACCGTCGATGCAATGTCAGGCATTACGTCGGCTATCGTGACCTCTACGCTGGTCTTCATGGCCGTGTTCATTCCCGTCGCCATGATGGGCGGAACATCGGGTGTATTCTACACGCAGTTCGGTATCACGATGGCCGTGGCCGTGGGTATTTCGGCCGTCAACGCACTTACGCTGTCGCCGGCCCTCTGCGCCATAATCCTGAAGCCGTACCTCGACGAGAACGGCGAGATGCGCGACAACTTCGCGGCCCGTTTCCGCAAGGCTTTCAACACGTCGTTCAGCGCGCTGGTCAACAAATACAAGCACGGCGTACTGCTCTTCATCAAACACAAATGGCTGATGTGGTCGACGCTCGGACTCGCCATGGCGGCGCTGGTCCTGCTGATGAACACCACCAAGACGGGTCTGGTGCCCGACGAGGACCAGGGAACGATCATGGTCAACGTCACCACGGCCCCGGGTTCCTCGCTCGCAGAGACCCACAAGGTCATGGAACAGGTTTCGCAGCGCATCGACGGCATTCCCCAGATTCGCGACTACATGCAGGTAGCCGGCTACGGTATGATCGCCGGACAAGGTTCATCGTACGGTATGGCCATCATCAAACTCAAGGACTGGGACGAACGTCCGAAGAAGGAGGACGACGTGAACGCCGTTATCGGTCAGATTTACGGACGTACCGCCGACATCAAAGACGCACAGATTTTTGCCGTGGCGCCGCCGATGATCTCGGGTTACGGTACCTCGACCGGTTTCTCCATGAACCTGCAGGACAAGGCCGGCGGTGAGCTGACCGATTTCTACAACGTCTATCTGCAGTTCATCGGTGCGCTGAACCAGCGCCCGGAGATCGCCCGCGCATACTCGACCTTCAACATCAACTTCCCGCAGTACATGGTGGACATCGACGCTGCGAAGGCCAAGCGTGCCGGCGTATCGCCGACCTCGATCCTCTCGACGCTGGCGGGCTACTACGGCGGCCAGTATGTCTCGAACATCAACCGTTTCTCGAAGATGTACTACGTGACGATGCAGGCCGACCCGAAATACCGTCTCGACACCGAGTCGCTGAACAACGTCTTCGTGCGCTCGAACAGCGGCGAGATGGCTCCCCTGAGCCAGTTCGTGAACCTGACGCGCGTTTACAGCTCCGAGGTGTTGAACCGCTTCAACATGTACAGCTCGATCGCCGTGAACGGTACGGCCGCCGACGGCTATTCGTCGGGTGACGCCATCAAAGCCATCGAGGAGGTCGCCGCACAAGTCCTGCCCAAGGGCTACGGCTACGAGTTCGACGGCATCACGCGCGAGGAGGCGCAGACGGGCAGCAACACGGTTATCATCTTCGGTATCTGTATCCTGCTGATCTACCTCATTCTGAGCGCCCTTTACGAGAGCTTCCTCATTCCGTTCGCCGTCATTCTGTCGGTACCGTGCGGCCTGATGGGCTCGTTCCTGCTGGCCAAGATGATGGGTATGGAAAATAACATCTATCTCCAGACCGGTATCATCATGCTGATCGGCCTGCTGTCGAAGACGGCCATTCTGATCACCGAGTACGCCGCCGACCGCCGCGCCGCAGGCATGAGCCTCACGCAAGCCGCCGTGTCGGCCGCCAAAGCCCGTCTGCGTCCTATCCTGATGACCGTCCTCACCTGCGTGTTCGGTATGATCCCGCTGGTGCTCTCGCACGGCGTAGGCGCCAACGGTAACTCGACCCTCGGTGCAGGTGTCATCGGCGGTATGATCGTCGGAACGCTGGCGCTGCTGTTCCTCGTGCCGACGCTGTTCATCATCTTCCAAACGCTGCAGGAGAAGATAAAACCCCTGGAATTCGACCCCGATCCCCAGTGGGCCGTGCGCGCCGAACTCGAAGAGTGTAAAAATGAGAAAGAGGAGTAACACATGAAAAAGATCCTGATAATATGCGCGGCAGCGGCGCTGACCGGCTGCGGCATCTATAAACCCTATACCCGTCCCGAGGTGACCACCGCAGGGCTCTACGGCACGGCGGAGACCGCCGACTCGACGACCCTGGGCGACATCCGCTGGCAGGAGATGTTCACCGATCCCCAGTTGCAAGCGCTGATCGCACTGGCGCTGGAGAACAACACCGACCTGCAGTCGGCAGGCTGGCGCGTGAAGGAGGCCGAGGCGACGCTGAAATCGGCGCGCCTGGCTTACCTGCCGTCGTTCAACTTCGCCCCGCAGGGCAGCCTGAGCAGCTTCGACGGTTCTGCGCCGTCGAAAAGCTTCTCGATTCCCGTGACGGCCAGCTGGCAGATCGACATCTTCAACGGCCTGACGAATGCCAAGCGCAAAGCCAAAGCGCTCTATCTCCAAAGCAAGGAGTACGAGCAGGCCGTAAAGACCCAGCTCATTTCGAGCGTGGCCAACCTCTACTACACGCTGCTGATGCTCGACAGCCAGTATGAGGTGACGGAGGAGACGGCCGCCAAATGGCGTCAAAGCGTCGAGACGATGCGCGCCATGAAGGAAGCCGGCATGACCAACGAAGCCGGCGTGGCCCAGTACGAAGGCAACACGTATGCAATCGAGGCATCGCTGCACGACATCGCATACCAGCGCACGCAGATCGAAAACTCGCTCTGCTCGCTGCTGGGCGAGGCCCCGCACGCGATCGGCCGCGGCAGTCTCGACAACCAACAGCTGCCCGACGACCTGACGGTCGGCGTGCCCCTGCAAATGCTTTCGAACCGGCCCGACATCCGTTCGGCCGAGTACACGCTCATGCAGTCGTACTACGCCACGGCAAGCGCCCGTTCGGCCCTCTATCCGTCGATCACGCTGAGCGGTACGCTGGGCTGGGGCAACAACGTCCCCATCACCGATGCAGGCAAACTGATCTGGAATGCCGCCGGATCGCTGCTGCAACCGATCTTCAACGCCAACGCCAACCGTGCCCGCGTGAAGATCGCCAAAGCACAGCAGGAGGAGTCGAAGCTCGCGTTCCAGCAGGCATTGCTCAACGCCGGCGCCGAGGTAAACAACGCCCTCGTGCAATGCCAGTCGGCCCGCGCCAAGACGGACCTCCGGGCCCGCCAGATCGCAGCCATGCAGCGCGCTGTGGAGTCGACGGAACTGCTGATGCAGCACGGCTCGACCACCTACCTCGAGGTGCTGACCGCACAACAATCGCTGCTTTCGGCACAGCTGTCGCAGATTTCCGATCGATTCGACGAAATCCAGGGTGTCGTAAATCTTTACCAGGCTCTCGGCGGCGGCCGTGACATCACGGAGGAAAAATAATGAAAAGGGGAGCGACCAAGGAGGAGATCATCCGCGCCACGCGGGAACTCATCGCCCGGAACGGCATTCGTGCCGTCCGGGTCGATGAGATCGCGCAAACGCTGGGAATCTCGAAACGCACCCTCTACGAAATGTTCGCCGACAAGAACGACCTGGTAGGCGCCTGCCTCGACGAGATGAGCCACCAACAGCGGGAACGCATCGTCGCCTGCAGCAAACGACGCGGCGGCAATTCGCTGCAGAAGGCGCTCAAACTGACCAACGAGTATATGGACAACCTGTACATGGTGGACTCCCGGTTTCTGTCGGACCTCCGCCGCAAGGTCGTCTTTGCCGAACATTACGACGAACAACGGGAATTCTGGCACCGGGAGATCACACGCTGTCTCGAAGCCTGCCGCGACGAAGAGTTGCTGCTTCCGGAGATCGACGCTCCGGCGTTCGCTGAACGGCTGATGAACACGCTCAACGAACTGCGCCTGACGGGCACGGCCCGGGAGGAACTCTACCTCTTCTGCCGCACCATCCTCCGCGGCGCGGCGACCCGGAAGGGCATCGAACTGATCGACCGCAGATAGTCCGGAACAATTCCGATAAGAGACGATCCGCAGGGTTTCCTGCGGATCGTTCTTTTATGTGCACCGGGGAAGGGCACGAAAAAGCCGCGGTTTGTACCGCGGCTTTTATCACTCTGCCGAAAGATCAATAGATCTTGTCAGCATCGGTCTCTTCGAGATACCACTCGGTGTGCTGCGTGCCGTTCGACGACGCCCAGTCCATGAAGTACTTGTAGGCAACCCGAATATCCTTGGTCTCGGCAGGGTAGCTGAACTCCCCAGGGATCATCAACGCCCACATCATGTAGTTGTGCTTGGCCTGATCTCCCTCCGCAATGTAAAACTTGTAGGGGTCCGACGGCAGGAAGGAACCCTTGCCGATAACACCCGACTCAGTCGGCGCATAACCCGGCATGTGCACCTCGTTCGAACGCGACTTCACGGCGATGAAGAAGTTCATCTCCGAATCCTTCACGGCAGCGGCGTCCACCGGCTGCGAGAAGGTCACTTTCGTCGTATGCTTCACGATCGGCGATGCGGTATGACCCTTCCAGGTGTTCGACGTACTCAGCAGCTCCTTCGTGTCGTTGAAGAACGGGATTACGGCATTCTTGCCCGACTCGGGATTCTGCGAGACGAACATACCGCTGCCGAAGCCCTTGTGCGAAGACTCGGCCGATGCAATGTTCGTACCCGCCACCCGATCCATCTGCACGCCGTAGGCGATGTCGTAGGTGGTTCCGGCAGCCCTCAGCTCCCAGTTGAACGTCAGTTCGGAAACCTTGCCGCCATCCTTCGAAAGCATGCGGTCGATACGGCTCACGACAACGATGTCATTCATATCGTAGTCGCCGAACCACGGCCAGTTGTCCTCGAAGCAGTAGGTGTAGACCTGTCCCTCGACGAGTTCGAACGGATCGGGTTCCGGTTCCGGATCGGGCGTAATCTGCCCCTTACCGCCGTTGCAATCGCTCTCGGGAATGTTCGTCAGTTGTGAAAGCGACAGATAAGCCCCGTCGGTGAAGCACTTGGCCACGTAAAACTTGTTCTCGGCATGCGGGTCGACGACCTCCATCCGCCCGGTAAACGCCGTGTAAGCCTGGCTCCAGTACTGGTCGCCCTTGGAGTAGAACGACGACTGCTCGAAACGCAGCACCGGCGTCACGTCCGACTCTCCGGCCTTGGAGGTAAAGGTATTCTTACCGCCCTGAGCAGGACCGAAATCCTGCGCGATGAAGAGCGAACCTGCGGCGAACTCGGCCTTGGCATTGTTGAAATCGGCCGTCTCGGTCACCAAAGCCGCGCCCGAAGCGATATAGATGCTTCCGCCCTCGACTTTCAGCGTATTTACATAGGTGTAGCAATTCACATACACCTCGCCGATCATGTACATCTCTTCGATGTCGGCGGCGCCTTTCTGGTAGAATTTCGTCGTCCGGTTGGCGAACTTCACATAATCGGCCGTCAGCTCACCGTTCTCGCAGTTTTCGAACGCCGCGGTCGAATTGAATTCCAACTCCCCGGCAGCGATCTTACCGTCGTTGAAAAGGCCTCCCGTATTGGAATACTTAAAAGTGGCGGCCGTAAGCACGGAGCCCGCACCGTTGTAGAATTTCAGGGCATTGTTCAGGTCCAGTTTCCCGGTAACCTACACCGTCCCCAGGTTCACGGCCTCCCTGCCGGAGAAGCTCACCTCGGCAACCGTGAGTTTGCCGCCCGGGAAGACATACAGCGCCGGAAGGTCCTTGGCGACATTCTGCGCGGTCAGCTTGCCCGAAATAGACACTTCGCCGCCCGGCAGGATGGCCAGCGTCGCATAGCCGATATTGGGCGATGCGAGGTTGAGTTTACCCTTCACATACAGCAAGGGCTGTTTGTTGGGGTCATAATTGCCGTTCAGGTTGATGTTGCCGTCGATCACGGCGCCCGCGGGAATGTAATACGCGGCAGCCGCATACTCCGACTCCTTGGCCCCGAGGTTAAAATTCTTCGACGGGGTGGTGGAGATCACGGCCTGCGGAGCGAACGAACCGGCATCGGGCTCGGTCATCGTCGGATAATCCGGCATCGAGCTCACGGACGACGCCTTTGCCGCAACGCGGACTTTCGGCGACGCGGCGGCTGCCATCGCAGCTCCGGGCACGTTGACCGACGCTCCGGCAGCGACCATCTTCACGGCCTTGCGCCCGTCAGGCAGGGTAGTCTGCACATACATACAGATTCCGGGCGCCGGCTGGTATCGAAACCGCCGTGCTGAAAGGAGCCGCAGCAGTGGCGACGCCCCTGGCTACGACATTCTCCTCCGATAAAATCGGCGAAGCATATACCCTGATTACGGAGTAGGCAGGAGTCCCGCCTTCCGCAACCGGAGCCGCAACCGTTACTGATACGTCCTGAATTGTTTTCCAATCGAAATCCGCCGGAATGGTTCCGGGAGGTTCGATCGGCGATTTTCCTCCGCCGTCAGCATCTTTCTGACAGGAAGATACAGCCAGGGCCACAGCCGCCAGTAGCAAATAGATCTTTCTCATAGTCAATCATTTATATCCCTATTACACCCCTATATATCCCATAAGGGGCACTTTCTTCAATGCAAATATACGCAATTATTCGAGAACTACAAAATTCCGCTCATTTTACACCACAAAAAAGTCCACCATCGTCGAAAAGACAAAATTCCGGCCGAAAAATGCCCGTTTCGAAAATTTTTTATATATTTGCACCGTAAGAGTTATACAAGCGAAATGAATGCACTGAAAACATACGTCCAGCGGGACCGCGAAATATATCGCGGTATGATGATGGATACCATGATGTGCAACCGTTCTCGCCGGGTGTAGCTCGATCATGCACTGAACTGACACAATCCGGCTTCTCTGAGGTCGGATTTTTTTATGAACGGATTTCAAACAAACAGCATACTGTATGGAAACGAAAAATTACCGATTCGAAACCCTCCAGATTCACGCGGGACTGCAGCCCGACGAAGCGACCGGCGCCCGGGGCGTGGCGATCTATCCCACAGCGGCCTACCGGTTCAAAAGCTGCGACCAGGCAGCCAAACTCTTCGAACTGAGCGAGGCGGGCAACATCTACACCCGGCTGCAAAACCCCACTACCACAGCTTACGAACAGCGCATAGCCGCACTGTATGGCGCGGTGGGAGCGCTGGCCGTATCGTCAGGCATGTCGGCTATCCTGGTCACCGTGCTCTCGCTGGCCGCCGAGGGTGACAACATCGTCGCCTCGCCGTTCCTCTACGGAGGCACCTACAACCAGTTCCGCATCACGCTGCGCAAACTCGGCATCGACTGCCGCATAGCTTCCGGCGAACGTCCCGAGGATTTCGAAGCGCTGATCGACGACCGCACCAAGGCGCTCTACGCCGAAAGCATGGGCAACCCGACCTGCGCCGTGCCCGACCTGGAAGGGCTGGGCAATCTGGCCCGGCGGCGCGATGTGCCGCTGGTCATCGACAACACGTTCGGCGCCGCCGGCTATCTCTGCAATCCGTTCGAGTGGGGTGCGAACATCGTCGTGGACTCCGCGACCAAGTGGATCAACGGTCACGGCACGGGGCTGGGCGGCATCATCGTCGACGGCGGCAACTACAACTGGGCGAACGGCAAGTTCCCGCAGATCGACGGCCCCTCGGAGGGGTATCACGGGCTGAACTTCCATGAGGCGTTCGGCCCGGCGGCGTTCATCGTCAAATGCCGCGTGGACGGGCTGCGCGACATGGGCTGCGCCCCTTCGCCGTTCGACTCCTACCTGATGATGATCGGCCTCGAAACCCTCTCGCTGCGCGTGAAGCACGAGGTGGAATCGGCGCGGAAACTGGCCGAATACTGCCGTTGCCACCCCAAGGTGGAGCGCGTGAGCTTCGTGGGATTCGACACCCATCCGAGCCACGAGAACGCCCGCAAATACTACCGATTCGGTTCTTCGGCGGTCTTCAACGTCGAACTGAAAGGCACGCTGGAAAGCACCGTGCGCTTCGTCGAATCGCTCCGGCTGGCGGCCAATATGGTTATGATCGGCGACTCGATCACCGTCGTGACCCACCCGGCATCGACGACCCACCGGCAACTCAGCGACGCCGACCTCGCGGCGGCAGGCGTGACGCCCACGCTGCTGCGCATCTCGCTCGGACTGGAGAATGCCGACGACATCATCGAGGATTTCGAACAGGCTTTCTCCCAAATAGGCTGATGGAACCGCAGATATACATAGCCCCCGGACCTTTTGAACTGGAAACGGGCCACACGCTGCCGGAACTGCGGATCGCCTACCACACTTACGGCACGTTGAACGCCGCGAAAGACAACGTGGTGTGGGTCTGCCACGCGCTGACGGCCAATTCGGACGTCGCCGACTGGTGGCCCCATACGGTCGAGACAGGGCGTTTCCTCGATCCCGCGCGGCACTTCGTCGTCTGTGCCAACATCATCGGTTCGCACTACGGCTCGACAGGCCCGCTGCACGTCAATCCCACGACGGGAAAGCCTTGGTACAAAGACTTTCCGCCCTTCACCATCCGCGACATCGTCCGGGCGCACAAGCTGCTGGCCGACGCCCTCGGCATCGGACATATCGCAACGCTGGTGGGCAGTTCGGTCGGGGGATTCCAGGCCGTGGAATGGGCCGTCTCGGAGCCCGGACGGATCGAACGGCTGGTGTTGATCGCCACCGACGCCAAGGCGTCGCCCTGGGCCATCGCCATCGACGAAACGCAGCGCATGGCCATCGAGGCCGACACAACCTTCGGGGAGGCGCGCGACGACGCCGGAATGAAGGGGCTTGCGGCAGCCCGGGCCATCGGCCTGCTGAGCTACCGCGGTCCCGAAGGCTACAACCTCACCCAGCAGGACCGCGGGGAGGCTCCCGCGATGCACCGGGCCTGCACCTACCAGCAGTATCAGGGCGAAAAGCTCTGCCGCCGTTACAATGCCTATTCCTACTACGCGATTCTCAACGCATTCGACACCCACGATGCAGGACGCGGACGCGGCGGGCTGGAGCAAGCCCTGGCGGGTATCAAAGCCCACACGCTGGTCGTCGGCATCACCACCGACATCATCTTCACCCCGGCCGAGATGCGACGCCTGCACACGATGATCCCCGGCAGCGTCTACCACGAGATCGACTCGCCGTTCGGCCACGACGGATTCCTCGTGGAGTACGAACAGCTGAACGACATCCTGCTCCCGTTCATGAAAAACTAAAACCAGATACCCTATGAGCAAAATCAAAATCGGACTGTTCGGCTTCGGCGTCGTCGGACAGGGCATCTACGAAGTGGTGCGCAAATCGAAAAACGCCCACGCGGAGATCGTGAAAATCTGCGTCCGCGACCCTAAAAAGCCGCGAAAGATCGCCGTGGACCCGTCACTTTTCACCACCTCGGTAGACGAAATCCTCGATAACCCCAGCATCAATCTGGTCGTCGAGGTCATCGACGACGCCCGGGCAGCCTACGACATCGTGAAACGGGCCCTGCTGCGGGGCATTCCGGTCGTGTCGGGCAGCAAGACGATGCTGGCCCGAAACCTCCCGGAGCTGATCGAGATCCAGAAAACCCGCAACGTGGCGCTGCTCTACGACGCTTCGTCCTGCGGTTCGATTCCCGTGATCCGCAACCTCGAGGAGTATTACGACAACGACCTGCTGCTGGAGGTGAAAGGCATCCTGAACGGCTCGTCGAACTATATACTTTCGCGGGTCTTCGACCACAAGGACTCCTATGCCAGCGCACTGGCGCAGGCGCAAGCGCTGGGCTTCGCCGAGAGCGATCCCTCGTTCGACATCGAGGGCTACGACTCGCTGTTCAAACTGGTCATCATCACGGTACACGCCCTGGGAACCTACGTCGCCCCGGACCGCATCTTCACCTACGGCATCTCGACGATCCACGATTCGGATATTCAGTACGCCCGTGAGAAAAACGTGAAAATCAAACTGGTAGCCCAGGTGGTGAAAGTCAGCGACCGGCACTTCACGATGTTCGTCATGCCGGAGTTCGTGACGCCCGCGAAATACATTTACAGCGTCGACGACGAGTACAACGGCGTGGTGATCCGCGGAGAATGCTACGACCGTCAGTTCATGTTCGGCAAAGGTGCGGGAAGCCTGCCCACGGCCTCGTCGATCCTGAGCGACATCATGGCGCGGCTGAACAACTACCGCTACGAGTACAAGAAGATGAATTACATCGAAAAACCCGACTACACGACCGACATCACGCTGAAAATCTATGCCCGCTACAAGGAGACCGAAGTGCAGAAGATCCTGAACTTCTCGAAGATATACGAGCAGTTCACCAGCGAGGAGAGCAATTACGTGATCGGTGACATTCTGCTGAGCGAGCTGCTCGAAAAGCGGTCGCAGCTCTCGGGCAAGGATGTCTTCCTGGCCAACATCCCGATCTTCTTCCTGAACCGCGACTAAGCACAAACAGAAGGTCCCGCTAAACGGCGGGACCTTCTGTTTTCAATCCTTCACGCAGCGAAGCGGGAAATAGTACCCGGTCAGCATATCTTTGATGACAGGCGCCGAATCTTCCGAGTAGGAGAGACACCGGACCCGGTCCGCACCGGAGGGATCGCCGCCGAGCAGATATCCTCTGGAACTATCGCCGTAACCGTTTTCATTCCGGAATCCGGCGTAGTCGAGAAAACCTTCGGGCCGCTCGGCCGCGATCAGCGACTCGAATTCCGCAGCGGTGGGAAGATGCCACCCGGCGGGACAGATGCCCTGCACGGGCGCACCTCCGGTCGTCGAAACGCCGCCCGTTGCCGTGGCATAGTTGTAGAGCATCCCCGCGGAGAGCCCCGACTGGGAAGGCCACATATCCGTTCCCTCCACCGCTCCCGCAGGCTTATAGCGCAGGTTTTCAGCCATCCACACCCGCCCGCCGATCTTCGCCGTGGGGTAGGTGTCATCCCCGTAAGTCAACTCCCCGGTATCGTCGCCGCCACCGTCACCGAGCGACCCGCCGTCGCCCCAATCGCTGACATCGCCGCTCAGCGAAACGGAGATATCGACATTGGTCACCGTGACCGACATATCGTATTGTTTGCCGCTCTCGAGCAACGCCGCGGCAATGGTCTTGCTGTGACTCTTACCATCGGATGTTCCGACCGTGACGGTCAGCGCCGCCTGCTGGGGAACCAAGATTACGCGGTAGGATTTGCCGGGCGTCATCTCGAAAGCCCTGACTTCATCCACAGCAGCACCCGCCTTGGCCGCGGCCGTCGGGACGGTCAGGTCCACGGTCGCCGTCGGCACGAGCCCGCCCACGGAGACAGACGCGACCGCCGCTTCGGAATTGTTTGTAATGACAATGGTAAGTTGCGACATCAGGTGGTAGAAAACCATGCCGACCGGGGCGCTCCCGGGCGTCACATCGCGTTTCACGGCTCCCAGCAGGTCGGAGGATGCATATCCGCCGGTCTGATCCGCCGCCACGGAAAACTCCGCAGGCACTCCCGCAGAGGAGTAGGGATGATAAGCCGTGAGCGTCGACGTCTCGTTCAGGTTGTTATACCACAGCAGCCCCGAACCCGAAAAGGCCGACCCCTCGTAGGTCATCGGATGGTTCGTGACATAGGCGTCGGCCCCTTTGAGAATGCTTAGTCCAACCTGATCCCCGGAGTCGAAATGAAGCCCCGTCACACGGGTTTTGATCGTCGGCGTAATTTTTACGGACGGATGCGCATTCTGTTTTTCGGCACAGCCGGACATAGCGGCGCTTACGGCCAGGACAGCCGCGAGTAAGATTCTGTTCATCATATAAAAAGTTTTATTTGCTTGCAACCTTTTAGCACAAAAATAAAACTTTTTACATTATTTCAAAACTTATAGTCAGCTTTTGTAATACGACTCGTCGAGTCCGAGCGTGAAATTCCCGCGCCGGAACCAGGTGACGGCGGCCAGCGCGAACACCAGCGCGGCGTTGAAGAAGAACGGGAAACGGTCGCTGTGGGTGTGGAACAAGTGCCGGAACAAATCCACGATAAAGGGGCAAACCATCACGGCCAGATAGTTCATCGCCATGACGAACGACAGCGCCAAGGTCGCCGAGCGGGGCGGAGCGATGGTGGCGGCCTTGTCGTAAACGACGGGCTGCATCACCCCGTAACCGAATCCCGTGAGTAGGGCCCCGACGACGAGCATCGCCTTGCCGCGGAAAATCCCGACGCACAGCAGTCCCGCGCAGACCAGCCCCAGCGACACGAGGTTGACATTCCGTTTCAGCAGGCCGATAATCCGGTCGATGAAGAGCCCCGGCAGCATGATCGCCAGGAAGAACAGCGAGATCAGCACCCCCGAGAAAGAGCTGTCGATCTTGTAGTCGTCGATCAGAAACGAGGCGTAGAACGCCACGGCCAGCACGGCGTAGGTGACGAAGAAGTAGAACAGCATCAGCCCCGCCAGCTTGCCGCGGTCGATGCGCTTGTGGCGCAGCTGAATGCTCTGCTCGGGTTCGGGGTCCGAACGCCGCCCTTTAAGGAAGAACGAGAGCGCCAGCGAGATGCCCGGCAGGGTGTAGACCAGAAAGGGGAGGTGCCAATCGACATCGGCCAGGTAGCCCGTGACCACGGTGGCTATCACGAGCGTCAGGTTGTTGATCGCCGAGCTGTAACCCAGTTGCCGGACGCGGTAATCGCCCGTAAAATAATCGACAACGAGACCCGTCGAAAGGGGAATGACCATCCCGGCCCCGATGCCGAGGATACAGCTGATGATGATCAGCCACGTCATGCTGCGGGCAAAGAGGCACGCCACGCCGCTCAGGAAGAAGATCGAGAGCCCGACGATCAGGATCGTGAGTTTGTCGCGGCCTTCGGAGAGCTTTCCCGAGAGCAGCACGAAAGGGATTATCAGCAGCGAGGGCAGCGACGTGAGCATCTGTATCTCGAGGTCGGTGACCTTGGGAAACACCTTGTTCAGGTCGCCCAGAATGGGGGATATGGCCAGTCCGGGCAGCGAAGCGATGGCCGACACGGACCAGATGGCCAGCAGGACGACGAGCGATATGGAACCTTTTCCTGTATTGATTTTCATGGCCGGGGATTTTTAGTATCCCGCCCCGCAACAGTTATACCAAACAAAACGGGCCGGCGACACGGCCGGCCCGACGGTTGGGTTTCTTCGTAAGTTTGCGTTACATCGCTTTCACGCAGCGCACCTGCATACCGTTGGCGCGATACTGCGGCGTGTTGTTCTGAACCCCGCTGTTTGCCGGGTCAGCCTTGTCGAACCAGAAATAGAAGGCCGAGGATTGGGTTCCGGCAACCGTCCCGGTCGTCCAGTAATACCCGACCCAGGGCTGGTTGTAGAGGGCCGAACTGCGGACCTGCTTATCGATGGGCGTCGGATAGAAATTCTGGATGCTTCCGCCGCCCTGCGTATCGTTCTCCTGCGTATGCCGGTAGATGCGGCGTCCTGCGCCGATAAACAGCGACTCGTTACCGTTCTTACCCAGCGTCCAGCCGAACTTGTCGGCATCTTCCAAACCGGGGATCTCATAAATAGCGAGACTGCTGAAAGCCGCCGCGGGAGCCACGCGCCAGCCGTAGGGGCAGGGGTCGTTGACGGTCTTGGTATCGCCCCAGAGGTCGTCGGAATGGGCGCTCCACAGCCAGTCGTACTCCGAACCGGAGACACCTACGATAAACGTCAGCGGATTCCGCACGGCGTAGTCCATCGTTCCGGCTTCGGCACTCGAAACCTCGGTCTTCATGTAGACGCGGCTACCGCCCCCGTTGTACATGCTGGCCGACGCGCCGTTGGCGGCGTTATACGAACTCGGGCCGATGAACGGGTCCTTGCGGCCCCACTGGTAGTAAAGTCCGTAGGAGGCGAGAATCTTCTCGGCCGTCGAATTGTCATTGGCCAGCGCACCAAAATTGCGGTCCATCATCGCATAGCCGTTGAAAACAACCTGATTTTCCGTTTTTTCAGGATCGTAGTTCACGGCCCAGATGTGCCAGCTCCAGATCAGCGCGCCACCGGCGTCGTAGGCGCCGATCACGGCGTTGCCCTCTTTGATCTTCTTCTCGTCGTCGCTGTCGGCCCCCACATAGAACGACACCTTGCCGTCCTCCCGGAGTTCCGTATACTGGATCAGCCCCGACTTGCTCTGCCACACCACATCCACCGATGCCGGAAGCACCGCCATAATGTCGCCCCGGTGCATGGCGCTGATCAGGTAGTTATGATCCGGCTTGCTGACAATATAGCTGTTAGCGGGCTTACCGCTCAGGTCCTCGCTCTCGACCACTCCCACGAAGAGCGTCGCCGAGACCGACGAACCGCCCTTGGGAGTCCCGGCCAGCACCAGCGACCCGGTCTTTACCTCGTCGTCGTCGAACGTAGCGGGGGCCGTGATCGTCAGGGTTTGCGCCGCAACGTCGATCGTCGGTTCGGCCCAGCCCGTAGGTTTGTTGGTCACCGAGAGATTCTGGAGGTTGACGGACTTGAAGCCCACCGTTACGGTCTGGCCCGCCGACAGGAATACGGCCGGGGAGTTGAACGAGAGACTGCCCGACTCCTTGTCCTTGCTGCACGAAGCGAAAAATACGATGGCCGCGACAGCGCAAACCAACCCTGCGAATCTTTTCATATAGCTCATTTTATCTTATTTCAGTTTCAAAATCAGTTGCAAAGATAATAAAAATCGGACGGCTGCAAAACCGAATCGCGCACGGTCCGGCAAAACTTTCCGCCCTCTAAAAGTGCCGTTACGGCACCAAAGATACCAAAAAGCGGGATAATTCCTACAAGCCCGTTCCAAATAATTGCATTTGGGAACAATTATTGCCACCGGTTCACTAACGAATCAGAAACGCATATAGTATGTCGAAATTGAAAATCGAGACGGAAAGTTCCCCCGCCGGGGAACGTTTCAGTATCACCGTGACCGAAAAAGGGCCCTATCTGGTCTACGGACGTCCGCCGCTGGCCGAACAATTCATCATGCCCAACGAGAACAACGAGAGCTGGTATTTCCAGGAGGGCCGCCACTTCTCGACCGAGGCCGAACCCACAGCGCTCTGCCGCTGCGGGGCGTCGCGACGCAAGCCCTACTGCGACGGGAGCCACGAAAAGGCCATGTGGGACCCGACTCTCACGGCGCATTCCGAGCCGCTGCTCGACAAGGCCGAGGTGATCGAAGGGGGCACGCTCGACATGACCGACAACCCCAAATACTGCGTCTTCGCGCGCTTCTGCCACCCGGAGGGCGATGCATGGTCGCTCACCGAGCAATCGTCCGCCCCCGAAGCGCGCCGGATGGCGATCCGCGAGGCGTCGATGTGCCCCGGCGGCCGGCTCACGGCGTGGGACAAAAGTTCGGGAAAACCCTTCGAATTCCGCTTCGAACCCAGTCTCGGACTGATCGAGGATGTCACCATCGGCAGCAGCGGCGGGCTGTGGATTCGCGGCGGCATCGCCCTGCGGCGCGAGACGGGCAAAACCTACGAAATCCGCAACCGCGTGGTCGTCTGCCGCTGCGGACAGTCGGCGAACAAGCCCTACTGCGACGGCACGCACGCCGCGATCAAATGGCGCGACAACCTCGAAGGGGAACCTGTCGGCGAAACGCTTCCCGAGGAGGTTTATTAAACGGAAACGAGAGCCCGCAAAGGCTCTCGTTTCCGTTTACTCCATCGCCCCGCTCCGGGCGGCGGCTTCGATCCAGCAGTCGGCCATCCGGCGGTGACAGGCGGGCGTGGGGTGGATGCCGTCCCACACCCAGTAGGTCGCATCGCCGTTCGGCAGCGCCGTTTCGAGGCCGGCAACCAGCCGGTGGAACGGCACAAGGGCCGCGCCGTAATCGGCGGCAATCCGTTCGATCACCGCACAGCACTGTGCCAGCAGTTGTTGCCGCAGGGGATAATATTCGCCTTGAATCCCCTCGACAACCGCCCCGGAAGGTGCAGCAAACGGCGTGCAGAGCAGGATTTTCAGGTCGGGATTCGCCCGCCGGGCCTCGTCGAGCAGGCGGCGGTAGGTTTTCTCCCAGCCTGCGAAATCGAACTCCGGTTTCGCCGCACCGCCGGTCATCAGCCCGTGCAGATAACGCCATACGTCGTTCGTGCCGACCAGCACCGACAGCACGTCGGGACGCAGGTCCACGACATCCTCCTGCCAGCGGTCCGCGAGTTCACCGAGCGTATTGCCGCCCACACCGCGGTTGAAGAACAGATAACCGCGTTCCGGGAAATAACCTTGATAATAGGTGGCGCACAAATACATATAACCGCTGCCGTAGAGGTGGTTACGGTCCCAGAGATTCCGGTCGGACGAGCGTTTGCCGTCGCCTTTGCCCCAGTTGCCGTCGGTGATCGAATCACCGATGAAGACCACCCGCCGTCCTGTTGCGACGGCCACCGCTTCCGGAGGCGTCTGCCGCTGGAAATAGCGGTGGAAAAAGAGCACCTGATAGGGGAGCGAGTTGGACCAGTAGGCCGAGTTGTGCTCCCCGGGACGCGTCAGGAAATCGTGGCTCACGCCGCGCCGCATCAGCTTCTCGTGCAGGTTCACATTCACCTGATAGAAGAAATCCTGATAGCCGCAGTCGATCACGAGGGCCAGTTCGCCGTCGCGAAGCCCGTCCGCCTGATTGATGACCGTATGTGCATCCCAGCGTTCGGGATTCTCTTTCAGTTCACCCAACTGTTTTTTCATCTCCCACGAATCGGGGAAAGGGCGGATGTCCACGCCACCCGAGGTCGAACCTGCGGCCCCGAAGCGGTCCTTATGGCGCAAAGCCGTCCACAAAGCGCCGTGACCACCCATGCTGAGGCCCGTGATGGCACGTCCCTCGCGCGAGGGGATCGTCAGGTAGTGCGCATCGATCCAGTCGGGGAACTCCTGCGACACGAAGGTTTCGAACTGCGACGCAGGATCGAGGGGGCTGTCCCAATACCAGCTGTTCTCGCCGTCGGGGCAGGCGATGATCATGCCGTAAGCGTCGGCCAGCGGGCGCAGGTCCGTGACATCTCGCTGCCAGGTCATGTGCGAGCCGCTGTAACCGTGCAACAGGTAAAGGACGGGCATACGCTGCCCGATACCGGCGTCGGGCACCACGACCAGCGCCGGAATGTCGCGCTGCATCTTCGCACTGAAAACCGCCACGGTGTCGATCCGGGCCGCAGAGACGGTCGCCGCGGCAAGGAGGAAGCAGAGAATCAAAAAATATCTTTTCATAGCGTTCTGAATATTTCACAAAAAAGGGCGCGCACGACGCGCACCCCTGATAACAAATCCCTCGGAGTTATTTCTTCTCCGGTTTCGCAATGGTCTCGCGCATCTGCGTATCGGCCATGATATTCTTCATCTTGTAGTAGTCCATGATACCCAGGTTGCCGTTGCGAAAGGCTTCGGCCATGGCCAGCGGCACCTCGGCTTCGGCGAGAATCACCTTGGCGCGGG
>OIWQ01000334.1_pt1 | contig 62042 bp, 46 predicted proteins | sample 1587571 | NCBI WGS metagenome assembly OIWQ01 (sample SAMEA3888910, study PRJEB22519) | human gut metagenome | biome: human gut; feature: human-associated habitat; material: faeces | place: Denmark | collected 2010
ACTCTTTCTCAAATCGGATAGTTAATAACCTGTCCAACTTTTTGGGGTCACTTCAAGCAGTGCGCTCTGGGCTTTATTGTTATTTGGATGATGCCGAATTAGAGGTTCGGGTTCATCTTTGTCCACTCTGCTACTGGAGGAACGATGCCGAGCTCTACGATCTCGTCGCGCATCTTGCAGAGGTGCTCGTAAGACTTAGCGAGAGAAGCAAGCTCCTCTTCTGTACCTGTAGGCTGTGTGAAGTGAACACCTGTCTTGTCGATTGTAGAAGGCATAGCCATCATCACGTTCTTGAAGCCACACTTCTCGCAGTTTACGTAGCAACCTGCTGGCAATGTGAACTCCTCGCCACCCATAGCAGCCTCGATCATCTTAACTGCGTTGTATGCCGGGCTCTGGAATGAAGAACGACCGCGGAGCTTGATGATGTTAGAACCACCCTGAACGGTGTGGTGCTTGATCTCTTCCCAACGCTCTGCTGAGAGACCCATCTCTGAGAGAGGCTTGCCGTCAACCTTAACCTGAGAAGCGAATACTGCCATCTGCTCGCCGTGGCCACCGTATGTGTGAGCGCCAGTCACCTTGTCCTGCTGTACGCCGAACTCGAGGGCGAGAGCCTGCTGCAGACGTGTAGAGTCGAGAGCAGCGAGTGATGTGAGCTGGTTTGGCTTCAAACCTGAGTGGATGAGAGCTGTGAGGGCTGTAACGTCAGCCGGGTTGAAGATAACAACAACGTGCTCTACCTCTGGGCAGTACTTCTTGATGTTGTCACCGAACTCTGCTGCGATCTTGCAGTTGCCCTTCAAAAGATCCTCGCGGGTCATGCCGTCCTTACGCGGAGCACCACCTGAAGAGATGATGTACTTAGCGCCTGTGAATGCTTCCTTCGGGTCTACTGTGTAAGTTACGTTAGCGCCCTTGAAAGCGCACTGCTGAATCTCGTCGAACACGCCGTGTACACCCGGCTCGTAGATGTCGTAGAGACAGATGTTAGGAGTAAGACCGAGCATCAATGCGCTCTGTACCATGTTTGAACCAATCATACCGCCGGCACCGACGATCAAAAGCTTTTCGTTAGATAAGAATGCCATAATAAATAATGTTTATTATATTAATAACTGAGTTTCGTTTACTAACTGCAAAGATACAACTTTTTTGAAATATACAAACGTTTCTCGAAAATTATAGTGTTGTTTAATCTTAAAATCTGTATATTTGCAGTACCTAATTATTTTTATATGACAGATACGAAGAATACTATAGCCGCACGACTCGCCGCACTGCGCGAGGAGATGCAGCGCGAGGGGCTCTCGGCATTCATTTTCCCGAGTGCCGACCCGCACATGAGTGAGTATGTTCCCGAGCGTTGGGAGGGACGCAAGTGGATATCGGGCTTCGACGGTTCGGCTGGCACGGCGGTGGTCACGCTCCGTTCGGCTGCGCTCTGGACCGACTCGCGCTACTTCATCGCTGCCGAGCAGCAGCTCGAGGGCACCGAGTTTCAGCTGATGCGCGAGCGCATGGAGAGCACACCGTCTATTGCCGACTGGCTGGCACGCGAACTGCAGGATGCCGACTCTACGGAGGTGGGCATCGACGGCATGTGCATCGCGAAGGGCGAGGCTGAGGGGCTGAAGGCGGAACTAAGACATGCCGGCGGACTCACGCTGCGCACCAATCTCGACATCCTCAACCGCGTGTGGACAGACCGTCCGCCGGTGCCGCTGAACAAGGTTGAGATTCATCCGCTCGAATACGCCGGCGAGTCGGTGGCTGAAAAGCTCTGCCGCATACGCACCGAGATGCGCCGCGCAGGCGCAAGGTGTATGCTCGTGACGCAGCTCGACGACATTGCCTGGACTCTCAACCTGCGCGGAACCGACGTACATTGCACCCCGGTGTTCGTGGCGTGGCTCATCGTCGGCGAGGAGAGTGCCACATTATATATAAAGGAGGAGAAGCTCACGCCCGACGTGGTCGACTATCTGCACGCTGAAGGCGTGGCTATCGACGAATACGACAATATCATCGCGGCACTCAACGAGTGCGACGCGCCAACGATGCTCGTCGACCCTTCTACCGTGAACAGCACTTTGGCACAGCCGCGCGGCAATTACACGGTTGTGTCGACTCCGTCGCCCATCCCTACGATGAAGGCGGTGAAGAACCACACGGAGCGCGAGGGCTTCCGTCGTGCCATGGAGCGCGACGGTGTGGCTATGGTGCAGTTTCTGAAGTGGTTGGAGGAAGCGGTGCCGAAGGGCAGCGAGACGGAGCTGACGGCGAGCGCGAAGCTCTATCAGCTGCGTGCCGGGCAGCATAAGTTCCGCGACATCTCGTTCGACACTATCGCTGCCTATGCCGATCATGCAGCCATCGTCCACTATGAACCGACTCCGCTCACCGATGTGAAGCTCGAACCGAAGGGTCTGCTGCTGCTCGACAGCGGAGCGCAGTACAGCGACGGCACAACGGACATAACGCGAACCATAGCTCTTGGCGACGTAACCGACCGCGAACGCCGCGTCTACACGTTAGTGCTGAAGGGTCACTTGGCGTTGCAGAACCTCTGCTTCCCACGCTCGGCATCGGGCACGCAGCTCGACGCAGTGGCACGCACGGCGATGTGGCGCGAGGGCATGAACTTTATGCATGGCACGGGGCACGGCGTAGGCTCGTATCTCAGCGTGCACGAGGGTCCTCACCAGATACGCCAGGAGTATCGTGGGGCACCGATGGTGGAGGGAATGACCGTAACTGACGAGCCGGGGCTGTACCTCGACGGTCGCTTCGGCGTGCGCATCGAGAACACGCTGCTCACCGTGCCTTACGTAACGACGGAGTTCGGACGCTTTCTGCGCTTCGAGCCGCTCACGCTCTGCCCCATCGATACCAAGCCGATAATCAGCAGTATGCTCAGCGACGAGGAACGACAGTGCCTCAACGCCTACCACGCTATGGTGTACGAGCGTTTGGCACCGCTGCTCGACGAGGAGCATCGGGAGTGGCTTGCAAATAAAACGAAAGCGATGGAATAATAGGAGGGTATGGCATCCTGCCATACCCTCCTGAATTACTAAGAAAGAATATCCTTAAACGCGAAGTTCGCGAGGATAGACGTTGACTGACTCAGCATACGGATGAACTCCTGTGCTGAGTTTTTCATATACGAGTCTTTCAGCAGATGTATGCAACCGTCCATCTCATTGTCGGCTGCGTCAATGGGCACAGCCTTCATGTTGGGTTGCAGAATAGTTGTCGATTCAGAGAGTATCGTCACGAGATTGCTGCGACGCAGCAGGTCGAAGATTATGTTCACGTTGTTCACCTCAACCATGATGCGATAGTTCAGCCCCTTGCCCTCCACAAGATGATCGAAGGCGTTGCGAGCCTGCAGCCCCTTGCACGGCAGTATGAGGTCGTAACGTTCAAGGTCAGTGAGGCGCAATGACGACTGGCGTGCTAATGGATGGTTCTCATTGACGATAGCAGCAAGGCGGTTGCTGAAGATAGCTCGACTGTCTACCGCTTTATCTTTCTTGAGCGGTTTGAAGGCGAGCACGAGGTCGAGCTCGCGCTTCTTTAGTCCGTCCATCAGCTCCTGCATAGAGCGGTAGCTGATGTTCAACTTCACATGCGGATAGGTGCGCAGGAAGGCGATGAGCGTCTCAGCCATGATGTTGCTGAACGAATAAGTGACACCGATGTTCAGTTCGCCCGTCAGCATCTCCTTCAAGTCGTTCATGTGGTCGATGCACGCATCTGCAGAGTTCACGGCATTCTGTGCATACGGCAGCAACTCCTTTCCAGCCTCAGTGAGGTACACCTCATGCGAGTTGCGCTCGAAGAGCGGCAAACCAATCTCCTGCTCCAGATGCGATATCTGCTGCGAGAGAGTGCTCTGCGTGATGTATAGCTTACGCGCAGCCTCGGAGAAGTTGAGCGTCTCTGCCACCTTCAGAAAGTATTTCAGTTGTCGTATTTCCATATCTATTATATATTAAATGCAAAAATACAACATTTATTTTATTTCTACAGCACTCAGGTCGACGAACTCTCCATTCTTGCGTTTGCGTTCAACAAGCATATTGAAGAGTTTGCGCTTGCGGTCGCCTTCGATAAAGCGGCGGAAGAAGATGTTCGGTATAGCCACACCGAGGGCGATGCAGACGATAGCGAGCGAAGCCTTGATGGCGTTGTTCATGCCCACCGTCACTTCGCCTACCACGCCGTGCATCTCGATGAAGGCGAAGAGGGCGCGATACATAAGCACACCTGGCACCATAGGGATGACGCTCGGGATGGTGATGCACTGATGGGGCACGTGGAACCAGTGGCGTGCTTTAATAACGATAACACTGATAAGTGCCGAACCGGCAAGCGAGCCGATGGTCAGGCCCATGTCAAGTCCGATATTGCCGTTGCTCGGACCGAGATTGACGAAGTTGCGGAAGCACACGGCGATGATGCCACCCACGGCGACAACCGGCAGGAGTCGGCGCGGTATGCTGAAGATGGTAGAGAAACCCATAGCCGAGACGGCTGCAGCTACGGCAAACTCCCAATACTCGTGATGCGGAATCATCGTGAGGTCTTTCACGAAGTTGTCGATGCCGCACACCTTAATGGCGAAGGCGATTCCGAACGCCATGGAGAGAACCATCAACAGCGTGTTCAGAGCACGCACCATGCCCACCTCGATGTAGTCGTCAAGCATGTCGCTCACGAAGTTGATGAGCGGAACGCCGGGCACGATGAACAAGGCACACGCCATAAGCGGATGCCACGGCGTAGAGGAGTGCATAAACTCGGGCAGAACGCCGGCTATGGACGGCGTGAGCGAGAGGAACGTGGTGACCCAAGCAATGAGTGTGGCTACGAAAGCTGCTATGCCAATAGCTATATAGTTGTTGCAGCCACGTGTGGGCAGGAACATACGCAGGCGGAAGCCGAGGATGGCTGCTAAAGAGCAGTAGAAGAACGCAGGCCAATCGCAACCGAACTGCACACAGAAACCACCGCAGGCAAAGCCGCCACCGATAGCCACCTGCCACGGTGTGAAGCTACGCGGTGTCTTCTGAATGTCATCAAGAGCCTTCTCGTACTGGTCGAGCGAGTAGTCGTTGCTTATTGCGCTCCACGTGAGTTTGCTTATTTTAGCAATAGAGGTGAGGTTGATACCGTGCTTCTCGCAGCGTTGAAACTTTGTGAACGAGTGCTCGGTGTCGCTATAGTTCACCATGAGCACATTCCAGTTGATGTAGAAGTGCAGGTAGCGTTCGTCGAGACTGAGGAAGGCTGCGGCACGCTTCATAGTGCGACGGATACGCGAGGTGTCGGCAGCACTCTCCATCAGTATGCTTCCGGTGCGCAGAAGCAGGTCGAGTTTGTGCTGCAGCTCGGCTGCTGCCACTTTAGACGGGTTGTTTGGATTGCCACATTGACAAGTTGCTTGCATTGTTTCTATTGTATTGTTATCCATTTATTTGTATTTACCAAGACTTGCATAAAGAGTAACCATAGGAGGGCATGGCATCTTGCCATGCTCATGCACGTTGCATGTCATACGCACGCGAGCTGCCTTTGAGGCTGCGGATGCGAGCTGCCTTTGAGGCTGCGGATGCGAGCTGCCTTTGAGGCTGCGTGGGTATGGCAAGATGCCATACCCTCCTAAGTTACCCCGAAACATATTAACTACTATTAAAACATTATCTTTATTATCAATTTATCCGAACACGAATATCAGTATCTGTATCGTGACGATGCGCAGGAACATTGCGAACGGATAGACATTAGCGTAGCCCACATTAGGCGCATCGACAGATGTCTGGTCGCGAACATAAGCTAAAGCCGAGGGGTTGGTATTGGCTCCTGCAAGCACACCGAGCAGAGTGTAATAGTTGATGTGGAACAGATACTTGCCGATGATGCCACCCAGGATGACTGGTATCATGGTGATTGCTACACCATAGCCTATCCATGTCATACCACTCTCCGACACTACGGTCTGCATAAACTGCTCGCCCGTGCCGAGACCTACGCACGCAAGGAATATGCAGATGCCCACTTCGCGCAGCATGAGGTTGGCAGATATCGTGTTATACGTCACGAGGTTGTACTTCGGACCGAAGTAGCCGATGAGGATAGCCACAATGAGCGGACCGCCAGTGAGTCCGAGACGCAAGCTCTCATTGATGCCAGGGATGAAGAACGGGATGTTGGCGAAGATGCAACCGAGCATGATGCCAAGGAACACCGGTATGAGGTTCGGGTTGTTAAGACGCTTCATCTGGTTGCCGAGCATCTTCTCGGTGTGGGCGATGGCAAGCTCCGTACCCACAACGGTGAGGCGGTCGCCGAGCTGTAGCTTCAACGAGCCGGTAGCGATGAGGTCTACACCGTTGCGGTTCACACGTGTAACGTTGGTGCCCAAGTTGGTGCGAATTTGCAGATGACTGAGCGACTTGCCGTTGATGTCGGGCCGCGTAACGAGAATGCGACGCGTAATAAGCTCGGTGCCGAACTTGTCGTCAGCCACCTCCACCTTCTCACCAAGCAGTGCGATGATTGGGTCCTCAACCGTAGGATGAGCCACCACGCGCAGTATGTCGCCCTCGCCTATCACGGTCTGACCGTTCACAAGCTCGTCGTGCTCGTTGCTACCGCAGCGTATGATACGCGACACCATGAAGTCGCGCTTCAACAACTGGCGTATCTGTTGTATATCGTCGCCGAACACCATCGAGTTGGTCACCTTCACCGAGAAGGTGTTCAGTGTCATCTTCTCCAAGTGACCCATACCGCGCTTCGCATCGGCTTCTTCCGTCTCCTTGTTCACGCGCAACACATATCTCAATATAGCGAACGAGATAATCACGCCGAGCGCACCCATCGGGTAAGCGATGGCATAGCCCGTGGCGATGCTCGGAGCGTCGATATGGCGCAGGTCGCTGTATGCCTGCTGGGCAGCGCCAAGACCGGGAGTGTTGGTAACGGCACCTGAAAGGATGCCTGCCATAGTGGTGAACGGCGTGCCAGTGAAGCTATATATAATAAGTGTTGTAACGATGCTGAGTGCCACAACAATCATGCTGAGCATATTGAGACTCTTGCCTCCGTCCTTGAACGAAGAGAAAAAACCTGGACCTACCTCAAGACCAATAGAATAAACGAAAAGTATCAAGCCAAACTCCTTAAGGAAGTGGAGCAGATGGGCATCAAGATTAAGCGAGTAATGACCGAAGATGAGTCCGATGAACAAAATCCAAGCGAGTCCGAGCGACACACCTTTCACCTTCAGCTTGCCAAGACTCAAGCCTAACGTGATAACGAGGGCGAGAATCATCACCGAGTGTGCCACGCCACCACCCCATAAGTCGGGGAAACCATAAAACAGATTTCTTAAAATTTCCATATCTCTTATGCCATTGATTAATTTTCTATGCTATATATAATAATGTACGAAGTCATGTGTTGTGATTTCCGTTTTGCGATTGCAAAGGTATTGATATTACCGAAAGCAAAAAAACTTTTATGTTTAAATTTCACGAACGCGGCTAAAGGTTTTTTCAATCGCAAATTTACCCTTTTTACTCTTTTACTTTTTACCCTTTTACTTTTAAAAGCCCTTTTTTACTTTTTACTCTTTTACTTTTAAATGTCTTTTTACTCTTTTACTTTTTTACTTTTATTTGTACCTTTGCTTAAAAATCAGACAAATAGTATGAACGTAAAACTTCGCGGCACACTTTGTGGCGTGGGCGCAGCCGTGTTCTACGGTACCAACCCGCTCGGCGCCATGAATCTGTACCAGGACGGTATCAGTGCCAACTCTACCCTTTTCTACCGTTTCGGACTCGCTATTGTGATGCTCGGCGTGATGATGCTGGTGCAACGTAAGAAGTTCGGCGTGACACGCAGCGAACTACTCCTGCTTGCTATCTTAGGCATGTTCATGGGCTCGTCGTCAGCGTCGTTATTCATCAGTTTCAACTACATGGACGTGGGCATCGCCTCCACGCTGCTATTCGTATATCCGGTTATGGTGGCGGTTATTCTGGCGTTGCTGTTCAAAGAAAAAGTGACCCCAACGACAGCCGTCTCCATCATGCTTGCGTTTGGCGGCATAGCTCTGCTTAACCAGAGCTCGGACGGATCGTCACTCAGCACGTTGGGCGTGCTGCTTGTCATGGCTTCGTCGCTCACCTACGCTGTATATATCGTCGTGGTGAACAAGTCGAAGCTGCGGATGTCGTCGGTGAAGCTAACGTTCTACGTGCTCATCTTCGGTTTAATAACCATTCTCGGCTACACCTTCGCCATGGGCGAGACGGTGCAACTGCTCACCACACCGCACCAATGGCTGTATGCAGCGCAGCTTGCACTGATGCCAACCGTGCTCTCGTTAGTGCTAATGGCGATAGCCGTTAAAGATATTGGCTCTACGCCAACCGCAATTCTTGGTGCGCTCGAACCGATAACAGCCGTTGCCATCGGCTGCTTCTGCTTCGGCGAGTCGTTCACAACACGCCTCGCAGTGGGCATAGCACTCATCCTCACCGCCGTGTTGCTCATCATCGGTGGCAAGCAGATGTCGCCACAACGCATGACGGTGGCGTTCACGCGCTTAGGTCGTATGATTGTAAAGACATGGCGCTGGAAGTCGTAGGCTTGCAGGAGACATTAACCAAAGCCTCCGCTATTATAAAAGCCCTTACATGAACGGCACCATATATATAGGAACACAAAGGACGTTGCCATCTTTCTTCAAATCCTTTGTATAAACAAGGTATTTATTTTGAACACGCGATGAGTATTTTTCAACAAATCTGTCAAGCGACGTATGGGTTGTATAGCCCGATGATTTCACTTCTATAGGCGACACTTTACTACCATCAGCTATCAAGAAATCAACTTCATAATAGCCTTTGCCGTCAGCCTTGCGTATAGTGTGATAATAGAGTTCTTTGCCCGTAGCACGCAACATTTGCGCTACCACATTCTCATATACATATCCCAAATTTGCATCAAGCTTGTCACTAAGCAACTTCTGATAAATGATATTATCGGTGAATTCGCGCGACTTAAACGCCATTGTTACAAACAGCCCCGTATCGCCTGCATACATTTTGAAATATTCTGGATCTTTGGTAAGCGCAAGACCTACATTGGGGTCATCGCAGTGAAAAGCGGCGTTAATCACCCTTGAATCTTCCATCAATCGCACAATCTCAACAACCCTGTCATACTTCTCTCCTGAAATGACTGAAGAAATCTTGTAACGCGACACATTCTTACTCAATTGAGCAGGTATAGCGTCGAAAATTGCTGCCGCCTTTCCTGTCTCATCTATCTTGCCAAAGTCTTCTTCATAAAGACTTATTATGCCACGTTTCACCGTATCTACAGCACTCAAGTCGTTGCTCGCTATATATTTAGCTACAGCTTGTGGCATTCCGCCTACCAACATATACAAGCGGAAGTTGCGCATCATCTTACGATGGGCTGCGTCGCCGAGAGGTTTTCTCGATTCAAAAAGCTTGCGAAGCAATGGTATTGACGCTGTATCGCCCAATGCCCATCGAAACTCTTCAAAATCCATTGGATACATTGGCAACCGCACTTCTTCACTCGGTATCACTATGTCTTTTATATTCTTACGTATGGAGATTAGCGAACCGGTTTCAATATAATCATAACGATGGTCTTTAACAAGGTGTTTTATAGCCTGCCGAGCCAACGGATTTTGTTGTACTTCATCAAACACCATGACAGACTTGCGCTCATAGAGTGTTGTTCCGTATATCACTTGCAAACGCAGAAACAAATAGTCGAGATCAGTAATATCCTTAAACAGCCCGTTCACCTCCTCCGAATTCTGTGAGAAATCAATCAAAATGAACGACTTGTATTCGTTCTTTGCAAATTCTTCTACAAGCGTTGACTTGCCAATACGTCGCGCTCCTTCAATGAGCAAAGCAGTTTCGCCATTTGACTCCTGCTTCCAACGGAGCATCTTATCATAAAGTTTTCGTTTGAACACCATATTTTCTCCTCTTTTTACATGTCTTTTCATGTGCAAAAATAAGCATTTTGCCGAATACCGCAAAATTTATTTCCCCGTTTTTGCCAAATACCGCAAAATTTATTTCCCCGTTTTTGCCGAATACCGCAAAATTTTTCAGCCAAACGCCACAATAAAATGCAGCCAAACGCGAAGCGGCTGAACACACGACAACGCTCCAAACGCTTAACGCCGAACAGCTATTCGTGTTTCCTCCCACCCCTTATATTAAATATCCGTAAAAAGCGGAGCAAAACGTCGGCGGTTTGCGGATATTTTTGTTACTTTGCTACATATTATATATATATGATACATCTGAAAGATATTAACAAGACTTACCAGGGTGCGCAGCCGCTGCATGTACTGAAGGGAATCACACTCGACATTGCCGAGGGAGAGTTCGTTTCTATCATGGGTGCGTCGGGCTCGGGCAAGTCTACTCTGCTCAATATTCTCGGTATTCTCGACAACTACGACTCGGGCGAATACACGCTCGCAGGCACACTGATAAAAGACCTATCGGAGACGCGAGCCGCAGAGTACCGCAACCGCATGATTGGCTTCATCTTTCAGTCGTTCAACCTTATCTCGTTCAAGACCGCCGTGGAGAATGTGGAGCTGCCGCTCTACTATCAGGGCGTGGCGCGACGCACACGCCACAAGTTAGCAATGGAGTATCTCGACCGACTCGGACTGACGCAATGGGCTGACCACTACCCCAACGAGATGTCGGGCGGACAGAAGCAGCGCGTGGCAATAGCACGCGCACTGATCACAAAGCCGCAGATAATACTCGCCGACGAGCCTACGGGCGCACTCGACTCGAAGACTTCAGTGGAGGTGATGGAGCTGCTCAAGACTCTTAACGCTGAGGAGGGAGTGACGACTATCGTCGTGACGCACGAGAGTGGCGTGGCTAACGAGACAAACAAAATTGTACACATCAAGGACGGCATCATAGGCAAGATTGAGGAGAACCTCGACCATACCGCACGACCGTTCGGCATCAACGGCATAATGAAGTAAAGGCACATGCGCGACATATTCATCGAAATACTCACCACTATCAAGCACAACCGGTTGCGCACCGCGCTGACCGGTTTCTCCGTAGCATGGGGCATCTTCATCCTCATCGTTCTGCTCGGAGCAGGCAACGGCTTGATAAACGCCACGATGGGCAACTCAAGTCGCTATCTATCGACCTCAATGGTAGTGTCGGGTGGTGCTACATCGAAGGCTTACGACGGATTGGGCGAAAATCGCGATGTGCAGCTCAACGATAAGGACTTCAATATCACCAGCAAGGGTTTTCCTAACAACGTGAAGAGTGTGGGCGCAGAACTATCGCAGCAGGGCGAAACGCTCGTCAACGGCAGCGACTACACCACGGGCATCAATCTGAGCGGTATCTATCCGAACGATGTAGAGATAAACAAGCGTACGATGATTTGCGGACGCTTCATCAACGAACTCGATCTGAAGGAACGTCGCAAGTCGATAGTTATCTCCTCGGACATGGCAAAGGAGCTGCTACCACAGTCGCCACTCAGTCTGAACGGACAAATAATACGCACAACGACGCTCGCCTTCCGCGTAGTAGGCATCTACGAGAGTCAGAAGAACAGCATGGGCAACGAAGCCTTTATACCGTTCACCACGTTCCGCGCCATATACAACAAGGGCGACAAGACGGGCAACATAGTCTTCTCGTTCAGCAATCTCAACTCGGAAGCAGAGAACGAGGCGTTCGAGAGCGACTATCGTGCGAGAATAAACCGACAGCATCGTGCTGCGCCCGACGACGAGAACGCCATCTGGATATGGAACCGCTTCACGCAGGCACTGAGCATGGACACCGCCACCGGCCTACTGCGCACCGCGTTGTGGGTGATAGGCATACTGACACTCATATCGGGCATCGTGGGGGTGTCGAACATCATGCTCATCACCGTGCGCGAACGCACACACGAGTTCGGCATACGCAAGGCTATCGGCGCAAAGCCGTGGTCCATACTTCGCCTCATCATCATTGAGAGCATCGTCATCACCACCTTCTTTGGCTACATCGGCATGGTGCTCGGCATCGCAGCCAACCTGTATATGGATGCTACTATCGGGCAGGAGACTATCGACAACGGACTCTTCGCCATACAGATGTTCACCAACCCCACCGTGGGCATTGATGTCTGCGTGAAAGCCACACTACTGATGATTGTAGCCGGCACTCTCGCCGGTATGGTACCAGCTCGCAAGGCTGCCAAAATCAGACCGATTGAGGCGTTGAGAGCGGAGTAGCCCCTCGGCTTAGAAAGGCCTAAGAAGGCTTAATTCGGCTTAGTCCCCTCGGCTTGGGAAGGCTTAAAGAGGCTTAGTTCGGCTTAGTAAAAAAAAGAGAAAACAATGATACGATTCGACACAGACCGCCTGCGTGAAATCCTCGACACGCTATCTCGCAATAAATCGCGCACCTTCCTCACCGGATTCGGCGTGTTTTGGGGCGTGTTCATGCTTGTCGGACTCATCGGTGGTGGCGACGGTATGAAGGAGAAAATAAACAAGAGTCTCGACGGCTTCGCCACCAACTCCGCCGTAGCATGGGCGCAACAGACCACCATACCACACCACGGATTTCGCAAGGGCCGCCAGTGGACGATGAACTACGACGACATGAAGCGACTGAAGGCGCACGTGCCCGAACTTGATGTCGTCACACCGACCATAACACGCTGGGGAGCCAGTGCCACACACAGCGACAAGCACGCGACGTGCATCGTGAAGGGCGTGATACCCGACATGCAGGAGGTGGCAGCTCCGAAGATGTACTACGGACGCTACATCAACGAGATGGATATCAGCCAGGGACGCAAGGTGTGCGTCATCGGTAAGCAGGTGTACAAATCGCTCTTCACCAATGGCGGCGACCCATGCGGACAAGTGATACGCATCGACTCTATATATTATAATGTAGTAGGTGTCAACTATAGCGATGGCAACATAAACATCAACGGTAGCGACGAGCAGGCCGTGATAATGCCCATCACACTCGTGCAGCAGGTGTACAACCGCGGCCATAGTATCGACCTGCTCTGCATGACGGGCAAGCCGGGCGTGAAGATGAGCGACATCACCGACCGTGTGCGCAGCGTGATAGCGCAGGCACACGACGTGAGTCCGAAGGACGACAAGGGCGTGATGATATTCAACACCGAGATGATGTTCTCGATGGTCGACAGCATGTTTCAGGGCATCAACCTCCTCATCTGGCTCGTGGGCATAGGCACATTGCTCGCCGGAGCCATCGGTGTGTCGAACATCATGATGGTGACGGTGCGCGAACGAACCACGGAGATAGGCATACGCCGCGCCATAGGTGCTACGCCACGCAGCATTCTCTCGCAAATCATCTCCGAGAGCATACTACTCACCTCCATAGCCGGCATGAGCGGCATCCTCTTCGTAGTCATCATACTACAGGCACTTGAGATGGCAAACACCACGGACGGCATCATCAAGGCTCACTTCCAGATCAGCTTCTGGACAGCCGTCGGTGCTGTGGCAGTGCTATCGCTGCTCGGCGTGCTCGCCGGACTCGCCCCTGCCATGAGAGCCATGAGCATTAAACCGGTAGACGCAATGAGAGATGAATAACCAACCCTGCTTATGAAAAAATACTTCAAATACATCCTCATGGCACTTGTTGCCGTGATCTTCATCGGAACATTCGTGTTCCTTTACATCAAGTCGCAGCCTCAGCCGGAGGTCTACGACGAGTTTACACTGCAGCGAATGGACATCCGCAAGACCACCGTCGTCACCGGCAAGATTGAGCCGCGCAACGAGGTGAATGTGAAGCCACAAATCTCGGGCATCATCACCGAGATACTCAAAGAGGCTGGCGAGACGGTTCAGGAGGGCGAGGTGATTGCCAAGGTAAAGGTAATCCCGGACATGGGGTCGCTCAGCGCGGCACAGTCGCGCCTGCGTCTTGCCGAGATAAACCGCAAGCAGGCGCAGACCGACTACGACCGCGAGAAGACACTCTTCGACAAAGGACTCGTCGCTGCCGACGAGTACGACAAGATAGCGCAGGCATTGCGCCAGGCTCGCGAAGAGGTGGACGCAGCTCAGGACAACCTCGAAGTGGTGCGCGACGGCGTATCGAAGTCGAACGCTTCGGCTTCGTCTACGCTCATTCGTTCTACCATCACCGGCTTGATACTCGACATCCCCGTAAAGGTGGGCAATTCAGTGATTCTTGCCAACACCTTCAACGACGGAACAACCATCGCCACCGTTGCCAATATGAACGACCTCATCTTCCGTGGTAACATCGACGAGACGGAAGTTGGTCGTCTGTCTACTGGCATGACAATGAAGATCACCATCGGTGCGCTGCAGGATCTGAAGTTCGATGCCCGATTGGAGTACATCGCCCCGAAGGCTACCGACCAGAACGGTGCCAACCAGTTTGAGATAAAGGCAGCCGTAAATCTGCCGTCCAACGCCACAAATATCCGTTCGGGCTATAGTGCCAACGCAGAGATAGTATTGGCAGAGGCGAAGAACGTGCTGGCTGTTCAGGAGAGTGCCATCGAGTTCGACGGCGACGACACGTATGTGTACGTCATCAAGGGCGAAGGCGACAAGCAGACATACGAACGTCGCAAGGTGCAGACTGGCATCTCCGACGGCATAAATATCGAGATACGTAGCGGCGTGAAACCTAACGAACGCATACGCGGACCTAAAATGATTGCTACAGAGAAGGCAGAGCCAATGGCAAAGCACGGCAAGCACTAAGTCTACTATACTTAAAAACAAAGAAAACAAAATACTAATAACAAACCAATTATGAACAAACTTTTAATTACAGCCCTTGCTCTGCTCGGCACTTGCACAACAGCAGTAGCCGAAGACAACAAGGGCGTGGAGCCTACCGCTGGAGGTACATACAACCTCTACAACGTAGGCGCAAAGCAATTTCTCGGTACCGAGAACGGACATTTGGTGCTTGGAGGAGAGAAAGTAAAGGTGACTCTCAAACTGATTGAGAGCACAACCACTCCGGGTTTCTACCGCATCAGTTCTGACAACAGCATGTGGGGAGCCGAATTATGGGGCACCCCCTCTGCCGACGGAGGCACATTCAACGAGTGGCGCATCGAACCAGTGGATGGCGCATACGCCATCTCAAGCCGCAACACGGAAGCAAGCGCATCGATGTATCTCTACCAGAACACCATCTACAACCGTCTGTCGGCTACCGCACAGATGCCTGGCAAGGAGTTCGAGACTGCTCAATGGCTCTTCGTTGACCCGAGCACACCTGAGACAGCTATCGAGAGCGTAGAGACCAATGATGTACAGACAGAGCAAACCACCAACACCACAACCGGTGTACACAACATCGGTGGTCAGCAGTTGCGCTCTACGGACAACACCGAGGGTCTGCAGGATGGCATCTACATCGTGGGCGGCAAGAAGACATTGCTGAAGAAATAACGCTCCGCAAGCATATACATTATTATATATTACAACAAACCTAAAAACATTATGTTATCAAATATCAAACAGCGCCTCGTGCTCATGCTCTCGCTGGTGTGCCTCCTCGCAGGCGGCACGCTCTCGGTGCAAGCACGCCAGTCGCTACTCACCAACTATACGCCTAACGGCAAGTCGTTCAGCTACGAGACGGCGATAAACTTCCAGAAGCAGAGCTTCAAGGCTGTGCTCGACCTCAGCACCTGCGACGACTCGAAAGCGAACGAGAACATCCTCTCTATCGGCGACGACCTGCAGGGCGCAAACGGATGGGGTGGCGTAAACGTAATACATCTGTTCTACACAAAGAGCAATAATAATTTGGAACTCGACTGCTTCGACCCAAGAAGCAGAACTCATTATGAAGTATTGAAAGACATCTCTGGCGAACTCACCATCGAGCTGAAGTCGGACGGTCTGTACATCAACGGCGTACAGCGTTGCGACGCTTCTGCTGTGAGCAACATCCTCGCCATGTCGTCTATCCTCTACGGCAGCACGCAGGGCAACACACGTTCGTGGGATACATACAAGGAAATCTCGCTCGAAGACGTGGAGGGAGGCTCAACCGGCGGCGGTGGCACAACAACCCCCACCGAGCGCAAGTTCGATGCTTCGTGGATTCAGAACCAGCAGAAGGTAAGCGATTGGAAGGAGGATGCTCACGCTACGTTCATACCCTACGCATCGGTAGAGGCGATGAAAAGCGACGCTGCGTTCAACGAGCCGTGGCTCACTCCGCAGAACGCTGAGACACAGCTGCTCAACGGCGAGTGGAAGTTCAAGTTCGTACCTGGAACACAGAATGGTCCTGGCGAAAGCGAGTTCTTCGCTGCCGACTACGACGACTCTGCCTGGGACAACATCCGCGTGCCGCTCTCTTGGGAGATGGCTGGCTACGGCAAACCGGTATATACCAACGTGGGCTATCCGTTCCAGAACAATCCGCCGAACGCCAACGTGGGCTACACCTACTACGGTGTGGAGGACCACAACGCCATAGGCTTCTACCGCCGCTCGTTCAACGTGCCCGAATCGTGGAACGGCAAACGTCTCTTCGTCCACTTCGACGGCGTGTACAGTGCTGCCGTGGTATGGGTGAACGGCAAGTACGTGGGCTACTCGCAGGACTCTAACACCGATGCCGAATTCGACATCACCGACTTCGCCAAGGTGGGCGACAACCAGCTTTCGGTACGCGTCTATCGCTGGTGCGACGGTTCTTATCTCGAAGGTCAGGACATGTGGCACCTCTCGGGCATTCACCGCGACGTATATCTCGTGGCTACTCCGAAGGTGTTCGTAGCCGACCATTATATCACAGCACCCAACCTCAGCAAGGATGCTACAAGCGGCACGCTGAAGGTGGCACTGAAGGTGGACAACCGCGACGGCGTGGAGGCTGCGAAGAAATTCCTCGTCGAACTGCTCGACCATGAGGGCAAGACCGTCGGCTCGGCTACAGCCGAATACAGCGGCACTGACACCAAGACCGTGGACGCTACTATCAGCCAGCTCAGCGGTCTGCACGCATGGAGCGCCGAAGATCCGTATCTCTATAGCGTTGTCGTGAAGCAGCAGACTGCCGACGGCACAGACGAGATGGTATTCTCTACAAAGTACGGCTTCCGCAACATTGAGCAGAAGGGCAATCTCGTCTACATCAACGACAAGCGCGTGTTCTTCAAGGGCGTGAACACTCAGGACGCTCACCCCGAGTACGGACGCGCCATCGACATGGAGACCATGCTGCGCGACGTGAAGATGATGAAGCAGGCTAACGTGAACACGGTGCGCACCTCGCACTATCCGCGCCAGCCGAAGATGTACGCCATGTTCGATGCCTACGGTCTGTACACCATGGACGAGGCTAACGTGGAGTGCCACTTCAACCAGAACCTCGCCTCTAACTCTACATGGCGCACAGCCATCGACGACCGTGAGGTGCGCATGGTGATGCGCGACCGCAACCACCCGAGCGTCATCTTCTGGTCGCTCGGCAACGAGTCGGGCGGCGCAAGCAACTTCTCATCGAGCATCAGCAAGATACGCCAGCTCGACAACCGCCTCATCCACTACGAGGGCAACATGAGCTACTCCGACCTCGGCTCTTCAATGTACCCGACAGTGCAGAATGTGAAGAACAGCAGCAACGGATACGCCGGCAAGCCCTACTTCATCTGCGAGTATGCACACGCAATGGGTCAGGCTGTGGGCAACCTGCAGGAGTACTGGGACGTTATCGAGGCAAGCAACGGCATCCTCGGCGGCTGCATCTGGGACTGGGTTGACCAGAGCTTCTACGACCCTGCACGCCTCGTGAAGAGCGAGCGCAAGAGCGAGAACGGCTTCAGCTACTGGGTATCGGGCTACGACTACAACTCTACCGGCGGCGTGGGCGTAGGCTTCCAGGGCAACTTCGTGAACAACGGACTCATCACTCCCGACCGCGCATGGACGGGCAAGCTCACCGAGGTGAAGCACGTATACCAGAACGCTGCGTTCACAGCCTTCGAGGGCGGCAAGGTGACACTGAAGAACAAGAACTCATTCGTCGACCTTGAGATGTACGACCTCGTCTATCAGGTGCTGCGCGACGGACGCATCGTCGAGGAGGGTAAGGCAGAAATGCCGGCTATCGCTGCCGGTACAGAGGCTTCTATCGATATTCCGTACACCACAAGCGTCACTGACGATGCTGAGTATCTGCTCAACCTCTCGCTGCGCCTCAAGGAGGCTACGCTGTGGGCAGAGCAGGGCTATGCCGTAGCAGAACAGCAGTTCGAGATTGGCAAACGCCCGACGCTCGCCGCTCACAAGGCTGACATGGAAAACAACTCGGCACTCACCATAGAGGGTCAGACCGTCAAAGGCAAGACAGCCAACGGCGAGTTCGAGATCAAGTTCAACAACGGCAAGATGCAGTCGTGGACATACAACGGCAAGGCACTCATCGCCGAGGGTCCCGACTTCAACAGCTACCGCAAGGTGGACAACGACCGCAACTTCCGCCCGTCGTTCAGCAACTCTGCCAACATCAGCGTTACCGGTGCACTCGCCAAGAGCGGCGACAACGCGACACTGTCCGTGCAGGGCAGAGCCGATGGCTGCCAGTACACCATCGACTACACATTCTATCCTGACGGCGTGGTCGACATGAAGACAACATTCTCGCCAAGCGGTTCATTGGCACGCATGGGTCTGGGTATGCAGTTCGCTGCAGGCTTCGAGGATGTAGAGTACTACGCACGTGGTCCGTGGTCTAACTATGCCGACCGCAAGACCGGCTCAATGCTCGGCCGCTACCAGACTACGGTAGACGACATGGTCGACGAGATGATCCACCCGCAGACCTACGGTGACCATCAGGATATGCGCTCGCTCACACTTCGCAACAACAGCGAACTCGGCAAGCCGCTCTCGCTGAACATCGAGGCAGAGGGTCAGGCAGCCTTCTCGCTCGGCCACTACGACGAGACACGCTGGTGCACATGGGGCGACTCGATGTGGAACTCGCAGCTCCACTGGTACGACCTCACTCGCGACCCGCAGATTTACGCCCACTTCGACTACGCACAGCGCGGCTTGGGCAACAACTCTTGCGGTGGCGACGGCTGCCTTTCGCAGTACGAGGTTCCGTCATGGAACTCATACACATACACCCTGCGCTTCACACCAAGCAACTAACATAGGAGGGTATGGCATCCCTGCCATACCCACGCAGCCATCGGTAAGGGATAAAGAAAGAGGGTATGGCATCCCTGCCATACCCACGCAGCCTGAAATATTCAAGAGGAGGGTGTGCATATAAACATAGAATGCACACCCTCTAACCAAATACTAATATTTTTTTAAAACTGTTCTATTATGGAAACTAAACTTTCACACCCGATTGCTCGTCTGCTACTTGCAATCTTGATGTGTCTGCCCATCTGTGGTAGCCATGCATTTGCCCAAGAGGCAGAGTCGTATGCCGTGTTCGACAAAGCCACGAACACGCTGACATTCAAGCACGACACCAACAAACCCTCTGGAGCGTTTGCGCTGAATGAAGGCTACAATGCCCCAGGTTGGTATAAATCCAATGGCTATGTATCGAATGCAAATACCATCGAGAAAGTTGTCTTCGATGCATCATTTGCCAACGCACGCCCAACGAGTTGCTGCAAATGGTTCTTTGGTTGCACAGACTTAACAACCATAGAGGGTATTGAATATCTGAACACAGAGAACGTGACGGAAATGAGCGGTATGTTCTGTGGCTGTAAGGCACTCACAATGCTCGACGTTTCAAAATTCGACACTAAGAACGTACAGAGCATGTCCAGCATGTTCTGGGGCTGTCATGCTCTCACAACACTCGACATTTCAAACTTCGACACACAAAACGTGACGGAAATGAGCGGCATGTTCGATGGCTGCTCAGCTCTCACAACCATCTATGCAAGCGACAAGTTCGTAACCACTGCTTGTAAGTATGACTATAATATGTTTAAAGGCTGCACTAATCTTGTGGGTGCCGTACCTTACGACGAATACAAGATAGGTAAGGAAATGGCGAACTACACCACTGGCTACTTCACAGATATAGCCTCAAAAGTCGCAGAGTCGTATGCCGTGTTCGACGAAGCCACGAACACGCTGACATTCAAGCACGACACCAAAAAACCGATGGAGCGTTTGCGCTGAATGAGGGCAAAAACCTCCCAGGTTGGTATAAATTCGATGATAATAATCATTCTCATAATGCAAATATCATCAAAAAGGTTATCTTCGATGCATCATTTGCTAACGCACGCCCAACGAGTTGCTACAATTGGTTCTATGGTTGCACAGACTTAACGACCATAGAGGGTATTGAATATCTGAACACAGAGAACGTGACGAACATGAGTTGGATGTTCAGTGAATGTTCTGCTCTCACAACACTCGACGTATCAAACTTCGACACTAAGAACGTAATGGAGATGAGCTACATGTTCGGTAGCTGTACTAAACTCAAAACGCTCGATGTATCAAGTTTCAACACACAGAATGTAACGGACATGAATTGGATGTTCAGTTACTGTTCTGCTCTCACAACACTCGACCTTTCAAACTTCGACACTAAGAACGTGACGGACATGAACGGCATGTTCAGTAACTATTCTGCTCTCACAACACTCGACCTTTCAAGCTTCGAGACACAAAACATGACGGACATGAGCAGAATGTTCAAAGACTGTTCTGCTCTCACAACACTCGATGTTTCAAACTTCGACACACAAAACGTGACGGACATGAGCAGAATGTTCAATGACTGTTATGCTCTCACAACACTCGACCTTTCAAGCTTCGAGACACAAAACGTGACGGACATGAGCAGAATGTTCAAAGGATGTCGTGCTCTCACAACACTCGACGTTTCAAGCTTCGAGACACAAAACGTGACGGACATGGAATACATGTTCAAAGGTTGCTCTGCTCTCACCACCATCTATGCAAGCGACAAATTCGTGACAACAGCATGTGAAGAAGACGAGAATATGTTTGCAGAGTGCGCTAACCTTGTGGGTGCCATACCTTACGACGAAAATAAGGTAGGTAAGGAAATGGCGAACTACACCACTGGTTACTTCACAGATAAAGCAGCTACTGGCATTGATGCGCCGACGGTGTCGGACGACACGGCAGCGGAGTATTACGACCTGCAGGGTCGCCGTCTGAACGCACCACAAAAGGGTGTGAACATCGTGAAGCGTGGCAAGAAAACAACCAAGATGCTCGTGAAATAAATATCAGGGGGTGCAGCGGTCTCCGCTGCACCAACCAGAAAATATTTAGGAGGGTATGGCATCCTGCCATACCCACGCAGCCTGAAAATATTCAAGAGGGTATGGCATCCGTGCCATACCCTCTTTATTTATCCCTTACCAGTGGGTGCGTGGGTATGGCAAGATGCCATACCCTCCTATTTATCCCTTACCGATGGGTGCATGGGTATGGCAGGATGCCATACCCTCCTATTTATCCCTTACCGATGGGTGCATGGATATGGCAGGATGCCATACCCTCCTATTTATCCCTTACCGATGGGTGCGTGGGTATGGCAGGATGCCATACCCTCCTATTTACGATTTACAACCAAAATCACGATAAAACTTACACTTCGAAACCACGACAAACCCAATCAAAGACAATCTTTTTAGTGTGCACGAACACACGATGTCTGATTTATATCAATAAAAGCGCAATTTCCGACACATTTATACATAATAAGTTTGCCGATTGAGCTAAAGTGCGTACCTTTGCATCGTCAAAAGGTTAATAGATTGTTTAGGTTAGTAGTAATAGATTTAGGTTTTTAGTTATTAGGTTTAAGGTAAATTGTTTAACAGGTAGCTATGAAGGATCGTGAGACTCTTCATTAATTACGAAAAAGGATTTTTAGTTAAACATAGGCTTACGGCGCTGCTCGATGAGAGTAGCGCCGTATTTCTTTTTATTGCCGTAGCAGGACAACGATATTGCCGTAGCAGGACAACGATGTTGTCGTAGCGTGGTAATCGGATGGAAGATAAGGCTGGGAGATGGGCTGGAAGATACTTACATTTTTTAGATATCTACCAGCCTATTCGAGTTTCGCTTACCGTTCATAATCAGCGAGTTAGAACTACAGAAATCCCAAAAATGGGAGATATGGGAGATTTTTTACGCAACTGATATATTTAAACTAAATCTGGAACATACAGAGGAATATTGGGGAAAGTGCATAAAAAAACGACTAAGCGTTGAAATCAACTCTTAGTCGTCTACAGTACCCAGACCCGGGCTCGAACCGGGATGGGTTGCCCCACTGGTGTTTGAGACCAGCGCGTCTACCGATTCCGCCATCTGGGCATTGGCGTTTTGCGAGTGCAAAGGTACGCTTTTTATTTCGTTCCGCAAAACTTTTGAAACAAAAGTTTTGCGGAAACGGTTAGTTTTAAAACTATGTGCTGTGAAAATACGCAAATGGTAGGAGGTGCGGGCATTCTTGCCTGCACCATTGCTAACAAGTGCTATTCTGCACCATTGCTAACAAGTGCCTTTCGTATGCCGAGGGCAGGAATGCCCACGGCTCCTACTTTTACTTTTTTACTTTTAATAGTTTTCTGCTTTCAGCTCGAAGTACGCCTGCGGATGCTTGCACACCGGGCAAAGCTTTGGAGCCTGCTTGCCTACAACGATGTGACCGCAGTTGCGGCACTGCCAGATGCAATCGCCGTCGCGAGAGAACACTACGCCGTCCTCGATATTCTGCAAGAGCTTGCGATAGCGCTCCTCGTGATGCTTCTCGACAGCACCTACGCCACGCATAGCAGCAGCAATCTCAGTGAAGCCTTCCTCGTCAGCCTCCTTAGCCATGCGATCATACATGTCTGTCCACTCGTAGTTCTCGCCTGCAGCAGCATCCTTCAGGTTCTCTAAGGTGTCCTTGATGGCACCACCCTGCAGATACTTGAACCACATCTTTGCGTGTTCCTTCTCGTTCTGCGCCGTCTCCTCGAAGAGAGCAGCAATCTGCTCATAACCCTCCTTGCGAGCCTTTGATGCGTAGTATGTGTACTTGTTGCGTGCCTGCGACTCACCTGCGAAAGCCTCCTGCAGGTTGCGCTCTGTCTTTGTTCCTTTCAGTTCCTTCATAATGATTATTTTTAGCCAATTATACTTTATGGATGCAAAGATACAGATAAAGTTTGAAACACCAAAGGAATAGTTGTAATTTTTACAAACTAATTTCTTTTATAACCTCCGCAACCTCCTTTGCGCAGCGTTCGTCGTTGAACATCTGCTCGGCAAAAGCGCGACCGCGCTCCCCCATCAGGCGTGCCTCGTCGGGGTGAGTGGCGATGTATTCGACGGCTCGCTGCCAGCCTTCAACATCGCCGTACTCAACGGAGATGCCGCAGCCAAGGCGGTCGAAGTCGACGGGTATCTGCGGATTGCGACTGCAGATGATGGGGAGTCCGAGGGCGAGTGCTTCCACCACGGTGGTGAGTCCGGCGGTGTAGCGTGTGCGGTGGCAGCAGATGACAACGCAGTCGGCTTTCGCCACCTCGCGCGCTATCTCGTAAGGCAGCAGTCCGCAAATCTTCACCACGTCGATGTTGCCGGCTGGCTCGCAACGCTCCACGGCCTCGAGGTTGGGGTTGGGCACGTTGGGGTTCGGATTGATACCTATATATAATATAAGGTGGCGACCGGTGCGGTTGAACGCTTCGATGAGCGTGGGCTGATCGCGCTGCTCCTTGCCCGTGGCGATGAAAGATGGTGAGGTGTTGAGGTGTTGAGATGGTGAGGGGGTGTTGTGGTGAGAGGGTGAGGGTTGCTCTGCCTTGAGTTCCGCTTTTATCTTATCATAAAAGGCGAGGTCGGCACCCCAATGCCCAACGACGAGTTTGCGTGGGTCGGCTTTCGGAGCCTTAAGCGAGTCGTCGACGAGTTTCTGCGAGAAGAATATCAGGCGGTCGAAGCCTTTGTAGAAGAAGCGACCGAGCAGTTCGCGCAGGCGGCTCTTCGACTTCACGATGGGCTGATGGTGCCACACGATGATGGGCTTGCGGAACAAGCCGAGGGCACGCAGCAGCACCACAAGTTCGAGACCTTTGTAGTGGGTGGCGTAGAGAGCGTCGTAGTGTTTGCGACACGTGAGCACACGCCACGCCGTGTAGAGCGCAGTCTTCAGTCGGGAGAGCTCGTGCTTCGGCGAACGGTGGTAGACCACGTCGATGCCGTTGTCGGCAAGGTGGCACGCTCCGTAGAGAAAGTGCGACGGAAACTCGCCCTCCGCCATGCGACGGAGGCAATACTGTATGTTCTGCGTATGGTAGAAATAAACCTTCATAGATAGCGGTAGTTGTATATCTGCATGAACGGATGGAGCAACGCACGCAGAAGTGCCACGGGGTCGGTCTCGTGTGTGTAGAAGATGCGGTGACGATAGCGCACATACATGCGTTGCAATCCGAAGAACGCACGGATGCCACGGTGTGTCTCATAGTCGAGGAGGCGCAAACCGTCGCGAAAGATTGCATTGTCGGTGGTGGGGACTGAGGGAGTTACCTTCGACTTGCGTTCCACCCACAGAAGGAAGTCGCGGCGAGCGGCGAAGTGGGCATTCATCCGGGGCTTCACCATCGAATAATTGCGCACGCCGTACCACACCATGTAGGCAGCATTGTCGGCAGAGCGCACACGATGGGTGTCGACACCCACGTATGTGGCAGCCTCGGCGTAGCGACGCTGGCGCACAAGCACACGGTCGATGAGCACGATGCTGTCGAGAGCCGCAGCAGCTGTAGCGGTCATCACGTCGTAGCATGTGCGGCGGTATATCTCGGGACACTCCTCCTCGGTGGGTATCACGTCGAGCAACTCGCGACGCAGCACCTGGCAGTGGCCCATCATCGAGGCATAGAACAGACGGATGAGGTTGCAGTTGGGTCGGCGACTGTCGTAGCGCACCTCAGCACCAGTCTCGGTGAACGGCACCGAACGGCAGACACACATCATGTTCTGACCGATGGCGGCGCACTGCTCTTCGAGCTTCGTTGGCAGCCAGATGTCGTCCTGATCGCAAACGGCGATGAGGTTGGCGGTGGAACGGCGCATGGCAGAGAAGAAGTTGCGGTTGATGCCCTGCTGCTGCACGTTCTGATAGACACGCATCTGCACCCCATCGGGCGCACGGCGAGCATAGTCGGCGAGCAATTCCATAGTGTTGTCGGTAGAACAGTCGTCCTGCACTATTATCTCCTTCGGCTTCAGTGTCTGCGCAAAGAGCGAGTCGAGCTGCTCTGCAAGGTGTCGACTCGCTCCGTTGTATGTACACATCACCACCGCTACGGTTTCGGTCTGATTCATTCTTTATAAAATAATTATGTTAGCAAGGAGGGTGTGTCAAAACTCAATTAGTGCGGGCTGAAAGCCACAAGACTATTTCTTGACTTCCGTCTCCTCAATCAGCTCGGGCATGATAAACACGGCGTGCACCTTCTGTTTCTCCTTCGGCGGCACCTCCATATAGTTGCGGTAGAGGTCGCGCAGATAAGCGTCGGGGTCGGCAGGCGCAGCGAAACGCTTGCCTTCGAACTCTATTGTGGAGAGTGGAAAGAGGCAGTCGCGGCGGTGCATGATGCCGTAGCCGTTGTTGATGAGCACGTTGGAGATGTAGGTGTCGCGCTTGCGCAGAGCGAAAGCCGCTGCCCACATCGCCTTGCAGAAGAGATACTTCGCACCGAAATAGAACAACTCGAACGTGGCACGCCACGAGTACTGATGCGAGTGGTGCAGTATGGAGTAGCACTTCGACATCGCCTTGCCGTAACGCTTGCAGAAGCTGCGTGAGACGTTAGGGTAAGGGATAAACGGGAAGATGTCGACGAAGAGTCCCTTCGAGTAGTCGAGCGAGAAGTCCTCCGTGCCTTCGACATAGAACGAATTGAGGTCGCGCACCTTCATAATAGGTTCGCGGGTGTGCTCCGTCTCGGGCGTTTGCAGCACCAGTCCGCTGCGCAGCTCCTTAGGAGCAACCTCGGCGAAGCGGCGCGAGTCGTCGAGTGTCATCGCTATATCTATGTCGTCATCCCACGGGATGAAGCCACCATGGCGCACGGCACCAAGCAGAGAGCCTCCGTCGAGCCAGTACTTGATGTCGTGTTTGCGACAGATGCGGTCTATCTCCTCAAGAATGGAGAGTTGCTTGAGCTGCGCACGACGGAGGTTGCTCTGTTTGAATTCGGTTATATAATTCATTTATAATCGTTTCGTTGAAGATCAGCAAGCAGACGAGCCGTCACACCGACCCGTCCACCTGCCATGTATTACTTGTCAGCCGAAGGTCGACGCACGTCAATCACCTGTCCCGTGCAGTCGGTGAGCAGGGTGCGCAGCGTAGCCTCAGCCACACGCTCCGGCATGAGCAGCGTCTCGTCGGGCTCCACGCCGAAGTTCTGCTGGCGCATCGGTGTCTTTGTACGCTCCGGGTTGATGCAGTTGATGCTGATGCCGTCGGCATCCCACTCCTGCGCCACAGCCTGCACAAAGTTGACGATGGCAGCCTTTGTCGACGAGTAGATGCTATAGAAGGCGCGACCGCGGGTGTACGAGCTGGATGTGAAGAAGATGAGCTTACCGCGTGTGCGCTGCAGGTAAGGACGTGAGCGCAGAGCCACATTCACCGTACCCATATAGTTGGTCTGCACCGCCTTCAGGATTGTATCGTAGTCCATCGAAGCGAGCGGCTCGCGGTTGAGCACGCCGGCGGTGTTGATGACGTAGTCGATGTGTCCTTCCTTCTGCTCCACCGCAGACAGAGCAAGTGCCACCTGGTTGTCGTCGCCCACATCGGTGTGCGTTGCGCTGCGCGAGAACGAGTGCACATGAGCACCGCTCTGCTCGAGCATCTCGACGATGTTCTTGCCGATGCCGTAGCTTCCGCCGAACACCACAGCCACCTTTCCGCGGAACGAGTCTGCACCAATCTGCACGTCGTTGGGCTCGGTGCTCTTCAGCTGGAACAGCTTGTCCATCATGTAGGTATCTTCGCGATAGGTGAGCTTCATGTTACTCTCCTCGCCACGCACCACGAAGATAGGCTCTTCGGGCAGGTATGTGCGCACCACGCCGCAGTCGTCGGTAGTGCGGAAATTGGGATCCTTGAGTGCCTTGTCGTAAGCATCGGATATCAGCTGGCGGTCGAACGCCTGCGGAGTCTGTCCGCGGCGCAGACGGGAGCGGTCGGGGATATTCGTGATGAAGTCGCCGTCTACCTCAATGATTGTGTCGGCAGACGGTACGGCTACGTTCACGGCACGATGCGTGTCGAGTGCCTTCACCACGTCGTCGATGATGCGCTGACTGACGAGTGGGCGCACCGCGTCGTGGAAGATGAGGTTGGCATCCTCGTTCTGGTAGGCGGTGATGGCAGAGAGCGACGAGTAGTAGCGCTCGGCTCCGCCCTTCAGTATCTTCTTCACCTTGCGCCACTTGTTGCGCAGCACGATGTTCTCGAAGTCGGCAACGAGTGCCGGGTTCGACACGATGGCTATCTCGTCGATGTGCTGGTTGCGCTCGAACACGTCGATGGTGTGCTCCACGACCATCTTGCCTGCCACCTTAAAGAACTGTTTCGGTGTGGACATGCCCAAGCGTGAGCCTACTCCACCGGCAAGGATAATGGCGATGTTTCTCTTCATATTGCAGGGTTTGGGGGTGTTACAGTTTCTTGAACTCGGTGTATATCTTATCGGCTATCTCGCGGAACTCCTCTTCCGAGAGCTTCAGCTTCGGATTAGAGAAGAGCATGTCCTTCTCCGACTGCATCGGGATGAGATGGATATGTGCGTGCGGCACTTCGAGTCCGAGCACAGCCTCGCCCACCTTGATGCACGGGAAGGCACGCTTGATGGCTACAGCCACCTTCTTTGCGAACACCTGATACTCGGCAATCTCGTCGTCCTCCATGTCGAAGATGTAGTCTACTTCGCGGCGCGGAATGACGAGTGTGTGACCCTTCACCAACGGGTTGATATCGAGGAAAGCGTAGAACTGTTCGCTCTCAGCACACTTATAGCTGGGAATCTCGCCTGCGGCGATTTTTGAGAATATATCCATAACAATAGGTTTTAAATGTTTATTTCTACAAAATTAGTAAAAATAACGGATAAGCGCACGCATTCACACATATTTTTATATACGCAAAAGCCAGAAACCTCAGACTCCGAGTCTGCGACTTCTGGCTTTTAACGTATTATGGTGCGCCCAATCGGCTGCTTCTTACGCTCTCTGCGATGTGCGGACAAGCCACACTCAGGTGTTATGCGAATGTGATGTTCTCGATGCGCAGACGGATAGTGCCACGCGGAATCTTAATCTCTACTTCGTCGCCCACCTTCTTGTTGAGCAGACCCTGTGCGATAGGTGTAGTGACCGAGATCTTGCCCTCGCGTAGGTTAGCCTCACTCTCGCTCACGATGGTGTATGCCATCTTAGCGTTGTTGGCGAGGTTGACCATCTCCACCTTTGAGAGAATCTGAACACAGTCGGTGCTCAGACGCGATGTATCAATAATCTTTGCTTCAGAGATAGCAACCTTCAAACGATTAATCTTCTCCTCAAGATGAGCCTGCGCCTCCTTAGCGGCATCGTACTCTGCATTCTCGCTCAAATCGCCCTTGTCGCGAGCCTCTGCAATGGCTGCAGAAGCCTTCGGACGCTCCACTGTTTCGAGCTGCTTTAACTCGGCAACGAGCTTGTCGTAGCCTTCTTGTGACATGTAAGCCATGATTCTTTTGTTTGTTAATTAATATTTTACATTACAATAACAAAAAAACAAGAACCCCGACACTGTTCCTGCTGCCGGAATTCTCATTCATCTGTCTTTTTATACTATTTTCGCTAATTACACCATTCTTGCCACTACCTGATTTAACAAAAATGGTTTGATAGTTTTGCAAAGTTAGGCATTTAAATCCATATAAACAAGCGTTTTAGTGGATTTTATTTTACAGAACACAACACCACGCCACCTACTTCACACGTCTTAATATATGTCAAAATAGTTGCTGGTCTGCTGAGTTTTGCTTAAATTTGTAGGAAAAAGAAAACTACTTTTATGACTATTATTCCCGCAACACCAGCGCACGCAGCCGACATCGCACAGCTCATTATGACGGCAATGACGGAAGAGTGCTGCCAGTATCTGGCTGGCAAGGAGCACACGCTCGACGATTTCTATCACATGATGCTCGACCTCGTACTCATGGACGACTCGCAATACAGCTGGCGCAACGCCTTCGTAGCTGTCGACGAGGAAGCCACAGAGGGCAACGTGGAGTATGCACCGGTAGCCGGTGTCATCGTAGGCTACAACGGAGCCGACCTGCGCCGCTTGCGCCGCCGCTTCCAGGAGGAGGCACTCAGACAGCTCCAGATGGACTACTCGCAGATGGACGACGAGACGGAAGCCGGCGAGTTCTATCTCGACTCACTGGCAATCTACCCCGAATACCGTCGTCGCGGCATTGCTCGCCAACTGCTGCAGCGTGCCTCGGAACATGCTGCAAGCCTCAACCTGCCCGCAGCGCTACTCGTAGACAAAGGCAATCCCAACGCCGAACGCCTATACCGCTCAGTAGGCTTCGAGTACTGCAACGATGCCATGTGGGGCGGACACGAAATGCGCCACCTACGCTGTCCTATTAACAAGTAGGGCAATAATAAAAACAAAAATCCACCGCAACGAACGCTGCGGTGGACCGAACTTTATTTATTAACTTTTTTATTTTCTCGACTATTTAACAAGACTCCCGTCTCATTTTGAGTGGCGAGAAAGACTATTTATTGTTGTCTTCTCCCCACATTCCTATTGCAGCAGTCGCTGCAAATAGGCTCATCATTACCGTCATCAACATAACCTTTCTACTTATTAACCTTTAAAACTACCAAACTATATACCTTTTATTGACAATCTTTACCTAAAAACTTCTTTACCTTTCAAAACTTAAGACCTTTACCAAAGTTACCCTTTACTTTTCACCTTTTATAATACCTTATCAGAAGTCATCCTCTCTTGTTCAATCTTTTATCTTTACCTAATCTTTTACCTTTACCTAATACCTTTCGGTGTTGTTATCCTAATCTTTTACCTTCTGATGTCGTCCTGAATCTTCTTTACCCTTAAGACTTTCCTATTGAATTATCCTTTCAATACCTTTTACCTAATGTTGTTAATCAAGCGGTTGCCTCACGGTTCCCTTGTTTTGACGATGCAAAGTTACAATTGTTTGCGTACACAAACAAGTATTTACACTCTTTTTTCGCATAAAAATGCCTATTTTTGACCTACATCAACCCTTAATGTGTTCGCACACACCTGCAATCGTTTGCAAACTGCCAAACCCTTCCCCACCCCGTCCGCCGCTTCTCTATACATTATTAATAACAAAGAAAGCGCCTTGCAGATGCTTTTGCATTGCAAGGCGCTCAACGACAATCAAAAATTATAATGTCTTAGCTATATAGAATTTAGAATTCATAATCTCCACCATCCTCTTCTTCCTGGACGCTGAATCCATCCTTTTCGTCACCGTCGGGACTCCAGCCACGGTCACTTTCAAGGCTTCCAGCCATTATCTGTAAAGGATACATTTCGATAACGCTAATCTCCGGAGCTACGTATTTCTTCTTTTTCATAATGCAGTTATAATATTATTTCTTTACCACTACCTTGTTGTTAACAACATACACACCCTTCGGCAACTTATCGACATTGTTGGTGTTCATGCGCACACCGCCAAGGTTGTAGATGCCGGTGTTTGTATTCTGCTTGTTCTCCTCAATCACGTGGATGTCGGTTGTTCCGTCTATGCCGTTACCATCAAGCGAGAACATCAACATTTTACCAGAATGTGCATCTTCTTTAAGCCAGCAGCGATAAGCCTTTACAGTATGGTCTTTACTTGTGTGAACCAAGTCACCCTTGCTGAACATATAAGAATCCTTTGACACTTTATTCGAATTGCTGTACGAACCAGTGTAGGTCATACCTCCACCATTTACTGTGTGTGTCAGATTAGATGTCTGGTCATCGTAGTTGATGCCATTGGCTACATATACATGACCGTAGAGAATATTCGTAACACCGTCGATAGTGTATGAATAGTTGCCGAGCGGCTCCTTAGTAGGATATATTATATAAGGTGTATTCTTATGCAGCACGACGCCATCAGCGGCTACGTTTACTGTAGAGAACTCTATCCAGTTGTCTTCCAAGGCTCTTAATTCTGCCAACTGTGTATTCTCACCGAAGGCTTCCACTACCTGAGCTGCTGTCATATCGACGGGAAGAATGATAGAGTTCCATCCCTTCTTGTCGTTGGTAGCATTCTTGGTGAATGTACGGTGCAACAGCATCTTGGCTCCAGTGTATGACTTAGTAACTGCAAGAGTCTTGTCCTCATCAAGAACCAGAAGGTCGTCGTATCCGTTGAGGGTTCCGTCGTCGTTCATGTCAGTACGCAGAGCGAAGCCCTTAATCTGAAGATTCTCAAGAGCAGAGAGCGCCTTAACAGGTGTGATACGAACCTGATCGAACGACTTGGTAGGATTAAGCACGGCATAGCTGTCGCCCTTACTGCCAATAACATCAGCACCAAGAACCTTCCAGCTTGTCAGTTCTTCCTGCTCCTCATCATCAAGATAGGTGGTCAACTTTAGACCTTCGCCCAGACTTGCACCCAATCCTAAAGCCAGATTCTGGGTTACCATAACAAGCTGCTGTCCCTTATCAACTACTTTACCCATATTGACTGAGATTGTAGAGCCTCCCAAGTCTACGCCCAAAGGTAGAGTCAGGTATGTATCCATCGAGTCGTCAATCAAATTGCTCAACTCATCGTAGCCGTTGCCAATGTTGGCAACTTGGACAATCTGAGTGTTTGCAAAGTCGATTGATGCATTGGTATTATTTGTAGACACCACTTGAGCGCCGTAAACGGGATTGATTGTAGCATTGTCTGCCTCAGCATCGGCTACATACGCATAGTAGATATTGAGCTGTGAGAGGTCGGCAGAAAGAACGCCTGTTTTATAAAGTACAATCTCATCAAACGCACAGCCCGCTGGAACTTCAACGTTCAGACACATTTTACGTGTTTCCTCTTTACCGATAAGTCCGGCTGAGATGGCATCCCAATGGGTTGTTACATCTCCAGTCACTTCCTTGCCTTTATTGTAGAGCTTGATGTTATAGAGATTAAGCACATCAGCATCGAGTCCGGTAGCCTTAACAGATACCACAAAACCAACCTTCATCTTGCCATTGAAAGCTCTTGCATTGCCATTCAAACCATCAGCAAAGTTAGAGCCATCAGCAGTCTTGATGCCAACGAGACCTGTGTTGGCAGCCAATGAAACGCTTGGCTGACGATAGGCGAAATCGTTGAGAGAAGTAGTAAGTATGGCTGAGCGGTTCATCATTCTATCGGATATCTGTATCAAACCACCGCCAAACTTATCGCTCAACACGTATTTAGGCTTCTCACCCTCCTTATTGACAAGGATATCCACTCCGTGTTCCTCCGCAACATATGTGGGAGCATAGTTGAGGGTTGTCTCTTCATAGCAACCATCAGCAGCTGTTGCGCGGAAAACATACTTGCCGGGAAGAGACAAATTGCTTACCAAGCCTGTTGTGGCAACCACTTCAACATCAGCGGCACCCTCTGGATAGCTCTGGACAGACCATGTCACATCAACATCCTTATTGTGCTGCAACTGGAACTGATTGACACTTCCAGACACATCGCGACTTGATGTGGCATCTATTGGGCAATGATGGGAAGCTGCATCGGGAGCCATGCGCACAAAGGCGTAGTTGACAGAGGTACCACCAACTTCTATTCCTATGCCCTTGAAGAAAATCTTTGCTGCTGAGAAGGCTGCAGGAGCTCTCATAACAACTTCACCGTCCTTGGTATCCTCAATCAGTCCAAGACCAAGGAGTTTATTAGAGATGTCATACTTGCCTATTTCTTTATTCTCTTTGTTGAAAAGTGTGAGTTCAACGCCAGAGCCTACCGAAAGATTGGCGAGATTAAATCCATTAAACTTGAATCCCACTTCTGTTCCCTTAGGGAATGCTTCCTTGCCATCACTTGGTTTGGCAACAACAGTAACAGGAGTTGATACTGGAACTACTGCTCCTACAACAGCAGCATAGCCATTGTCAAGTTTCTCATCAATCACATCACCGCGTGACACCTCACCTAATGTGTGAGTTGGCTTTTTGCCTTGCGCATCCAGAGTAAACGTCTTTCTACCCTGCTCTTCAGCGTATTTAGAAATACCATTCTCCTTATTATTGGTAATAGTATACTCACGAGCCTTGCCTACAAACGCATACTTGATATTAATAGCAGAGAGCACATTGGCATCAACTCCACACTGAACAAGCTTGATTTCATCGAAATTACCGAGAGCTGTAGCCATATACAATTTGTTGACCTGGTCAGAACCAGGGATTGTCAGCAACGACAAACCAAGTCCGGTGACAGTATTACCGGTAGAGATCGGCTGGAGGTCGCCTACCGCTTTGCCGTCCTTGAGAAACTGTATTTTGTAGAACTTTGCTAAATCGAGAGTAAGGATGCTTGCATCTGATTTTGCACAAATGACAAAACCAGCCTCTGTACCACCAGCATAATAATGCTGATTGTCCTTAACACTGATAATAGGACTTGCTACTATGGTAGCTCCAACAAGTGCCGGAATCGTAGCATAATCATCCAAATTCTCGTTGCAAAGGTTCTGAAGATTAGCTGTTCCAGAAACCACCTGAACACCATCACCAATGCTATTGATTGTACATCCCGGTCCTACGAGAGCACGACGGTTGTTAAAATAATTCTCCTTAGACAGATCTGAATCTTGCCAAACCTTCTTCTCGCTTTTGCCAACACCATTTGCGGTTGCTGCAACCATTGGCATAGCCAAAAACAAGAGAGTTGCGACAAAACAAATTTTCCTGAAAAATCTCATTGACATCATTAAAAAAGTTTTTTTTGATTTTATCGTATTATACGTATTACTATTTCAATCAAAACGTTTCTTCTAAATTCGGAATTTGCGCCTCTCAAAATCTTCGATGCAAAGGTATATATATCCTGTAGGTTAAAGTACATTGAGTAAGCTTCAAGTAAGTACGAGTAATATGAAAAATTCACAACTATCAGATAAACAGCAACTTACGCAACGGGGGGGGGTAAAAGAAAGTAAGAATCGAAAAAAAACGATTAAAAAAAAAGTAGAAAATTCATATAATATATCTAATAAAAATTCTGTAAATTTGTAGATAGAAAAGGTAAAATCTAAAGATTTAAAGACCATGAGGATATTGATATTAACCATAACAATCTGTCTGTCGATCATTAATGCTCGCGCAGACAATAACAAACTTTACGAAAGATTAGACTCAGTAATAGCCCATAGTGCGGATTATGATGTCATAAAAGAAAAAAGGCTAAAAGACATTAAGCTTGGAGCTAAATTCGTGACCGCTGCAACAGACAAGCTACGCATATATGAACAGTTGGCAAACGAGTATAGTCTATACGTTTACGACTCGGCAATGGTGTATGTCCAAAGGGGAATAAGCCTTGCCAAACAGACTGGCAATTCTGATTATTGCAACCGATTTCTGATTACAAAGGCAAGTCTGCTGATTGAACGAGGCTTCTATATTGAGGCGAAGGAAAATCTGGACAAAATCGAGATATCACAATCCGATCCAAAGCAAAATTTCCTTTTCTACTGCGCCCAGAGTTCACTTTATTACAATCTGAATGCACATTGTCAGAAAATGGAGTTCAGCAAACATTATAACGAACTGTTCAAGGAATATATCAGTAAGGCTCTATACTACTGTCCGAAGAATAGTGCAATGTATTATTACATGAAGGGTATTAACCTCTTTTACTCAGGCAGGAGTATCAATGAGATTAGCACTTCATTGAATAAGGCAATGCAAATGTTCGGACCCGAAAACCGCATGTACGGCAGGGCGGCATGCGTTCTGTCGAAGGCTTACGGCAACAATAAACTGTGGGAGCAGCAGAGGCGTTATCTGCTGCTTGCTGCCATTAGCGATGTAATGTCGTCAAACAATGAGAGTCTGGCATTGCAAGATGTTGCTCTGTTGCTTTATAAAAACAAGAATGATCTTGACAAAGCCCGGAAATATATCAATCAAACATTGAAAGACGCACATGAATATAATAGTCGTCTGCAACGTGTGGAGCTATACGCCAACCTGCATGTAATATTGTCAGCTTACAATGAAAAGCTCCAAAAGGAAGCCATCTGGAAAAACGTGACGATAATATGTATACTTATGCTGTTGGTTGTCATTGCAGCAGCAGTAGTGTACGTCAACCGGAAAAAAGATTTGTTGAAACTGTCGGAGAAGGAACTGAAAGCCTTGACTGAAAAGTTGAGCGCTACCAACAAACAACAGCTAAAGGACAACAAAGCACTTCAAGACTCAAACGATGAACTGATGAGCTCAAACAAAGCTCTTCGGGACTCTAACGATGAGCTTAAGGGTTCAAACAAAACGCTTCGGGACTCTAATGATGAACTTAAGGGCTCAAACAAAACGCTTCGGGACTCTAACGATGAACTTAAAGGCTCAAACAAAGCACTTCAGGACTCTAATGACGAACTGACGAGCTCAAACAAAGCACTTCAGGACTCTAACGATGAACTGACGAGCTCAAACAAAGCACTTCAAGACTCTAACGATGAACTTAAAGGCTCAAACAAAGCGCTTCAAGACTCTAATGATGAACTTAAAGGCTCAAACAAAGCGCTTCAGGACTCTAATGATGAACTTAAGGGCTCAAACAAAGCGCTTCAGGACTCTAACGATGAGCTAATGAGTTCAAACAAAGCGCTTCAGAACTCCAATGATGAGCTGAAATACAACAACAATGAACTTAAGTACAATAACAATGAACTTAAGAACTTTAACAACGAGCTTAAAGACTCCAACAAAGCACTTAAAGACTCTAACAACGAGCTTAAGGACTCAAACAACGAGCTTAAGGACTCAAACAAAGCGCTTCGGAACTCAAATGATGAGCTTGAAAACACCAACACAAAGCGTGAGTTGATGGCTAATGCCTTTATCATGCTCTGCTATCAGTATATTGAGCGGTTGGACAGTCAGCGCAAACTGGTAATACGTAAAATTAGAGCCAATCAGCAGAACGAACTGCTGAGCATTCTCTCGTCTTCAAAGCGAGGCACTGAGGAGAGCCAGAGCTTCTTCTCGCAGTTCGACAAAATCTTCCTCTCACTCTATCCCTCGTTTGTAAATGAACTGAACTCACTGCTGATACCCGAGGCACAAATCGAGCTTAAGGAAGACAATGAGCTGACTCCAAGCTTGCGTGTAGCAGCCTTGGTAAGACTGGGCGTAACGGAAAGTCCTAAGATTGCTGGCATCCTCTCCTACTCGCTACAAACAATATACAACTATCGCTCTACACTAAAGAACAGCGCCATCGACAAAGAACACTTCGAAGAGAATCTGCAAAAGCTGTGCTCAGTTTATTAAGGGGGTGTTGTAGTGTTGGGAAAACCGTTGCGTAATGACAAATTATAAATTATTGCTGTCCGGTAAACAATCCGTTACGCGTAGCGCAGGCGCAGCGAGTTGAGCACTACGCTTACGCTTGAGAACGCCATCAGGGCGCTTGCCCACATCGGCGTTATCTGAAAGTCGACGCCAAAGATGTGTAGGGCACCGGCGGCGAGGGGTATGCAGACGATGTTGTAGACAAATGCCCAAAAGAGATTCTGCCATATCATGCGCACGGTACGTCTACTGAGCCTTACGGCTTCGGGCAGCGACATGAGGTCGTCGCCCATCAGCGTTATCTGCGCCACGTCCATTGCCACATCTGTGCCACGACCGATAGCTATGCCAACGTCGGCGAGGGCGAGTGCCTGCGTGTCGTTAATGCCGTCGCCCACCATAGCCACACACTTACCTTCGCTCTGAAGTTGCTGCACGAGTGCCTGCTTGTCGCCCGGCAACACCTTGCTGCGATAGTTGCGTATGCCAGCCTCAGCAGCCCAATAGTGCGCTGCCTCCTCCTTGTCGCCACTCATCATGTACACCTCGATGCCAGCCGACTGTAGCTGCGCCATCGCCTCCTTGGCATTAGGCTTCAGCGTTTCGCGCTCTTCGAGCGGTATGTCAGATGGGCGTGTGAAGTCAATGTTCGGGTTGGGGATGGTAAGCGTGCCCGTCTTGTCGAAAGTGAGGTGGGACACGCAGGACAGGCGTTCCAGGGCATCCCCTTCCCGCACCAGAAAACCATGCCTGGTGGCGTTCCCGATGGCGGCCATGATTGCTGTGGGAGTTGCCAGCACAAGCGCGCAGGGACAGAATACCACCAAAATGGTAACGGCGCGGATCAATTCGCCCGTGGCCATCCAGGCCCCCCCTGCGGAAACCAGGGCAATGGCAACGATCCAGGTGGCCCAGCGGTCCGCCAGCCTCACGATTTTAGCCTTCCCTGCATCCGCGGATTGGACGAGGCGGACCATGCGCTGGATGGAACTGTCCTTCCCGGTCCTGGCCGCCTTCATGTCAAAGGTTCCGAACTGGTTGACCGTCCCGCTGGAAACCTCATCCCCGGTTTCCTTGTCTATCGGAAGAGGTTCCCCCGTCATTACGGACTGGTTGACGGAAGTGTGCCCGGAAAGAATAATGCCGTCCGCCGGAATCGTCTCTCCGGGCAATATGCGGAGGACATCCCCGATGCAAACCTCTTCCGCCGGAATAACCTCCTCCCTGGCTCCTTCTACTTTTCGGGCGGTCGCCGGAGTCAAACGAACCAGTCTTTCAATACCCTTCCGGGCCCGGGCTACGGTCAGCTCCTCAAGAAGTTCCCCAAGCTGCATGATGAATGCAATTTCCGCCGCAGCGAAGTCTTCCCCAATGATGACGGAGGCAACCAGAGCGACGGAAACAAGAACATCCGCCTTAATATCCCAGGCCGTAGCCAGGCCAAGGACGGCTTCCAGCACAATGGGAACGCCGCACAGCACAATGGCTATCCATGAAACTTCAAAGGGCAAAGGTTCCAAACCAAGCATGCTCATCAACAGAGCTAACCCGGAAACGGACAACAGTGCGACTTTCCGCCTTGTCCCTCCCCATTCCAGCAATTTTTCCAATCGGTCCAGCATATGATGATTTTTGTTTTCATACCCATACGGGTACGGGCATTTATATACCTATAGGGGTATAGGTTTTTCAAGAAAAAAAATGAGAGCCCCCCGAACTTGCCGGAAAAAGGCATTAACCCCTTGTCCCATTCAAATCATGTTGGCAAACCGCTCAACCGCCTTGGTGAAGCGCGCGATCGTCTCTTCCGGGTCTCCGTGTTCCAGTCCGTCCCGGACACAATGGCTGATGTGCCCCTCCAGTACGACCTGCCCCACCTTATGCAAGGCGGACTTGGCGGCATTGAGCTGTGCAAGAACATCTTCACAGGGAACGTCTTCGTCAATCATCCTGTCGATTGCCTGCACCTGTCCGATAATCTTCTTGAGGCGGCGATGCAAATTTTCGGAATTCATGCATTGTTTCATGGCGGCGTTTCCTGATGCTGCTGAGGGGTACTCGTATTATCAAGTTATCAGGCAGACAGGAAATGCTGTCAAGAACAGAGTCCTCCCCCGGCAGGCGGCTCCATACATCTTCCAACGGAAACACCGGACGGCTTTTCATTATTTTCCTCTCTTTCCCTTTTGCCGGGGAACTTTCTCCATTCCTTGCTTTTCTTTCCGCGCGGAGTGTGGTTGGGAGCCCGTCAAGCGGAACCGGCTCTGATGTCGGGAGTCTGGAATATCCAAGATAAACCAAATCCTTCCTCACAAAATCCAGCACCACCCCGGCTACTCCCCGGACGCATTTCATTTCCTCTACAAAAAGAGCACATAAATTGGGAATTAAGTCCTTCCGGTCATGAAAATCGTTTTCAATTACTCCGGCTCCCGCAATGATATTCCGCTGTCCGTCCACAATAACGTACCATTGAGTAATCCCTGTTTTCCGCTCCATGCATTCCTCCAAGCTTTCTTCATAAACTTCTGAGGGAATGCCCCATTTGGAACTGAACCAGGAAGAGGCCGCAAAAAGATATTCGGAATGATTCCTTAAACAAATTAATTCGCCGATGTTCCTTTCTTCCCTCCTTCCCTACCCTGACAACCCCTTCCGGCCCCTGTCAAATTGGCGGACAGGGAGGGAATCCATCGTGCACCGGGTTTTCTTCTGCAAAGACGCGAATATTTCCCGGGCTTCGGAAAGAGTAAAACATTTTACTCCCATCCCCTGCGGAAAGAAAAGAAAGACCCGTTTTCATCTAGTCAGCCGTGTAAAAATGGGATAGACCTTTTTCTGGAATGCGCCCTGCCGGCTGCAACCTTTCACCGGACACGGGGTTTATAAAAGGGAATTTCATGGATGAAGCACAAGACATGCCGCCTGCGGAACCAGACGAAGATGCCAAGCTGATGCTGAGGGTCAGGAATGGCGACGCTTCCGCCATGGAAATGCTGGTCCGCAAACACCAGAATTCCGTATATGCGACGGTGGCCCGTATGCTGAACAACGGTCCGGAGACAGAGGATATCGCCCAGCAGGTATTCATCCGCATCTGGAAGGGAGCCGGGAATTATGAACCTTCCGCACGGTTTACCACCTGGATGTTCACCATCCTGCGCAATCTGGTGTTCAATGAAGTGCGCCGCCAGAAGCGCAAGCCCACCACCTCCGCAGACGCCATGGAGGAGGAAGGAGGCATGGCCGTGTTTCTGGAACCTTCCCAGGCCCCGGACGAAGCACTGGAACATACGGAACTCCAGCACGCCGTGGACGCGGCAATCGCCGCTCTGCCGGAAAAGGCGCGGCTGGCTGTTCAACTGCGCCGTTTCGAAAACATGCCCTATGAGGAAATAGCCCGGGCGCTGGATATGACGGTTCCCGCTACCAAAAGCCTGCTGTTCCGCGCCAGAAACATGCTGAAAGAGTCTCTTGCTTCCTTTTTATCCTGACAATGTCTTCTCTCAAAACAAGTTAGGAACACACCGCCGGCTTTCCTGCCAAAGGGTGGGGAGCCGGTTCCTGGTACAGTTTCCAGTCTTTAGCGGCAAATAACCCGTAGCGCAGCGGCCAAGTCCTTTCACAAAAATACCCGGAAACAAAAAACGGGCCGTTCTCCAGAGGGAACGGCCCGTTCAACACGTTACCGGGAAACGGAATCAGCGCGCATTTTTTGAGTTAAGAACATCCTTGTAGGGAATTTTCAGGAAATTCAGCGCCCCCTGGGATTCGTACAGCACGCCTACATGATTCTTATCTACCGGCGCCAGGCAGGAATACCCCCAGCCTTTGCGGGCATCGTAAAGGAGCCACTTGTCTTCCGGCCATGATCCGGCATCATTCGTAGAAGCTTTCAGCGTCATGTGGGAACGTCCGGATGTGGTATTGGGATTGGAGAACAAAACCACTCTGCCCGCCCCCGGTACGCCGTCCACCGCAAGCAGACTGCCCTGGCAGACCGGCTCCCTCAGCTGGGAAGTGCGGTTGGTGGGGTGTTTTTCCCAGGTTTGGCCCAGATCCTTCGTAACGCCCACTACGCGGGAACCACCCCAGTTGCACCGGGCGTTGATCATGATGGAACCGTCTTCCAGCTCAATCACCTGGGCTTCCGTCGTCTGCTGGTTGACGCCCGTGCCGCAGTGCCAGGTTTTTCCCCGGTCTTTGGAATAAACAATGGTGGACCACGGCACCCCCTTGCCGTCCCAATACTGGGCGGCGAAGACCAGCGTGCCGTCTTTCATGCAAATGCCGTTGCCGGGGCCATTGAACAAAATGCGCCAATCCTTGTTCTTGGTCTGTTCCGTGATATTAATCGGCTTGGACCAGGTCAGGCCATCGTCATCGCTGTAGGCCAGCACCAGCTGTCCGCAGACCTCCGGGGAATTGTCTCCGGACTTGCTGCCCCAGATGGAATGCCTGTGGCTCCATATGGCGGCCACCCAGATGCGCCCCGTCTTTTCATCCACCAGAATAGCCGGATCCCCTACGCCTTTGGTAGCCCCCAGAGAGGGGTCAATCTTGGAATCATCAATGGCTATCTTGACGTCAGACCAGGTACGGCCACCGTCCGTGGAACGGCTTACGCCCACGTCAATGTTGGCAGGCAGGTCTCCGGCATGATTGTACCGGATATCGTACACGGCCAGCAGAGTTCCCTTCTTGGAACGGGCCAGCCCGGGAATACGGTAAAATTTGGAGTTGAAATCCCCATGCCTGACTACGGCTGCGCCGATGCGCTGCGCTACGGGAGCCGCATTGGCAACCTTCACCAGTTTATTGCCCGCCACAACGCTGGCTGGACGCACCACCACCTTGCCGTCCAGGGAGGCTCCTTCTTTCATCGTCACACAAGCCCACAGGTAATTGTCTCCGGGCTCCAGCTCCATATTCCCCTTCACAGAAATCTGAGGTCTGGCGGAACCGGCAAGCTTTACCGTACCAAGAACCTGGGAAGAGTCTTTCGGGAACAGCTCTTCCCCATGATGGATGAGAGGCTCCTCTTCCCCCCGTATGACAGTCACGGATGCAATGTCGGAAAGCTTCGTCGTACCCGTAAAATCCAGATTGACGGCTGTCAGGAACTGGGGGTTAAGGCAGCCGTCCGTCCGGACATTCAGGGAAAGAACAGGGTTGCACGGCATGCGCACCATCACCGGATAGACGGAAGAGGTCATCTCCACCTGCTGATTCACCTTCATAGGAATGCAGGGAACAATGAACAAATCATCCAGTTTCATTCCCTTGTTCTCCGGAGAAGTAAGCCTGAACAACAGGGAACGCGTTCCGGCGGGAACACTGGCTTCTATTTTGGTATGAAACCCGCCCGTCCTGATATTCTTGCCGTCATAAATCTTCTTTTCTCCCTGCGGTCCTATCGCCACAATGGAAAATTCAAAAGGGGCCTGCCCGGTCCATCGCTCTGCCCAGGCAGACAACCGGACTTCTCTGGAAGGCGTATCCTTCAAATCCAGTTTCAATTCGGTATCCTGCCCGCCGAACATCCTCAGGGAAGATTTTCCTGATTTCCCGCCTCTCCCGATTTCCGCCACGCCGTCCCCGCAGGACATGGGGCCGTATTTGGTGGAAAGTGACGTGAACCTGCCTTGTTTGGTCTGCTCAAAGCTTTCCGTGCCAAGGGCCGCGGGAACAGACAGACCCAAGGCGCACAGAAGGGCAGTCCCCGTTAATGTATTCAAAGATAAACGCATCGTATTTATGGTGTGTTTCGCTGGATATATACGCCGCTCCTCAGACAATCTTGCCCGCAGCAGCGTTATTTTGCCGGTTCATTTTCTAACATACGGCTTTCCGTTGCGTCCAGCCCCGCTTGAACAGCCTGAGGAAAGACCAGTCTTTATTCTCCCTTTTTCCCTCCGGAAAGAGCCGCCGGCTCCACGGAAATCACGGGGCGTTCCGGGAAAGAACCGGAATTCCGGTGCATATAGTAATGAGCCCAGTGAAGGAGCACCTTGTCTCCCGGTTTGAGGACGGATATCTTCTTCAAAATATCCTCGCCCTGCAGGATGGGCTTGTGCGCCGGGTTAACGTCAACCATCAGCTGCTCCTGCTTTTCATCGCCGTACTTGCCCGGTTTCCGGTAATCCAGGTACTTGATGATCCGGAAAACGGCGAAATCCCTGGCATGGTCGCACTTGTCCGGACACAGGGAAGTACGAAACATGCATTTCCGGTGAATCATTCCCGTAAATTCCGCTTCCGCCACATGATCCGACAACAATTCCCCGGAAGGCAGTTCCGCATCTCCCTGTTCATTTACCCTTTCCGGGTCCGCAATGGGAGAATCTTCAGCCTGAACGCTCCAGAATCCGGCCAGGCCCAGACAGACGGCTAGAATACTCTTCTTCATCTCTTCATTCCTATCCGCCGCGAAAACACAAGTCAAGAAGAAGAAAGAGCTTCTGCGGACACTGACGGAATATCACCAGGGAAAAACATCATTTTATTTTTTCTATCAACAAGTTGGATAATTTCTGGATTCTTTTCGGTTTCCAGATTGACGCACCGCCGTCCTTGTGAGAAATTGACAAAAGCAATATGGATAACAACCGTACCTCTACCGTGCCGATCGTTCCCAAACAGTACCGGCTGCCGTTCTTCATGCTGGTCTCCTGTTTTGCTCTGTGGGGCCTCCTGAACAACATGACGGACAACCTGGTTCCGGCATTCAGCAAAATATTCATGATCAATGCTTCGGAATCCGCCGGAGTTCAGATTTCTTTCTATGGGGCCTATGCGGTGCTTGCCATTTTCGCCTCCATCCTTCTGGAGGAATTTTCCTATAAAGCGGGCGTCCTCATCGGGCTGGGGCTCTACATGATCGGCGCGCTGTGCTACATTCCCGCCGCCATCGGGCAAAGTTTCGATATCTATCTGATGGCTATCTTCGTGTTGGCCGGAGGCCTCTCCATTTTGGAGACTACCTGCAACCCCTTCGTTCTCTCCATGGGGTCCCAGGAAACGAGCGTCCGCCGTCTGAACTTCGCCCAAGCCTTCAATCCCATAGGTTCCCTGACGGGTATTTTTCTGGCCAAATATTTCATTCTGGCGCACTTAAACGATGCGGACATGGACACCCGCAAAGCCATGGACCCGGAACAACTGAACGCCATTGTCAGCGATGAACTTTTCTGGGTATGCGTTCCTTATGTGGGCCTGGTAGCCATCGCCGCCGTCATCTGGTTCTTTTTCTGCCGTTACAAATCCGATGATGAAAACGCACCCACCCGGGAAAACACACAGCCCCTTTCCGCCAAACTCGGCCGCCTGGGCCTCTGCATCGCCCTGATTCTCATCCCCTTCCTGTTCCAGTACTATTCCGCTTTCGAATTCAGCATGGTGCAGCAAATCCTGATTATGATGATCGGGCCCATCGCCTTCCTGCTCATCATGCCGGACTACCGCTGCCAGCTGATGAAACTGGTGAAGCTTCCGCGCTACTTCTGCGGCGTGGCGGCCCAGTTTTTCTATGTAGGCGTGCAGATTGCCGTGTGGACGTGGACGATTAAATACATCATGTCCGTCTTCCCCGGAATGCAGGAAGCGGCAGCCTCCAACTACTATATCTTTTCCATCATCCTGTTTATCGCCTGCCGCGCCATCACTACGGCCCTGATGAAAAAATTTAACCCGGCCAACATGATGTCCCTTTTCGCCGTCGCCGGCATTCTCTGCTGCCTGGGCACCATCTATCTGCCCAGGGAAATCTCCGTCTGGACACTGGTCGGAATCTCCGGCTGCATGTCCCTGATGTTCCCCACTATTTACGGCATCGCCCTGCGCGGACTGGGGTCTGAAGTGAAACTGGGAGCTGCGGGCCTTATCATGGCCATTCTGGGCGGTGCAGTCATTACCCCGTACATGGGTTCCTGGATAGACAACACCACAGTAAAAAACCAGGTGGCCTATTTTGAATCCATCAACCGTCCTCTGATCGCGCAGGCGGAAGCTGCGGACGCCCGCAAATCCTTATCCGGAGCCATGCTGGCGCTGTACAGGATGTCAGAAGCCAGCCCTGCGGACGGAGAAGAACAAGCCAGAGCCGCCGGCAAATTCCAGAAAAACATGGAAACCTTCCTTTCCCTCCCCTCCCTGGAAGGAGAAGCTTTTGAGCAGGCGGCCAAATCCCTGCCCGGCTGCTCCTCTCTCAAGCCTGGGGAACTGGCTGCTTTCAAAGCCAATCTGGAACGCCTCCCCGCTCCTGCCGGAAGAGAACAGCAAATTCAGCAATTCTCCCTGATTCCGGCGCTCTCCACGCTATCCGGAAACCAGGCGGAAGTGCTGGACAACCTCATCGCCCTCCCCCTGGACATGAAGCAATTCCAGACGGCCCAGGAAAACTTTGTGGAAAAAGCGGTGCGGTTATCCTTCTTTATTCCCATCATCTGCTTTGCCGTGGTACTAATTTACGGTTTCTTCTTCCGCAACACTCATCTGAAAAAGGAAGAGGAAGAAAAGCCTGCCCAGGCATGAACCATCTTCACATCACCTACGCAAGATATGAAAACAGCATTACCAACCATCGGTATCCGCCCCACGATTGACGGTCGCCGCCTCGGCGTCCGGGAATCCCTGGAAGATCAAACCATGAACATGGCCAAGGCGGCCGCCGCCCTTATTGAGGCCAACATCCGCCACGCTTCCGGCGAACCCGTCAAATGCGTGATCGCGGACACCTGCATCGGCGGCCCGGCGGAAGCCGCCGCCTGCGCGGACAAATTCAAGGCCAACAACGTCGGCGTCTCTCTGGCCGTTACGCCCTGCTGGTGCTACGGCAGTGAAACATTTGACATGGAGCCGTTCACTCCCAAGGCCATCTGGGGCTTCAACGGCACGGAACGCCCCGGCGCCGTGTATCTGGCCGCTGCGCTGGCCGGCCTGAACCAGAAAGGATTCCCGGCTTTCTCTATCTACGGAAAAGACGTGCAGGACGCCACGGATACTTCCATCCCGGAAGACGTAGCTGAAAAAATCCTGCGCTTCTGCCGCGCCGGCCTCGCCGTAGCCACCCTCCGCGGAAAAGGCTATCTTTCCATCGGCGGCTGCTCCATGGGCATTGCCGGTTCCATTGTGGACCAATCTTTCTGGGAAAATTATCTGGGCATCCGCGTACAGGCCGTGGACATGACGGAAGTGCGCCGCCGCATGGACCAAAAGATTTATGACGAAGCGGAATTTGACCTCGCCATGCAATGGGCGGATTCCGTCTTTAAATTCGCCGAGGACAAAAACCGTCCGGATCTGAAGCTGGATGAAGCCGGACGCCGCAAAACCTTCAAGGAAAGCGTGCTGATGGCCATGATCTTCCGCGACATGATGCAGGGCAATCCCAAGCTCAAGAAAATCGACCGTGAAGAAGAATCCCTGGGTTACCAGGCCATTGCCGGCGGCTTCCAGGGCCAGCGCCACTGGACGGACTTCTACCCGAACGGAGACATCGCGGAAACCCTGCTTAACTCCACCTTTGACTGGAACGGCCCGCGCGCCCCGCTTCCCTTCGCCACGGAAAATGATTCTCTCAACGGCGCCTGCCTCCTCTTCGGCTATCTGCTGACCGGACAGGCCAATGTCTTCGCGGACGTTCGCACCTACTGGAGCCCGGAAGCCGTAAAGCGCGTCACGGGTTATACGCTGGAAGGCCATGCCAAGGACGGCATCATCCACCTCATCAATTCCGGCTCCGCCGCCCTGGACGGCTGCATGGCCTGCACGGGCAAGGACGGACAGCCCGTCATGAAAAAACACTGGGACGTCACTCCGGACGATGCGAAAACCATGATGGAACAAGCCGTCTGGTGCCCGGCCAACCGTGAATATTTCCGCGGCGGCGGCTACTCCGTCCACTACGTCACCAGGGGCGGCGCTCCCGTCACCATGATGCGCCTGAACATCGTCAAGGGACTCGGCCCCGTCCTCATCGTGGCGGAAGGCTGGTCTGTTGATTTGCCTGCCGAGGTACACAAGACCCTGGACGAACGCACTGACCCGGGCTGGCCGACCACCTGGTTCGCCCCGCGCCTGACCGGCAAGGGAGCCTTTACGGACGTGTACAGCGTCATGGCCAACATGGGAGCCAACCACGGAGCCTTTACTTACGGCCACATCGGCGCGGACATCCTGACGCTGGCCTCCATGCTGCGCATTCCCGTATACGCCCATAACATTCCGGATGACCAAATCTACCGCCCCTCTGCCTGGGGGCTCCACGGCACGGCGGACCCGGAAGGAGCTGATTTCCGGGCCTGCGCCAACTACGGGCCATTATACGGAAAATACTGAAAACGAAAGGTAACAGTTAATAGGTAATAGTTAACAGCTTCGGATAAAACATGGCAGAAAGTCCCGTTTCCGCGAAAAGCTTTTCTTTCGCAGTCCGCATTATTCAATGATGCAGGTACTTGAAAAAGCAGGGCGTCGAACGGGAATTGCTCAGCCAGCTCCTACGTTCCGGTGCGGGCATTGCCGCCAATTTATCCGAAGCTGCTTACGGGAGCCGCAGAAGGGACTTCTTTTCCAAAACCCGCATTGTCCTGAAGGAATATTCCGGGACGCATACACGGCCTAAACTGTTGCATGCCACGGAAGCCTGACGGAAACGGAATCTTCCTCTGTCAACCAAGACAGCACAGAAATCCCTAAAATGCTCATTTCTATTAACAAACCAACTCAACAAGCTCAGCCGGATTCCTATTAACTTTTCACTATTAAATCTTAACTCATGTACTCCCTCTGCTTGGACTGCGGCGCGACTAATGTGCGCGCCATGGTTGTGGATGAACAAGGCGTCATTGTGGGAAAGGCCTCACAGCCGAACGCCACGCTGCCCGGTGAGGAAAATCCGGAATTTCACGTCTGGGACGCCGACCGGATTTTCAGACAGCTCTCCGAATGTGCCGTGAAGGCCCTGGAAGGGCTAAATGCGGAACAGGTGACGGCCGTCACGATTACCACCTTCGGCGTGGACGGCGCGCTGGTGGATGACGCCGGCAACCTGCTCTATCCTGTCATATCCTGGAAATGCCCCCGCACGGCGGAGGTCATGAAAAACATCGGCAAATATATCTCCCAGGAGGAACTTAACCGTATCTCCGGCGTGGGGGCCTTTGCTTTCAACACCATTTACAAACTCGTCTGGCTCAGGGAAAACCACCCGGAACTTCTGGAAAAAGCCCATGCGTGGCTCTTCATCTCCAACCTGCTGGCCTACAAGCTCACCGGCATCATGGCGACAGACCGGACCATGGCAGGGACCTCCCAGCTCACGGATCTGGAAACGGGAGATTTTTCCGAATTCATTTTGAACTGCCTCGGTTTGAGCCGCGGCCTCTTCCCTCCCATCGTGGATGCAGGGGAAACCATTGGCCTCCTTACGCCGGAAGCGGCAGACGCGATGAATCTCCCGGCCCTGGCGGGCATTCCCGTTATCTCCGCCGGGCACGACACCCAGTTCGCCATTTTCGGTTCCGGAGCAGACAAGAACCAGCCCGTCCTTTCCTCCGGAACATGGGAAATCCTGATGGCGCGCTCCGCACAGGCCAGGCTGGCCCGGGAAGATTATGAGGACGGCGCCACGGCGGAATTCGACGCGGAATCCGGCCTTCTTAACCCCGGGCTCCAATGGCTGGGCTCCGGCATTATCGAATGGGTGAAAGCAGCCTGCTTTCACGGGGAATCCTATGACACCATGGATGCGGAAGCGGCCGCCGTCCCACCCGGCTGCGACGGCGTGACAATGGTTCCGGACTTCCTGGCCTCCGGAGACCGGAAAGGCTCCATCAACGGACTGGTGCTGGGAAGAACACGCGGCCATATCTACCGCTCCGCCATGGAGGCTCTCACCTGGCGGCTGAAATCCCGCCTGCGCCGTTTGGAATCCGTGGGCGGCTTCAAAAGCGAATTCCTCATCTTGGTGGGCGGAGGCGCCAGAAACAGAGTTTGGACCCAGATGAGGGCGGACATTCTCCGGATTCCCGTCAAAGTCTCTGAAGTGTCAGAAAGTACGGTATTGGGAGCATCCATGTTTGCCTTTGCGGGCGCCGGGGTGTACTCTACGCCGGAGCAGGCCCGGGCCGCCTTCGGCATCACCTACCGGACATATATGCCGGGTTCCCAGGAAGCCGCCTACGAAAAGTTCAACCAATAACACGCTACTAAATATGTCAGAAGACTGGTCAATCTCCCCTCCCCTGCCGGACAAAGTGTTCCCATGGGAAAAATACAACCCCGTCACGCGGGAGGAAGTGAATGAATTCTTCCATTCCCCGGAAATTCTGGTCATCAAGGAACGCATGTGCGACATAGGGCGCCGCCTGTGGAACCGGGAATATGTGGACGGCAACGGGGGCAACATCTCCGTGCGCGTGGCTCAGAACCTGCTGCTCTGCTCCCCCACCCTGTGTTCCAAAGGCTTCATGACTGTGGAAGACATCTGCATGGTGGACATGGACGCGCGCCAGAAAGCGGGCATCCGCCCCTCCACCAGCGAGGTGAAAACGCACATTGCCATGATGAAATCCGTGGGCGTCAATGCCTGCATCCATGCCCATCCCCCGCACTGCAATGCCTTCCTGTTTGCCGGGCAGGTTCCCCCCTCCGGCATCAATCCGGAAGCGGATATCTTCCTGGGGCACATCCCGCTGGCCCCTTACGGAACGCCCGGCTCTCTGGAAACGGCCCGGGCCGTGGCGGAAGCAGCCAAACAATCCACCGTCGTTTTCATGGAAAACCACGGAGTCATTACCGGAGCACGTGACGTGGAAGAAGCGGAATGGTTCATGGAAAATGCGGATGCCTACTGCCGCATGGTGCTGATGGCCGGACTGCACAAAGTACCTCTGAACCAGGTGGGGCCGGAAGGCGTGGCAGACTTCCTCGCCATTCGCAAATCCATTGGTTACGCCGTGCCGGACAACCAGCCCCTGTACAACACGGAAACCTACGCCGGGTACAAACTGGGAAAATCCGGTAAATAACTCCCTTTTTCAACGGGGTGGCTGGAGCAGTTCAGCCGCCCCGTTTTTAACGGACCCACTCCGGAATAAAAACTTCCTTCTTTTACGCCAACACCTCCTGCCTTATTTGCTTTTTTACCCGTTAAAACCGCCTCTCCTGCCGCAGACTATTTCCGGTAAAGCCACATCCTCTCCTCAGTAAAAGAACGCCATTATGGCCCCGCCGATCCGGCCCCGGAATCGGCTTATTCCCATCCAGCCAGCAGCGTACCGGACCGCACGATCTTCCCGTATGGAACATGCAGGCGGGCGTTCACATAGGAGAACGGCCAAAGCAAATCGCGGCACTTCAACGGAAACCGGCAGCCTGTCTTTTCCATGAAGGAACTCCTGCACCTTCTTCAGGATTGCATGGTGGGGATATTTCCTTCCGGCTCCATAGTTCATACGTTTTTACGCTCCGGCACCGTTCAGCCCCGGGTTTCATTCCCGGGGAAAAACCTCCTGTTTCACTGGTCTTTCCTACAGAAATTGAGCATTACAGCTGTTTCCGCCTATACTCTGGTTTAAGAAAAATTTCTCCGAGAACTCCTTTTCCTGAGGGAAAGCACCGTAAACGAGGCATTCTGAATTTACAGCTCTTTATCTTCTGTCAGATATCCGGCATCTGTTATTTTCAATTGCTGCAAGGCATGCGGCTCCTTACGGCAGTTGCGCAACACCCAAATATTTCGTCTGCCCTACCTTTTCCGGGCAGGCGCCGCGGCGGGAGGAACGGGGGCTTTCCCTCCGGAAAACGGAGCGAAATTCCAGGAAACATTGCTCAAAGGCCCCGTTCCCCGCACTTGAAACAGCCCTCCGGCCAACAGGAAAACCGGGGAAGTAATAAACCCCGGCAAACCGCGAAGCCCCAGCTTGAAATCTGAATTGACCTGCAAATCGGAAAGGCGTATCCAGCCTCCCCCCTCCAGAGACATGTTGCTTCCTTGGGCCACGAAATTACTGGTGCGCACATAACCCTTCTCAATGGAAAAATCGCAATCGGCCCTGGATATCTTGTAATTAATCAGATGCCCCAGTCCAGGAATGTAATTAGAGAGGGCTTCCCCCAAAAATCCGAACAGGGGAATTTCCACCAGGTCGCCATGCACCAGGGCAGCCTCCCCCTTCGCCTGAATAGAATTCATATTGCCGCCCTTGGATGAAAACTCAATGGCTCCGTGCACAGTGGCTTTCTCCATTTTTTTGTCATAGGATTTCCCGATAGACGTCAAATTCATGTCCTGGAGGACAAAAGAACCGTTCAGGGCATCCCCATCGTCAATCTGCGCCAGAACGCGCCCCGTGAAGGTTCCGTCCCAGATGGTTCCCATCATCTTGTCCACAACCACCCATTGCGGAGAAATCAACACTTCCCCCTTTGTTCTTCCGAGGTCCAGCGTGGTTCCCAGCAGGGGATAGCGCACGCGCCCGGCGGAAGCGTCAAAGCGGATGCGCCCCTTCATCAGCTTCATGTCATCCCCCATCGGAAACATGCCGCCGCCGGAAAGCGTTACGGGCCGGGTAAAGACAAACTCCTTCAAAACCCTGGCGGCACTATCGGAAAACATCCGCAGGGTATAGCCGGGATAGGCCTGCCCCTCCAGACCAAGCACTTCCACCGTATCCTGCACAAAACGGAAATCTATGCTCTTGGCCTTGAGCGTGCATTCCGAAGGGCCTCCGGACAATCCGACGGAAGACAGGTAATTTCCGTTGGAAACCACAGTCGTCACATTGGTCAGCACCAGTTGATCCGTCACCAGATGGGCATCCGCCCGGGCAGACTTCAAGTCCACCCCCCTGTAGCGCGTGTTGGTTGCGGAAACAGTAGCCTGCAAGTCGTAAGCCTTTTCCAGATTGTACAGACCCAACGTTCCCTGGAAGGAAAACTCCAGGCCGGAATCCTTGCGGAAGACAAAGCGGTTCATGAAAAAGTCGTCATCCTCCATGCTCAACAATTGGTCTATCGTTTGCAGCGGAACCGTGGACTGCCCCATCACAAACATCTGACCGTCCAGAAAACCGTTGGCGAACAATTCAAAGACGCCCTTTTCCATTTCCATCCGGCAATTTTGCACAAAAAGCTGGTTGGGACGGTATTCCGCTTCCACATCCGCCGTTTTGACAGGAACCTTGTTCCAGGCAAGATTCTCCGCATGGATGCGTGCTCGGACCAGAGTCGGCTCCACAGGCTTGCCCTCCGGAATATCCAGCCTGCCGTGCACCCATAAAACCGCTTTTTCCGGAAGCTGCAAATGTTCTGGGACAGAAAACCAATTTCCAGCCAGAGTCTCCAGCAGTTCAGGCTTCAGATTAGATTCCAGCGTAAAAACAAGGTCGGTGCCCAGATAGCTTCCTTCCAGCTTCACCCGGCCGTCATCCCGCACCAATTCCAATTGGGTGACGTTAATGGAACGGCCAATCAATTCCGCCCTGGCCGCAGCGGAAACGAATTCCACTCCCTGGTAAAAGACATCCGCCACGGAAGCCTCAATCTGGAGGCGGTCCACCTGGAACGGCCCTTTCCACCCCTTTCCCATATCCACGGAACCGTACACCTTCAATTCCGGGTCTCCCCTGATTTCCAGCGCTGGCGGCAGCTTCGCATCCTCCGGGGCAATGGAACGGGCCATCCCCAGCATCGCCTTCATAGGCAGAGTGCTGTGAACGTCTATCTTAATCTCTCCGTCCACTCCCATTACCTTGCCGGAAAAACTGCCTCCGGGATGCCTTATATCCAGATCAGTTACATAAAAATTACCGTTTTCATAACTGAAATCGCAGGAGGCCCTCTGGAATTTTTCCCCAAGCACGGAAAATGCTCCCATGGATCCGGAACCTAAAGCATTCAGATGTTCCACGCCTTCCCAATTTTCCGAAAAAACCGCACGACCGGATATCTGTACATGCGGCTCGCTCAGAAACTTCATTTCCTTCGGCACCAGAGCTTCATCAACAATAGCCGCCCAGGAGACCAGAGGAGCCGTACTGCGGACATCCCAGATCAGCGTGCGCTTTTTCAAATCGGCCTGGAGGGAAAGGCTGACGAAACCGGCCGTTTCCGCATCCCGCATGGTAAAGTGTTTGGCCATGATAACGGAATCCGCGTAATCCCCGCTGAACAGGAAATCCCTGACCATGATTTTTCCGTACCTGAGAAAAGGCGCCTGCAAATCCATGCCTACACGCACGCCGCCTTTCGGATCGTCGCTTAAATTGACAATCAGGCGGGGAGGAGATGCATCAGGCCACTTCACCCGGTCCATGTAATTCAGGACCTGATTCAACTGCTCTCTGACGGCGCCCATATCCTGAGCCGTCAGCGTAAAGTCTCCGGAATCATCCTGACCAATGGAAAATGCCCCCTGGGCCGTCACCCGGATGCCCTGCACAACGGCATCTGCCTTGACGATGTCCACCATGCCGGGCCGCCCCAGATTCAATTCCGCGTTCACCCCCGTTACGGAAAAAACTTTTTCCAGATTCCCCGCATCTACGGGCACGGAGACGTCCATCCCCTTCACATTCACCCGCTCCGGCACTACTTGTCCTTCTATCAGTTTTTTCCAATTCAGCGCCACATCCGCCTCATGCAGCAGAACTATGGGCCGGCGAGTTTCCGGCATGGCCTCCGGATCCAGCAATTCCACATTTTTCAGTGTCACGACGGCACGGGGCCACAAAGTAACTTTCAGCGTCTCTATATGGGAGGGAATGCCCTTTTCCAGAAGAGCCTGCTCCACCCGCTGCACAACGAAGGAAGGCACCCCCCAGATGGAGATGTAGCATATGCAGCCCAGCAACAACGCCCCCAGCAAAATAATCACTGTGGGAATCAGTCCCTTGATCCATCTCATAAATGTCCGCTGAGCCATAAGCCTTGTCTTCTTTGCACGGGTACTGCAGCACGCTACCCTAAAAGAAGAGACATTGCACCACCAATTTGTGTTGCCGATTTATTTTACGGTCCTGGAAATAATGTCATTCGCCTTGAACAGCCCAGAGTTGCAGCCGGTCAAACATTCTGCAAGCGGAAAACCGCTCCCACTCCCCCTATATCAATCATGAACATTACCATTCACCGTGCATCCTCCCGTGGACATGCCAACCACGGATGGCTGGATACACACCACACATTCAGCTTCGCCAATTATTTCAACCCGGAACGCATGCAATTCGGAGCTTTGCGCGTGCTCAATGACGACAAGGTTCTCCCGGAAGAAGGCTTCGGTACCCATCCGCACAAAAATATGGAGGTGGTTTCCATTCCTCCTGAAAGGAAGGCTCCGCCACGGAGACAGCCTGAACAACAGCCACACTATCACGCGCGGAGAAATCCAGGTGATGAGCGCCGGAACGGGTATTCAGCACAGCGAATTCAACGACAGCCTCACGGAACCATTGGAATTCCTGCAAATATGGATCATTCCGGACAGGATCAATACGCCCCCCAGGTACCGGGATTACGACATCACCCCCCTGTTGAAGCATAATGAAATCTCTACCTTCCTAGCTCCGGAAACGGATATTTCCATCATGCAGCAGGCCTGGTTTTCCTGGGCGGAGCTGGACAGGAGCATAGAACGGGAATACCAATTCAAGGGACGGAACACGGGCGTATACATCTTCGTGATAGACGGAGAAATAAAAATAGGAGATGCCATATTGCACAGTCGGGATGGTGCCGGAATTACGGATACGGAAACCGTCTCCATAGAAGCCTTCCAGAACTCAACCGTTTTGCTGATGGAAGTAGCCGTCTGATTTTTCCGGACTGCCCGGCTTTCCGGTTCCGCCCTGCCTTACACAGACGGCAGTTTTGCTATTACAACTTGCCGCTCTTTTTTCTGCTGTGCAGGAACTGGCCCATCCTCCATCCCAACTGCACCAGCCCGTAACACAGGCTGCCCAGAACAACGCTGGAAACCATCCAGCCCGCTGCGAATTCCAGGCTTACCATGCCGATGCTCAATCCGCCAAACGGCGTCCAGGACCACTGCTGAACCCCCGCTTTCAGCATCTCCCAGTTCGCGCCGGACGTAGGGAACCCCAAAATCGAAAAAAGGAACCACCCCAGCCACCATTGAGCGGGAATGGCAAAAAAGGTAAAGCCGGGAGGGGAGAGCCACGCCATCAGAATGGCTACGGGAATATTACCCTTGCGCCACAGGCAGGCGAAAACGCCCCACAGGCTCTGCATGGGAAGAGGGGCAATCGCTGCGGCAGCTCCCCAGGCAGCTCCCGTTGCAACGGATTGCCTGTCCCATGACCAGTAAACAGAATCAAAAACCCTGGCGGAAAGGAACTTGCTTGCCCACGATTTTTTGCGCACCTCCGTCAGCAGGTAAAGCCTGACTCTGCGCATCAATTGCCTGTAGCGGTGTTCCATCCGCCGCAGAGTCTCCTATAAACCGGCCTTGAATCAATCGTAAAATGCTCCAGTACGAGGAATGCCGCATTTTTACGCCCGAATGCCTCTCTGCGCTCGGTTTTTCTTGATTCTTCATGCGGTTTCATGAAATACCTGCGTTCACACCTTTTTCCGAATCATGAGCAAGCAACGACTCGATATCCTTCTGGTTTCCCGCAATCTCGTAGAATCCCGGGAGCTGGCCCAGCGGCTCATCATTGCCGGAGAAGTGAGCGTGGGGGGGCATCCCTCTACCAAGCCCGGTCTCAAGGTTAATGAAGACGCGGATATCACCATTAGAAACCGTCCCCGCTATGTCAGCCGCGGCGGCCTGAAAATGGAAGGAGCCCTGAATGCCTTCCCCGTTTCTGCGGAAGGCAAGGTCTGCCTTGACATTGGGGCTTCCACCGGAGGTTTTACGGACTGCCTGCTCCAGCACGGAGCCGCCAGGGTGCATGCCATAGACGTAGGAACCAACCAGCTTGTCTGGAAACTGCGGCAGGATCCCCGCGTCATTGTGAAGGAAAAATTCAACGCCCGCTACATGACTCCGGAGGATATTGGGGAACAAGTGGATCTGATCGTTTCCGACGTCTCCTTTATCTCTCTGAAAAAAATCCTTCCCGCCGCCTTTCCTCTGCTTAAAAAAGGGGGGGATGCCCTGGTGCTCATCAAGCCCCAGTTTGAACTCCAGCCGGAAGATATAGGCCCCGGCGGCATCGTCCGGGACCCGGCTTTGCACCGGAGGGCGGTGGACTCCATACGCACTTTCGTCACGGACGAACTGAACCGTTCCTGGATGGGGTGCGAACCTTCCCCTATCACGGGAACTGACGGCAACCATGAATTCCTGGCATGGCTCAAATAGCCCCAGCCTTTTCCTGTCCGAAGAAATCCTCCCGGCACACCGTGGACGGGTTCAACAGTTTTCCTCAAACCTGTTGTCATCCCATAATTCCGCCTCAAAGTCCACAAACCTCCCCTCCTTGATCAAAACTTGAAAATACTGGTATTTTTGATACCCCAATAAATTTGGAATCCCATTTAAGACAATGGGACTGATAAATTACCGCCTACATTGCCGGATCGCCTTTCCGCTCCCTCAATACGGAGCTTCCAGACATCGGCTGCTTCATCCTTTACACGCCGTCACAAAAATTCTGGGAATGATAGGCGTAGTGATGCAATTCCATGCTTCGTTTGCAATAACCGGTTCCTTTCCTTCAAAACCGATTTCCACTTCCTTGGCTTCTTCACAGGTGATGGAGATTTCTTCCACGATAATTCATAACTTCATTTTCGAATGATAAGGAGAAAGCTACGCCCATCGTCCCAATTCTCCCCCGTCGTTATTAGGTTTCAGGCCATTGAACCCTTAATTCACCTATTTCAACTAACCTGTCCTTTCTCAGAAATAATAAAAAAATGTATCAAGAAACAGAGATAATCAGGGAACAAATGGCTGAACAATAGATAACTGGCTCTCTGGTGGGTGGGTTATTGGAAGAACGAGAACAATAGGCTATGTCCTCCAACAGCTTGGATTATTCACCGAGGAACTCCTTTGGGCGACCGGCGCGACAAACTAAATTCTGCCTTCCCTACATACACCCTCCGAGCATCGGGATACGAACATTCATCCCTGAAACGTACTTCCAGCTCATAGTTCTGATCATTGCGAAGACGGTCAAAATACGTCAGCAACAGGTAAGCTTCCTTGATGGGGACTTCATGCTTTTCTCCCGGCTTCAACGTAATGAAGCGCATCAAAGCCACTACCCGTTCGATTTTATACCCGGCTCCATAACAGGCTATTGGAGTCTTTATTTCGCCCACTCTGTACCCAATTCTTTTCTCGCCTTCCTTTCGCCATATTTCGATGTGGATATTAGGGCTATGATCCTTCAGGGGATAAAAGTCGTCGAACAGGCGCACGGTCTTTTCGCCCTTGTTCGTGAACACCAGTTTGAAGTCAGGGAAAGCCTCTCTCGCGTCAAACTGGGTCTTTTCCATCACCACGGAACATTCCACTCCGTTGTCGGCCATGTCCCCCCCACGCCGCGGCATGGAGGGACAGGCTTGCAAGAAGTACTAAATACCGGAAGATTTTTTTCATTGCAGCGCGAGTTTGGCCGTCGCCCGGAGCATCCCCAGGAAACAATCCTTACCCTGCTGATTATAGTAGCGCGTTTCCAGTTCACAAGAACATTGTTTCCAGCCTTCCAGATCGACTTCATCCAGACATACCGGAATCGTGACGCTGTATTCCTGGCCGGGGGCCAGTTCCCGGTAGTTCAAGGAACGATGGAAGGTTATTTTCCCGACTTTTCTGTTCAGGACGCGGACATCTCCCCGTTCCGTCCTCAATACAGTCACGAAAAAGTAATCGACTGTTTCGTCGTTGATTTCGTCCGGAATCCGGACAGGCTCGTTTCCTTCGTTGCGGAAGCGGACTGTGATTCTGCCTTCCCTGAACCGGGAGGTATCCGCAATGGAGAGCTGAAGAGGTGTCGATTCCTCTGCAATTGCCATACTGCAGGTTTTACCTTCGTTACGATGATACAAAATCCTCCCCGCACAACCTCCACCCCTCTCCTTTTGCCTGCATAGGCGGCATTTCCCATATAACCTCCATGGAAAAAAGAAGCTTCCGCCTTCCTTCATCCCATAAAAAACGCCGCCTTCCCACGAAACCGGGAAAGACGGCATTTCCGTTACTAAAACGTAAAATTAAAGGAGGGAAGCAGCCCCCTTGTCCAGAAGGAACTTGGCGTTCGGATGCTTCTGAAGGTAGGAGGCGGCCACATCCACCGTCACAGGCCCCTGAACAGCCTTTTTCACGATGGACGCCTTCTTTTCTCCCCAAGCCATCAAAGCCACTTCACGGGCGCCCATGATGGTAGCCACGCCCATGGTAATGGCGGTGGTGGGAACATTTTCAATACCGCCGAAAGCGGGAGCAGCATCAGAACGGGTCAGTTCGTCCAGATGAACCTGCCGAGTGACGGTGGTATCATCGGAGCCGGGTTCGTTAAAGCCGATATGGCCAGTTCGGCCAATGCCGAGAATCTGGAGGTCGATACCGCCGCAATCCTTGATCTTTTGTTCATAGGCGGCGCAGTGGGCGGCAATTTCATCATCCTTCACCGTGCCGGAGGGCAGGTTGATGTTTTCCGGCTTGATGTCGATGTGGTTGAAAAGATTCGTGTGCATGAAGTACCAGTAGGATTCCGGATGGTCGCGATCCAAGCCGCTGTATTCGTCCAGATTGAAGGAAATCACGTTGGCAAAGGAAAGGCCTTCCTCCTTATGCATGCGGACTAGCTCTGCGTAAAAAGGCAGCGGAGTGGCGCCCGTGGCAAGGCCAAGAACCACGTTTTTGCCTTCAGCGGCGCGCGTACGGATCAATTCCGCAACTTCTCCTGCCAAAGCCTTGGCAGCATCCTGGGGAGTTTCAAAAGTTTCTACTTTCATAACGCGCCCTATTTTACTTCGTTTCCGGGCATTTTCAACCGAAATAGTCCCGGAATGATGCACAGCGGCGTACTTGCGCGAAAAATCCCAGGGAACGGAGGCCTCCACCCTTCCCACGGCCTTTCTGGGAGCCGCCCGCATTACCCTTGAACTTTCCACCCCGATCATGTATTGCCTTTCCTGACATGGCAGGTTTGATTATTTCTCCAAGAGCACGCATTTTTCAAGGGCACGACTGGGTTTACGGCACGGAAGTGCGCAAAATTTTCGGCAATCCGCAGCCGGGGGACGTCGTGGCCCTGAAGGATTTCAAGGACCGCTTTCTGGGTTCCGCCATGTTCAATCCCCATTCCCAGATCGTCGCCAGGCGCTTTTCCCGCCGCAAACAGGAACTGAACGGAGATTTTTTTTCCAGGCGCATCAGCCAAGCAGTAGAACTGCGCCGCCGCCGGCTTCCGGAAGAAACTCTCACCCGGCTCGTTTGGAGCGAATCCGACGGGCTTCCCGGCCTCATTGTGGACCGTTACGCGGATTATCTGGTCGTCCAGACGCTGACGATCGCCATGGAATGCCGCCTCCCCATCATCCTGAATGTTTTGGAAGACCTTCTTTCTCCCCGCGGGATTATTGTCAGGAATGATTCACCCATGCTGGCGGCAGAAGGTATTTCCCCCTCCGTCCGGGTGGCACGAGGACAGCAACCGGAACCTTTTGCCGCACGCAGCGGCAGCGTGCAATTCATGATTGACCTTCAGACGGGACAGAAAACCGGCCTGTATTTGGATCAGCTTGACAATTACGCCGCCGTGGCGCGCTTCGCCCGCGGACGCCGCGTACTGGACTGCTTCTGCAACCAGGGCGGTTTCGCCCTGGCCTGCGCCCTGGCCGGAGCCTCGGAGGTAACGGCCGTGGACGTTTCCCAGGACGCCATGGACGCCGTAGCGCGAAACACCCGCCTGAACGGAGTCTCCGTGCAGTGCGTCACGGATAACGCGTTTGACTTCCTGAAAAAGGAAGCGGCCCTCGTCCGGGACGGAGGAGAACACAAATGGGATTTGATTATCCTGGACCCTCCCTCTTTTACCAGAAACAAAAAATCTGTGCATGACGCCATGCGCGGATATAAGGAAATCCACCTCCGCGCCATGAAGCTTCTGGCTCCGGGAGGCATCCTTTCCACCTTCTGCTGTTCCCACCACGCCGGAGCGGACCTGTTCCGGGAGAGCGTGCTTGACGCCGCCATTGATGCTCCGGCCACCCTGCGTCTGATGCAGCAACACGGCCAAAGAGCGGATCATCCGGTTTTATTGAATATTCCGGAAACGGAATACCTGAAGGGGTTCACGTATGAACTGCTTCCCGGAAGATGATTTCATGACAATAACAATAACCATTCCTCCGGTCCCGATATTGTCAAAATGAAATAAAAATACGATGCTATTTCCATTGAACAAAAACATCGTTCCAATGAAAAAATACTTGTGTATCCCCTTTTCCTCCACTATATTGCGCCTCGAGCAGGTGAGCGCTCGTTAAAAAAGCTCTCTGGATCTTAACCGATCCAGTTTCATAGGGTAGTTGGGGCGCCCCGGCCGTTTTACGGCCGGGGCGACTTTCTTTTTCAGGGAATGTCTGGAATTGCATCTTTTCAATCAGGCGGCTTTATAGTATGGTTCATGAAAATAACCCATATTTCCCTTCATGCATCCTGCCGTAGAACAAATCCGCCAGTACCTGCAATTGATCGCCCTGCAATTCGTGCAACACCCGGAACAGGCAGAATTGCGCGTTGCGGAATCCCCGCAGGGAGACGCCGTCCGCTTCCGCCTGATTCTGGAAAAAACGGACGTGGCACGCATCATCGGCCGCAATGGAATGACGGCCTCCGCCATTCGTTCCCTGGCGAAGGCGGCTGGGGAAAAACACGGCATCAAGGTCATTGTACACATGCTTTCCCATGAAGAGGCGGCTGAACAGCCGTAAACGCACTCCTGCGCCTATAATTCCACATCCAGCACCAGGGCCAGAAGGTTAAATGGAGCCGGAGTCTCCACACGGAGGGCAAAGGAAGACTGCTCATCCATACCATAGTTGTGAATCATCCGCACATAGCCGGAGTAAGGTTCGGAAACACTGTACCTGCCGGGCTGGAAATCCTTCCATGCCTCCGGAGTTCCCGTTCCGTAGCGGAATTTCAGGGTGCTTTCATGAAGCAGGACGCGCGCACCGAGTTGCTTTTTAAAGCAACCCAGCGTCTCAAGCGTTTCCAGGGGCATCGTCCTTACTTCCGCCGGAGCGGCCAGGCCTACGGATACTGTTTCCCCATCCCCCCTTCCGGGACAGGCGGCATTCCCGGCTCCGTCAACGCTGATGTCCATGCATGCGCCGTCCCCGCCCACCAGAAAGGCGCCGCATCCCGCCAAATGGCTCAGGCCGGACAGCGTCTCCCCCTTCACGACAGCCTCCGTGCAGGCATCCAGGCAGTCATTCCCATCCGCCATGCATTCCACCGTAATGCAGGCCTCCTCCCCTTCCCCGCGCGCCACGGCAAACCATACCTCCTCATCCGGTGTATTGCGGGAACCGCGCAGGGACGCCACGGACAGAATGCGGCCGTGTTCCAGGCGGTGTGCATGCCACGCCACCACATTCTGTTCCCTGTTCAGAGTCATGCATACGGCGCTGCCGTCACCCAGAACGCACCAGACATGGAACGCCGTGCTCCTCTGTACAGTCCAGTCCACAATTCCCTCCCCCAGCAAATGGTCGGACAACAGGCTCACATCCCTTGTCTGGTAACCGTCAGCCTCCAGAGAATAAAATAATTCCCGAACCTTCATCCCGCCCTGCTGCACAAAAAGAAGGCTGTTTTCTACAGACAGGGCATCCAGGGAGGCAGACCCCACGCCGGAATGGCGCTCAAATCCGGCATTAGAGGCATTCAACCCTTCTGAATTGGTGGCGGACAGACGCCATTCCCCCTCGCTGGTTCCAATCATCAGCCCCCGGAGGGAAGCTATCCAGGAAATGCGGTTCTGCTGGGAAGCGGCCATTGTCAGAATCATGGGAGAATCCGCCGGAATTCCGGGCGTAAACGCGGAAAAATCATCCACCCTGCTGGCCCACAGCGTCTGGGGCTGCCCAGGAGTGCCTCCGAACCACAGCCGCCCCTGATGGAACTCTACCGTGCACGGATAACCGTTCCGGACCCCGAACGCACCAAAAGACCAGTCATTGGTATCACAGTCACTCAGCGTATGATAGGACAGATGAAGGGCACTCGCAAGATAGGCGCTGCGCGGGGAAACATATTCCTCCACCACCACTTCATGGTTAAAGGAG
>OIWQ01000350.1_pt1 | contig 61096 bp, 40 predicted proteins | sample 1587571 | NCBI WGS metagenome assembly OIWQ01 (sample SAMEA3888910, study PRJEB22519) | human gut metagenome | biome: human gut; feature: human-associated habitat; material: faeces | place: Denmark | collected 2010
CTATTAAAGCTTTTGTATATAAATATAAGTTTATTTCTAGATGTAAACCTCTATCAAATAAAGTATTCTATATTAATAATTACAAAGTTGACTTTCCTTCTATTAATACTATTCTTAATGATGCTTTGTTTACTGATGAACAAAAAGAACATATTAAGAAATGTAAGTTCTATACAAAGTTTTGTCTTCATAAAGGGACTAATTGGGCAGAGCTTAATAAGAAATGGTCTGATGAATATGTTGCAGAAGTAGAAGCTAAAGATAAAGCTGAGGAAGAAGCTTTTCGTAAAAGAGAAGCTAAATATAAAATTAAAACTGAAGAGAATTATAAAGCAGCTTTAGCTAAAGCTAATCAAACTATTGACGAATGGCGAAAAGGAGATACAAAACAAGAAATTCATTATACTAGATATTATGCAAATCCTGATACTAGAAGAATTAAAGCTATGGATAGTGTATTATATCATACTATATTTCCTAATACTCAACTTAGAATTAGACCAGATAAACCTAATTGGGTTGAAACTAGTAGAGGTGCTTTAGTTCCTCTTGAAACTGCTATTAATATATTTAATCGTATTTATACTGATTATATTCTTAGTGGTAAAACTATATTTAGATTTAAACGTGATGAATTTAAAATTGGTTCATTTTGTGTTTCAAGTATTTCTTATGAAGATAAGTTTGTTGACCTTATTAAATGTAGGCATGATGAACCTGAGAAATTAGGCTATAAAGAATGGAAGTTCTGTATAGGCTGCCACATATTATGGCTCGATGATATTAAAGATTTTGCTAGATATTATAATCTGCAAGATAAACTTAGTTTTCCTATAGATAGAACTACTGCTGAATGTATGGAGAATCATTTGATTCATTTACCTAGTGGAAGAACTATAGAAGCTGTAGGAACAATAGATATTTAACTTAATAAAATAACAATTATGACAGAAAGTGATTTAAAGTATTGGAAAGCGGTGCTTAATGGAGTAGTTCCAGAGCATCTTGTAACTCCTGAAGTTGTTGCATTACGTGACCAGCAAAACAAAATGCTTAATCTTATGGCTAAGAAGAATGCTGATTATGGTAATGCTTTTAATAAAGGTTGTGATAAACTAGGCTATAGATATGGTCTAGCTAGAATGTATGATAAAGCTAATCGTTTGGTTCATCTTATTGAAGATGATTTTCAAGGTTGCAGTAATCCTAATGTTGAAGATGAAAGTATGTTTGATACTATTCAAGATTTAGGTAATTATTGTAATATGTTATTAGCTTGGCAATCTAGTAACGATGGGCATGAACATACAAAGAAAGATATATTAGGAAGACTTACAACTAATGAAGTATGGTCTCCTAATGATGATTCCACTCATTCTTATATAGGGGATAAGTGGTTCTGTAAATATTATGACCATGCTCCTTATTATGTAAAAACAGTATTTAAATATATAATGAGTAATCTTCCTTATGGTACTAATTTAATTAGATTAGATAGAAAGATTATTGGTTGTTGGGATAAAAACGAAAAGCCTTTAGATGCTCCTGCTATTTCAAAAGCTTTAAAATGGTTACAAGGAGATGGAGAAAGACCTGAAGTTATATTTAGACCAACAGATGATACAACTATTATAATTAACGCTAAAGGAAACGAGAAAGATTATTATTTTGTAAATCCTTCTGTTATTTTTAATGGTTCATATAACGATTTAGTTTATGATTATTGTAAACAGAAAAATATAACAATAGAAGAATATAAAAGTAATATATTTAATAATATAACTGATTAAATTATGAGTCAATTAAGTAATCGTATTGCAGATGCACTTATTAATTATGCAAATGCTTTTAAAGAAACTCCAGACAACAGATTAATGGCAGAAAAAGAACTTAAAGAAGCTATTCGTCAAGCTATTGATTTTGTTCCAGTTAAAATTTGGCTTGACCCTAAAGTTAAAGCACAAATTCCAGAGTATGCTCATTATATGAGTGAAGGTGATAAAGATGGTCACGCTTATGGACATGCTACAGATGCTTGTTGTGATGTAATTGCAACTAGTGTTGAAATCACAAAAGATGGTCGTGTTAAATGTGGAACTGGTATTCATGTTGCTACTGAATATCGTGATTCACTTACTTTACGTCCTAATTCACGTATTACCAAAATGGGTTACGTAATACCTAATTCTCCTTGTACTGGTGATGAAAGTTATCGTGGAGAATTTTTTGTTGTATTCCGTTCCATTATAACTAATGCAAAACCTATTGAGGTTGGTGATGTTATTGGTCAGCTTGAGATTCCTCATCATAGACAAATTTGTTGGGAAGCTGTCAATAACCTTGAAGACCTTGGCATAACTGATAGAGGTGATGGTGGTTTTGGTTCTACAGCAAAGAGATAATTATTAAGTTTTTAAAGTTTAAACAACTATGGTAGAAATGACAAAGAATTGGGTAGCTCGTATGATTAATCGTCATGCAGAAACAATAGTAGAAATTGATAAGGTTAATGAAAAGAAAAATACTGATAATAACGACTAAGAATTGTCTTGGTTGTACAATTCTTATTAATAATGTACAGACAGTACTAGCCAAATCGAAGAAAAATATAACTCTTGAAATCAAAGATTTTAATGATGTTCCAAAAAGAATACTTCATCAATATAGTGCTTTTGATTATCCATTTGTTGTATTTAGTAGAGACGATGAAGTAACATTTAAGTTTACTGGTAGTACTCATGTTAATGTTATTCAAAGATATGTAGATTTATATTTATAAACTGATTATTGTATTCATGTTCTAATATTTAAAATTAAAAGGTTGCTCCTAGTGCTTGTGAAAGTACTAGGAGTTTTTATTTAAAATAAAATGAATGAGAATTATAATAAACATAGAAGAAATATTATCATTGTATTAACAATTATAGTATCTATTCTTGTAGCATGTTCATATAACAATAGAAAAGATACTAATAATGCAGAACTTGTAGATACAACAGATTCATGTGGAATTAATGATGATTATTATGAAATCAATGATATTGATACCACTAATGATGGTTATTCTACAGACAGTGTTATTTATCTTGATGCAAATGGTAATATAATTAAAGCTCCTTTTAATTAAGTTGAGCTATATGGCACATCCCACATTTTGAAATCCTCTATACGAGGGTGATGCTAATCTCCTGAATAATTGTTCAGCCGTAACACTAAAGTAGCTTAGAAGTCATTTAAAGCGTAATTTTTCAAATAATCCTTATTACTTGTTAGTCTTGTTTCAACTCCTGGCATACGAGCGTTTTAAACTATGCCGACCAGTGGGAAACTCCCACAATTACGTATTAATTGATTTCTAAGCGACTTTCATATCAAAGTTGATTAATTATATTACTTGAGCTATTTAATCGCTTACAGAAGAAATTGAAATATTAAATTTGATACTTGCTATAATATCATATGATATACTATAATGATTTAAATTCGTTTATAATATTGTTTGTTATTTATTACAGCAGCGGCTGTAGTTCACAGATTAAAAATTTAGCATTGACTCGAGTAGCTTGATCGTGAGGTTAGGTTACTCTTTTTTTTATCCATTAGGCGACACGTTTCAACACATTTTGTTGAGCACAAAAAAAAAGCAGTAAATAATCATCACGATTACTTACTGCTTCATTTCCCGTTAATTTATTTATTTATTTAAAAATAAGAATAGAATGAACTCGCTAGTTCAGCATTGTATTACATTATCACCCATCACTTAACTTTATACATTTATGAATAAAATAATATCTGTTAAACAACATAATAAACATATGTTACTCTAGGCGGATTTGAACCACCACTGACAGAACCAAAAACTGTAGTGCTACCATTACACCATAGAGCAATAAAGTTTCGCATACATTTTAATTAAAACTTTAAAACTTTAAAACCATTTGCTTAGAACAAGAAAACCTTCAACTGTTGCAAAGATACAAATAACATTTATATCTCCACCAGTTGAAGGTAATTAATTTATTACGATTAAACTTATTTGATGATTATGTACCATACATTCCTTTTACGGGGGGGCTATAACCATTTAATGTTTAACGTTCTAGACTACTAGTACCTCTAATATCATTAGCCCAATCTTTTACATTAATCAAAGTAAGAAGATTATCACCAGTCTTATAATAACTATTAGCTTTATCAAGAGTAGCAAGGTTATTAAGACTTCTGTAAATTGGAATTTGACGACCAAGTTTAACAATAATCTTGTTTTGACCTGCATAACGACCACTAGTATAATTAGGGTCATAATCATCATCCATTATATAAGCAGCGATATTATTACAAGCAGCCATTATATCTTTACCAGCAGTTACACCTGCAATAGGACTAGACCATAATTGGTCAAATTGTTGTGGTAAGAACAACATGTTATACATCATTGATTGAGTAGTTAACTCATCAGCTTCATAAAGCATAAGATTACCCCAAAGACTATTTTTTAAATCATCATCGTCCCAAATACAACGAACAGCAAGAGCAGTACAAATGCCACCAAGAGCACCAACTACATCACCAGCAGCACGTTCAATACTTGCTCTTTGCCATTTCGGCATTAACTGCCAATTAGTTTGTAAATTCATTGCAAACTCAGCATAACCTTTAAGAAGTACCTGAAGACTTTCCAATACTTCTACTTGACCATCAGACATTTCTTTTTCATATCTAAGTTTTCTGATAGGAGTAGTAAGGAAATCAAATAAAGCAGGAGCACAACCTATTTCTTTAGTTCCTCTTTCTTCATTGAAATAACCTTTTCTACGATAATGTTTCATAACTCCAGGATAAATATGTTTATGATACTGCATAGCTAATGCACCCCACCATTGTTTTTCGAGTTGAGCAGCACCAAGTTTATCATATACTCCATGAATCTTCTTATTAACTGAAATAACTTTGCCTTTCATATATCCAAGGAACATATAACCATCACCTACTTCTTTATCTTTAGATTTAGCTTGAAGTTCAGCAAGAATACTTCCTTCTTTAAAAGCAAGTCTTCCATCTTTAAGGTCAACTTGGTCCATTAATGTAGGAAGTTCTTCAAACTTAACTTTAGCTTCTTTCTCAAGTTTCTTTCTTTCAGTGATAAATTGTTTCTTCTGTTCCTTTGTAAGATACAGATTAGCAAACTCAGTATTAATATCTCTACGATTCCAAACATACTCTTTCTTTTTATTATCATCAGCAAGAATATCCTTTTTAAATGATTCATATTTATTAAGAAGTTCTTCATTGCCTCCAATAATATTTTTCATAGCATATTCGTGGAACTTATTTTTATATTGTTCCCAAGTCATAGCTTCATAACCAAGTCTTCCATTACTTTCAGCTTCTGGAACTTTAACCATTCTATTATCAAAGAACATACTGAACATAGCACCATTCTGCATAAAATGCTCACCCATACTATTAGGACTATACATAAAGTCCCTAATCTTATTAAGAACACTATCAGCATCAAGATGTATTGTAGGTCTATTATTAACTTCATCAAAGTCAACAATATTCATAAACTTAACAAGAGCATCAGCAAGTGTTGTACTATCTTCGTTAGCCATACCTCTAATAAAGCTTGGAATAGCATGTCTCCACATGTTCTTTCCTTTTAACCAACCTGTAGGAGTGAAGTACTCTTTAGCTATATATTCTCCAGCAATAGCAGATTCACCAACACTTATGTTACCAATACCACCCGTAATGTTTAACATCATAAATTTAGCACTAGTAAAACTTTGAAGCATACTAGCAGTTCTAGTTAACTTATTCTGAGGAATTTTATATTGGTCATAAACTAATCTACGAACCCAGTTATCAAATTGTTCTTGAATACGAGTATCAACTTTCTCAATATAAGAAGTTTCATCACTTGTACTAGTTTGACTATCTTTACGTAAGTTATTCCAACCAAGATTAGTATCATAAGCTTTCATCTTACCTAACATTCTATGTGTATAGAACAATAATTGTTTATTGTCTTGAATAGCATTATAATGTCCGGCAGCACTAATGAAATCTTGAATAGCACCAATATAATCTCTATCAAGAAGTTTTTGATGTATTTCTTCGTTCTTCTTAGTTGCTTCATCAATACGCTTTTGATAAGCTTCTAAATCTTTTTCATAAGCTTCATCGCTAGCATAAGTTTCTCTCTTCGGTTTAGTACTACGAATATTATTCAAGTCAACACTCTCCTTATTTTTAAGTTGAGTCATTAACATAGGCATATCGATAGTTCTATCTTCAGAGTAATCAATCTTCTCATACCAACTATCTTTACCACTAGGAAGCATATCACTAAATCCAATAAACTCTTTAGCTTGCTTTGCAGCCCATTTAGCGTCATGTTCTGCTTTCTTAGCTCTATGAGGAGCCATTCCACTAGCAATAGCTCTCTTTGCAGTTTCAGTTTTAGCAAAACTCATGAGAGTATCTTGAATGTATTGTTTAGCTTCTTGCTCGTACTCATTAAGTTCTAAATTATTATCATAACCAGGAACATGAGTAGTTCCATTTTTATCATCAGTTTCAACAGTTTTATAATTTTCATTATCTGTATAACCTTCAATATAATTTGGATTCTTATAATGAGCTTTAGGAGTAAGAGTAGTCTGAGTCCAATTAGGAGAATACTCACCATTATCTATACTAGGAATAACTCTTGTTCTATTCCAAATAGGAAGAGCTTCATAAGCATGAGTAAATGGATTGTAAACATGATTGTTATCATACCATTCTTTATAATAAGCGATACCTTTTGCAAGAGCAGCATTTTTAGCTTTATAATATTGAGGAGTATTAATAGTTTCAAGAGTATTACTAAGGAACTCTTGAGCTTTAGTTTTATCCTCAACTTCTTTCTTTTGTCTAGCTGCTTCTTTAGGATTATCTTTATTTAAATCTTCCCAATAAGCATCATTAGGAGCAATAGTAGTATAAAGCCAATGATTAGGTGTTGGTGCTTTAGTTAAATCATAAACAGCTTTACCAGTTGTTTCATCAATAACTATTTTACCTTTCTCATCTCTAAGAACTTCATATCTAGCATTAACTCGCTTCCATAAAGTATAGAACTCTGGTTCAGTTCGCTTCTTAGCTTCATCTTCTTCAGAATAATAAGCTTGTTCGTTTACATTTTCTTTAGCATATTTGCTATATGCTTGATAAGCATCGTAACTGCCTTTTCCTTTATGTTTCTTAGTTTTATCTAATTCATCATAAAGGTCTCCAAGAGCTTTCAAATCTTCGATACTCATCTTAGAAGTTTCAACTATTTTAGCAGCACTATTATAATATTTACGAGTAATATTATTAATCTTAGTAATAATCTCTTGATACTCAGGATTAGTCATACTGCCACTATTAAGCATTTTAAAGAACTCACTAGGAGCAGCTTCATTAGTTGGTTCAGCTGAATTAATAAGATTTCTATCAGAGAATAAAGAAGTATTAGTTGTACCATAATTACGTTCTACGTCTTCTTTAATTGCAGCAATCTCTGTATTAGTAAACTTACTAGCATCAATATTACCAAACTCATCATAAATCTGTTCACCTTTAGCTAGTTTATCTTTAATAAATGCTCTAGCTTTAGAAGCTTTGAAATTAGTAATACCAAGTTTTTTATAAGCATCTTCAATTCTAACTTTAAGAACATCATCTACTGACCAATGAGCATTATTAGCAATCCATTCTTTAGCTTTCTTATACTCTTTATTAGTGTCAAGCTGACTAGCTGGAGTAGTGACTTTACCATTAGAATCTCTAACTTCAGCATTATCAATAATATTAAGCATTTTATCAAGCATATCACGGAAACCCTCTTTCTCCTCTTTAGCAGTATATTCTTCTTTAATATCTTTAATTCTTCTAAGATATTGGTCTAATTGAACAGCATCATTAAGAGACTGTTTACGAGCGTTATCATAAACTTCTTGATTAGTTACAATAATGCTATCATCAGGAGCTCGTTCAGTACCAGGAAAACCATATTCGTAAGTCGGCTTATACTCGTTACCAATAAATTGACTAGTTAAATCATTAATCTTAGTTCTGAGTTCAACAAGTTTATCTTCAAACTCTTTACTTAACACTCCATCAATTCTACGACTATTAATCTGTCTAATAGCTTCTCGAAGTTTTATATACTCAGAATAAATTTGAGGATGATTATTAATAATAAATTCATCTTCATCATAAAGTTTCTGATAATAACTATCAACATATTCACGATTAACGTGGTCAAGAAGGAACTTATCAAGTTTATGTTTAGCTTGAATATATTCCATTGGATTCTCTTGAACATTAACTCTAGCTTTAGCTACATTACGTTTAAGTTCTTTAATATCTTCAACAAATTTATCTGTATAATTACGAACTATATTTCCGTTCTTATCAAATATCTTATTGATGTCAACTGAAGCACCAACTTTAGCAGCTCTAGCTTTAATATCTTCAAAATGTTTTCCAAAATCCACAGCAAAATCTTTTGCTTGACTTTCTTTAGCACGAATATCAGCCATTACTTTTCTAGTAACTACTTGAACAAGATTGTTACCTTGTTCTTGTAAATCACCAAACCAAGCATCAAGCCAACCACTAGAATGGAAACCATCATATATACTAACAAGACCATTTTGTATATTAGGGTCATTGCTAAGTTTTTGAAGATAATCAATTCCAAACTTAACTTCTGCATCATCAATAACAGAACTATTACTGAGTTCCTTAATCATCTTCTGCATTTCGTCAATGTAGAACTTCAAAGTAGGATTCTCAATTTCATCAGCTTTAATCTGATTAATAATTCCAAATTTATCAACAATAGCATTAGCATCAGCAAGTGTTTCAAGGAACTGTCTTTGTAAAGCAGGATTATTCTTAATAACATTGATTACTTCAGGACTATTGATAGTAAAGTAATTACCATTTTCATCTCTGTAGAATTGACTAAACTTTTCAAGAGTACTATTAACTTTATGTTTAATATAAGCATAACCACTATAGAATACGCTATCTTTAAAATCTTTATAACCTTTAGTACTCTGTTCAAATCCTTCTCCACGAAGTTGACGCATAAGTTTACCAGCTTCTATATCTCCAAGACCACTTCTACGATTAAGTTCTTTTACTATATTCTTTTCAAAAGAATCAGTTGTAGTTCTAAGACTTTGTTCAAGTTTAGAACTTGCAGAACCAAGAGTTACCTCTCCACGAGAACTAGCCATAGGAGGTTCCTTAATTATTTCAACAAGTTGAGGTTTTTCCTCAATATGTTCTCCTGTACGAATATTATGACTTTCAATACTTACTTTATTAGCACGTCTAAATAAGAAGTTTCCATTAATATTAATAGGTTCACCACCATTAGAAATAGTTTCACCTTCAATATGAATAGGAGGAGTAAATAAATCATATTTAGTTTTATCATAAAGATACATATTCTGAATAAAGATTCTATTACCTTCATAATCGTTGAAAGTTTTAATAATCTTATCAATAGCATCTTTAGCTCCACCATTATCATTATTAGCATCTGACATTATATCAAAATGTGTAACAGCTTTGACTTTATTGACTTTTGTTGTAGCAACATGCTTCTTATACAATTCATTTAATTCATCTAATGTATAATCAGCAACTTCACTGTTCATCAAGTTATCAATAACTGCTTCATAATAACTTGGAAGAGGAACACTATTATTAGCATTATTAATACTAACTTCTCTATCTTCACCAGCTTCCAAACCATTTAATGGATAAGCAAAACCTATACCAGAACCAAGGTCAGGAGAAACAATTTTATATAGTCTAGTAATGCTTTCATTACCTTCTTTTTTAGTAATATAAATATAATTATTAAATTGTATTGGAACGAACTCTGCATTACTTTCTCTAGCAAATCCAAATTCGATAGCGTTATCTTTATCGTCCAAACTAAATTCGTACATTCCTCTAGTTACATTTTTGAACATAGAACTATATCTTTTATTCATATATTTATGAGGAACATTACTAACTCCTGGGTCACTTCTAAGATATTGTTCAATTAAATCAGTTCTATAAACTGCATTATCTACTTGAGCTTTAATTTGAGCAATAATACTAGTTCTAGAACCATTGTATTGAACAAAAGTATTTTCGTCACGAAGAGCAGTATTTTTAATACATTTATTAATAGCACCTCTACCTATTTTAAAACCTTCTGCTACAAAAGCATACTTAACCATATCCATAGCAGCAAGTTTAACTAATGGATTATCTGAACTAAATGCAGTATCAAAAAGATTATAAGCAGTTTCATTATCAACAGCATCTTCGTTAAAACGAATAGTTTGACGACTTTGACCATCTCTATTCATTTCATATTCATTAAATAAATTAGTATTTATATAATTGAATATACCAGCATCAACACTATTAGCTTTAAGCCAACTAATTTTTTGAGCAGGACTAAGTTTACTCCAAGCATCTACTTCTTCTTGTGTAGGATTAGTTACATCTTTAACATTAAAAGTAAAATCAGGAGTACAACCATAACCCATAATTCTGAGAGCTTCATCCGTTTCATCAAATTCTTTATTTACTATAGTTTGTTTCTTCTCTACATCATAAGTATAGTTGTTTACAACAGCATCTGTTTGTTTATAAGCAGTATTAAGAATATACTGAGTAAAACCTTTATAATCTTTCTCAGTAACATTATTACTACCATTTATAACTTCAATAGCTCTATTAGCTATTCTAAAATTATCTTGTTCTGTATCAAACAACATTCTATTTACAAGAATAGAAGGAGCACTAGCATATTTTAAGAAAGCATTAAGACTAGGATATGCACTTTTAGCATTACTAGTAATATAGTTTCTTAAACCTTTAGTAGGATCATAACCTGCATAGATGCTATTAACAATAGATGAAGTTCCAACAACTAAAGCTGGATTTTCATCTTCAATCAAATCTGCAATATCATTAAATACTTTACGAGTAGCGAAAATACTTTGTTTAGCACCAAATCTATCAGGATTGCAAACTCTTGCAGTATCACCTATTTTATCAGATAGTTTAGCTAAATCGTTATAAGCAAAAAGAACAGCCCAATCATGTTGATATATACTTCCTTTTACGGGGCGGCTTTTATCATTAAGCAATCTCTTTGCTAACTCATCAGGCGATAAAGTAATATCATTATGCTTGTCTAAACTATACTTAGTACCAAGTAATTCATTAACTCTAGCAATTATTTCATCAAGATTCATTTTATCAGTATTAATATGATAAGCATTAAGAATCTCTTTACCTAATGACCTAATAGCTTCTTCTATTGGTTTATTATGTTTATCTGAATAAATAGATTTATTAGCATTATAAGCATTTACAATTCTTGTAATAGCAGGTTGCATAATAAAACCTACAGCAGTATCATAATTACTACCAATATCAGCAAGAGTTTTATATACTGCAAAAGTAAAGTCATTTACATTTGGAATAGCACCTTCCTTAACAGCATCAAGAATATGAGCAGTAGTCTGAGAACTATATGCAGTAAGAATATAACCATCTACATTCTTATTATCATTTGTCCAACCAAGAGTATTATGTGTAACCACATAACCTTCATCGGTTTCTTCTACTTTCTCAAATCTCTTTTGAAGTTCTTCAAGATTGTACTTATCTTTACTATATGCAACTTTAATAGTATATTTATCTGTAATATGAGGATGAACTGTATTACATACAGAACAGAAAGTATCACGAGTAACACTAAACGCTTTAAGTTTAGCACCACTCATTACATCTTCTTGATAAGCAGCTTGGTCAAGAAAATCATAAGGACTTCTAGCTTCACGAACTTCTTTAACTATTGGATTCATAACTTTATCACGAGCTGCAATAATACTCTCAAAGTTAGAACGAGAAAGGTTCTCTTCAAGAGATTCATTAGCTTGCAGAATATGAATCATATCATCAAGAAGTCTATTATTACGAGCTTCACGAGTATTTTCATCAGCAAGATTTTTATCTTTACTAAATTCTTCACGACTTTGAAGACCATATTCTGTAGCTACATTACTAAGAGCAGTAGTTTCATTAACACCATCTTTAATAGCTTTCTTAAGTTTAGCTTTTGCTTCGCTATTAAGTTGAGATTTTACATATTTATCATAACTTTTTCTAGCTAAATCATTATAAAGAACTTTTCGAATATCACCATTAGTATTTATAGTAGTATTATATTGAATACCATATACAGAGTCAATATCAAAGTCAGAACCAGTTTGAGAAACCCAATCATCAGGAACAACAATTGTAGAACCTTGAGCGTCATCAAGGAAACCAACTACTTTCATTACACAAACAGATTGTTTACCCTCAGTTGGAATACGATAACCAATAAGAGTATCAAGACCAGAAGCTTGAAGTTCTTTAAGAAGTTCTTCTTTGCTCTTTTTATAAGTACCATCAGCATTCTTAGCAAAGCCAAAATTACTAGCAGGAAGCATTATTTCAATATAACGTTTTCCTTCTGGATATTCTTTAGTTGCAGGATGATAATGAAGAGTTTTAGATGTAGTCAATCCATTCTTTTGATATACAGGAATAACTATATCTTTATCATCTTTCTTATGTTTGATAGTTCTTTCTCCTACTTTTTTCCAACCTTTTACAAGCTTGTTTAAAGCATAAACTCCTCCGTCAGAAATACTTCCCCAAGTAGAAACATTTGCTCCATTAGGAATAGCATTTCTTAAAGCAGTATATAATTCATCTCGTTCTTCTTTAGTAGAAGGATTTACAACTTTACCATCTTGTTTAACTTTACCTATCTTTTCAGTAGTAGTTTTAAAATGAACAGAGTAATTGTTATCTTCTTTATCTTTTACTAATTCAAACCAACCTTTCTTCTTTCCTTTTATATAAATTCTTAAAGCTTTACTTTTATATCCAGGAGTTTTTTCTCTATCATAAACTTCAACATCAAATTTAGTTTTATCTATACCATCAAGATTAAATGGATTTTCTTTAGTATATTTCTTATTATTAAAACCAACATTAGTAATCTGAGCAGCATGAAAACCAGGAAGTTCTTGTCGAGTAATAGCACTATTAAACATAGCTTGGGAAATACTCTCAAGCTTATTAACTACATTACTAAGATAAGTAGGCATTACAGGATTTGGACAACCATTAGCAGCTATAGGCATACTAGCATTAAGAGTAACAAAGTCCATCATATTACTATCAAGACCAAGTCTCATACACTCATCTTTGAGTTTATCAAAGAATACTTGCATATCTACTCCTGTAATATTTCCAGCTTCATCAAATTTAATATTACCATCTTCATCAAGAGGAATCTTTAATTCATCAACAAGCTTATTAAAACTAGCTTTAATATTAGCAACATACATATTGAAGAAATCTTCTTTATAAGCATGAAGAGGACTATTACTATCAATATTATCAAGTATCTTCTTCATAATCTGAATACCAGCTTTATTCTTAGCATTCATGTGTTGAGGAGTTTCTTGCTGAGTATAAAGATGATTATAATCGTATTCCTCACGATAATCTTCAGCTTTATTGTTGAAATCTTTAAGATGCTCTTCAGTAACTTCACCAGTCTTCTCATCAAAGATAGTAAGTACTCTAGCTTTACCTGCTTTACTAGTTTCCTCAGTATTAAGCTGGTCAATCTTATTTGCTTTCATTGCTTCATAAACTTGTTCAAGTTGAGTTCCTTTAATAAATCTTGGAACAAGAACAAATTCAGCATTCTTAATTTGACGAGGAGCAATAGTATTAAGTTTCTCATCATAATATTGGTCATAGTAGAAGTTCTTCTGTACTTGCACAAACTTCTTCAATAAGTCAGCAGGAATATCTTTACTTTCATCTTGAATAGCTTCAATCAAAGGAAGATAATCATTAAGTTGACCTCTACCAGCAATACGACGAATCCATTCTTCAAACGTAATATAAGATTGAGCATCGTTAATAGTAGTATTACTAAAACCACCACTACGTCTATAACTTCCGTCAGCATTAAGTTTTGGCTTACCATTATTATCGTACATAATAGGACCACCCATCAAATCTCTAGCTTGGTCAAGAGTAAGTTTAGCATTCTTTACTAAGTCTTTTACAAGAATACCATCTTCTCCTTCAACTTTACCATCTGGATAAGTTTTAGCAACTTTACATTCCTCACTAGTTCTAACAGTATTCTTAATAGTAATACCATTAAACTTAGTCTTCTGTTGAACATCAAGACCAATAGCTTTAAGTCTAGCTTGAACTTCAGGAGTATTAAGAAAAGCTCCTTGAACTATTGTGCTATTTTCTCTGAGGTCAAGACTTGTATCAACAAAACCATAAGGAACACCACTAGCTTGAGATTCTTTACTTCTTTTCAAGAAAGTCTGAGTATCTTTATAGAACTTAGTATCACCTTCAAATATATCATTAAAAGCAATATACATAAGTCTATGATTAAGAGCAAAATCAATGCTATTCTTTTCATTAATAAGATTATTAATGTCAAGGTCTTTGTATTCGCTCATACGAGTAATAGCATTATTAGAATAGTCAGTTACAAAACCTTTAACCATTCTAGTAATCATAGCTTCTTGGTCTGCACTAAGGTTAAGTTCTACTTCACCATTAGCATTAGTGGTGAAAGAAATAAAGCCATCTCTAGCCCCCCCGTAAAGGGAAGGAAACAAGTATCTTAATAAATCGTCACCATACTTTGTAGTTGTACCAGTTTTATAATCTGTAAGAACAAATCTATCATCTTTAAAAAGAAGTCCATTAAATGCCCAACCATCACCTTTCTTTTCAATGAAATGTTTATGTCCTTTACCTATATGATAATTAGCAAATACTCTACGAGCAGATTCAGCATCTAAACCCCAACCTTTTTTAAACATTGGAGTATTGTCATTATTAAATACAATTCTTCCTCTTTGGTCAACAATTGTACCATCTTCAAGAGTTTCTGTATTTTCTTTAACTTCAAATACAATGTTGATAAAGTTTGCCATATCCAATAGTTCCTGTTTAAATATATTTTTAAATTGTTGTACTATTGGATGATTTTCGTTAATATCATCAACACTAACTTCTTTAGCTATAACTTCACCTTTATCATTTTTAATAGCGTGCATCTTAGAGAACAAGCCATCAACTTTATATCTAGGAGCATGAACTACAAAGTTCTTTGGAGCATCAGAAGGAATACGCATAAAGTAATCACCCATAAGCATCTTAGGATTTTGCTCTGCATTAAAGTATTGAACAAATCCTGTATATACATAATCTCCTTTAGACATACCTGAATAAAGAACATTATCTTTAGTATTAGGATTTCCTGCACCATCGAACAAAGAGATATTAACCATATCTCTAGCATAATTAGTGATTTGAATATTACCATCTTTATCTTTGTAGAAAAGACCATAATTAATTACAGCACCATTCTCATCACGATGTTCCATAAGAATACCACTAAGATTATATTGTACTCCTTGGAACTTATACTTTCCATAATTAATAAGTTCAGTAGAAACTTTGGTTCCATCTTTTTGCTGTTCAGTTAAAGTTGCTTTAACTGCATTAAGGAAATTAGTAATCATACTATCATTAATTTGGTCAGCAGACTGATTACCAAGAGCATTAGTAGAATTAGAATCAATATTAACTACAGAATATGGAGCTAACGATTTAGCTAATTCAAGAGCATAAGCTTTTGTATTAGTAGAAAGATAACCTTGTTTATAAGCTTCACGAACACTATCTAAAGCTTCTTTCTTAGCTTTCTTATCTTTAATCTTATTAGCTTCTTTAAATCTATTATCAAGATTTCTCTTATTATTAAGAGTTTCGTTAGCATACTTTGCAGTATTCTCAAGATAACCATAAAGTTGAGTAAGATTATTAGCAATATTTGGAGCTTTACCATCAACTTTTCCATTAAGCCTAGCAAATCTTTCAATAGCAGCTTTATCAAGAGAAGGATAATATTGCTTTAAACGAGTAGCAATAGCATTGATAATATCACCACTTAATGCTTCTTTATTTAAATCAAATCCTTTAGTTTTTTGAAGTTTCTTATAATCATTTATTTTAGTTTTAATTACTCCAAGAATATCATTAGTATCTTCAATCATAATATTAAGAGCAGTTGACTTAATATCATTGAGATAGTTAATTCTTAAAGTTTCAAGTTTATCTGCACGATTATTACTTCTAGTAGGAGAAACAGCATTATCGTCAATACGAATTTGCTGTTTTCTTATAGTTCTTCTTCTATAAACTTGAAATAATTTATAAGCAAAATCTGGTTTCTTTTTAAGGTCATTAGCTAAATAAGCAAGACCAGCATATTCTTTATTAGATTCTGCAATATCTTCAAGTTTCTTTAAAAAAGCATCAATATTAGTAGTTTCAATATCTCCTCTAATGGCAGAGTTTACGACTTTAAAATCCATATAATCTACCATTCCAAGAGGATTACTTTTATCATATTGATATTTACCGTCAGCACTTACTTCTGTACTACTAAGTTTAGGAATAGTTGAAAGATAACTACGAACAGCAAAACTAAAATCTTTCATAAAGTCAGATTTAGTTCCATTATCTTCCCAACGAGCAGTAGTAGTATCTTTTTCGTTATTACTTGCATTATCAGCAGCATTGTTAAGATTTAAATCATCATCATCTTCTATATCGAAACTTTCACTCCAATCTGTTTCTTGCTGACTTAAATCATCATCTTTCTTAAAACGAATTTCACCAAGTCTATCATCAGTTTGAATAACTTGAGTAAAATATTTAACTTTATCAGAAAGCATATCTTTAAGAGTAGCAAATTGATTTCTAAGTTGAGGAGTAGTTTTAGAAACTTCATTCTCAAGCTTAACAAAATCATTACTCTTAGTATTCATAAGTTGTTTACGAACTTTAGCAATTTCTTCTTTTGTAGCTTCTACTTTTCTAGCTTCAAGAATATTTGTTGCTACAGCTCCCAACATACGATTTATAACTCTATTTGCGAGATTATCTTTTCTATCTTCAGCATGTTCTTCAAGACGACCTTTAATTAAATCGTTATGATAGAATGCTAACATCAAATTACCAGTAGTTCTAATACCACAAGTTTTAGCAGCAGTACTAGTATATCCTTTAGACTTAACATCAGAAATGAAAGCAGAATCAGTTGTATGCTCATTTACATTAAAATTTCTATTCTTATAAAAATTTTGAATAGCAGTAGCAACTTCTTTACTTTCATCATTTGTATTAGGAATAGAACCATAATTATTAGCATAATAGGTTTCAAATTCCTTGTTAAAACCAGATGGTCTAGAACCATCAATTACTGCACTCATTAAGCTGTTAAATAAAACATCATCGTTTCCAACTTCAGCTTTAAGGTTGGTGTAAACCTTAGTTTCATTAAATTTTAAACTACAATTATTAGCCATAACTATCTATATTAAGTTATTTAATATTTTAAAAACTCGCTGAGAGGCTTATTTCTCAGCGAGCGATTAATCTTATTTGCATGTAATCGAAATGTCACCTGACGCAAGCAAAGTGGCAAATTGCGAATATTGCTCAATTGGGAGGCTTTCGATTGTCGAGTAGAGGGACGGATATTCTGAGCGTGATGATAGATTAACATCATCATCATCATCATAAACATCATCTAAATCAACACCATTATTTATGTCTTTATCAGCTCCAGGAGTAGGAGTTTCATCTTCGACAACTTCATCTTCAACTTGTTCATCTTGATTTTCTTCTGTAGTAGGTTCTGTCTCAGTTTGAACATTTGTATCAGCATTTTTATCTATACTTAAAGCTTTAGCAAACGCATTATATTCTTTTTCTCTGAGACTTCCTTCAGCTATATCAAGTCTAAACAATTTATTGATAAAGTCCATAATCATTTGCCAAGCAGTTCTATGTCTAGATTTATCTCCAATATCATCTACTTTGACTTTATTAAGATAATCAATGAACTCTACATTAGTAAGAGATTCTACGATAAACTCTTCTTTAGCTCTATCAAGTTGACCTCTATCTACATATTCTTTAAATTTGAAACTACCGATGTATTTAAGCCAATCTGTTATAGCTTCGTCAGTTAAAGTATCTTCAAAGTTACGTCTTTCTCTAACAGATTTAATATTACCATCAGCAATATCTTTAAGGTCTTCATCAATAGCTTTACTAAAATCATCATAGATTTCAGTCATATTATTGAGGAACTTTCTGTGTTGAGAAGGACCATAATCATGAAGTCTTTTATGAAGACCTTCGTGAATAAGTATTCTTACTTGGCGACCACTAGTTTCTTTAAAGAAATCATCACCAACAACAATATCTCCTTTTTCATACATAGCGTTGATATTGTTATTCTTTTCAGAAGCTCTAAACTTTTCTATTCTGTCATTTGCAAAGATAACATGTTCTGGTAAAATACTAGTTAATTTACCTGCAGTATTAAGAAGACTTACAGCTTCTTCAGGAAGAATAGCTTTTGCAATATCAAGACCTTTAGTTTTACTATCACTTTCAATAATAGATTTAACTTGGTCAGTGGTATTGGTATTGGTGGATACATTCCCTTTACGGGGGGGTTCTAGTGGCTTTTCTTCTTCTTGTTTCACCTCATCACCTACACTAAATTCAAGTACTCTATTAGCTTTCATATTAGACGAAAATCTTGAATAATTACTTCCATCAACTTGAGCTAAATCTACTCTAAGTAAATCGTTCTTAATCATAAAATCATTATATGATTCTTCAACATGATTAAAACCATTTTTACCATTATACTCAGGTATATTAATCACAAGTTTTCCGTCAGCATTTCTACTTACAAAACCTTTTAAAGGAATAGAAGTATTATTATCACTACTAAGAAGTTCGTGAGCAAAGTTTACAATAGCGTTTTCTCTAAGGAATTGAACAAGAGCTTTACCAGCTTCAGCTCCATTATCTAACAAGCTATAACTACTAACTTTTTTACCATGTTCCATAAACACAAGTTGTGTAGGAGCACCAGTACGTTTAGTATCACAAGCATAAAGTGCTACAGCTTTAGTTCCAGCATTAATATAAGTAAGTCCATTGTTACGATGGAAAACTCCACTAGTTTTAAATAGAGTACTATTATTATTATAATCAAGAAGAGTATCAAGAAAACTTCTAAACTCATTCCAATTAGCTAAACTATCACCTTTCTGAAGATTAGTAAGTCTATCAATAATTTGACCTTCAATAGCGTTAGTTAAATCAGCAAGAATTTTACTATGTGGCATATTTACAAGTTTACCATCTTTCTCATAGTTAGTAATTCCCCAATTTACAGGATAAGCATTAGTATAATCTATAGTACCATTTCCATTATCAATAGCAATTAATGTTTGATTCATTCTAAAACCAAGATTATCATTAGTTTGCTTGCCGCTAACTTCAATTTGAGATAGACTTCTAGCTAAAGCTATTCTAGCGTCAGTTTTACTACTAATAGCAATACTTGCAGGTTGAGCAAATTTAAATGCTTCTCCAGGAGTTCCATGCGGAGCAAGTCTAAGAAGTTCACCTTTACTTATTTTACTAACAATAAGTTCTTGATAGTTATTAATCAAAGCTAAACTAGTTTGATAACTAGTTCTAAGATTATCAAAGAACAATTTAATGCTTTCAGGAATAGGATTAAAAGAAGATACATTAGGATTATATCTCCACAATTTAACCATACCATCAAGAGCTTTAGCATAAGTAAAACCTTTATCTTTATTGATAACTATAAAATCATTCTTTACAGCTTCCTGAACTCTAGGATTATTCTTAAACTTCTCAACAAATGAAACATCATGTTTCTTATCAAATGCTATTTTATAAAGAAGGTCGTTAAGTTTTCTACTATCTTCATCTTTTGGATCAGCTATAGAAAGAATCCAATCTTTAACAGCACCATCATATTCAGCAGACCTACCTATAGTATATTTGATACAATCGTTAACTTGAATATATCTTCCTGTTGATACATCAAAAGTAGGAATACCCATCCAACCAACAATAACTCCATTATGTTGAACTAATAAAACATCAGTATTAGTAGCAAGCTTGTTTGCTTTCTTTACAGTAAGTTTATCACCTTCTTTAATTTTATCAAGTTCTGCTAAACTTGCATCAATTCTATCAGGAGGAACTACTTCACCAAGCTCACGAATATTAACTCGTTTAAGAGTACCAGCTTTAATAGCTTCGGCTCTACGTTCACCAGCAGTCTTACGAACATTAGTCATAAATTCAGCATCATCAACTGAATCAGCATCAAGCATTACAAATTGCTTTTTACCTTCTTCAGTTTTAAGATATTCTTTAAGACTATTATAAATGAAATCAGCAGTATTCTTACTAGGACTATGTTCATTTATATATCGGAGTAAATCTTCAAGATTACCATAATACTTTCCGTTATGTTGTCTGAGTTTAACTTCAGAAGCATAATTTTTAAGCATATTATTAGCAGCATCTTTATATTCATTTCCGAAAGATAAACTTGGTTTATATTCCTCTACTGCACTAGCAAGCATAACTTCACCAACACTAGAAGCAAAAGTAGTTCCAAGAAGGTTATTCATAACAGCTTTTACACTGGTTATAGCTCCATCAATATCTTCTTGACTTGCTCCAAGAGCAATAGCTTCATCTTGAAGAGATTTAATAAACTCTTCAGCAGTTAAATTACCTGCTTTAATTTCTTTACCGCTAGTTCTAAGTTTTCCCATAAAATTAGCAGTAAGTTCAGCTCTATCTACAACTTGAGGTTGAGTAGCTGGTTGAGCTTGTTGTTGAGTAGTTTGTTGATTAGTACTAGTATTATCTTGTGTAGATGTACTAGCATTAGAACCAGAAGACCCCCCCGTAAAAGGTATTGAACCATTTGATTGACTAGTTACTAATTGTACGTCAATTTTTCCTTTTTGAATAATAATAGGATTACTATTATCATCATATTCAAAACTTGGATTTCTTTCTATAGTAGCACTAGGAATATTAGCGAGTTCAGGATTTTCAAATAAATCTGCATTACCCATAAAAGCAAATATATCTTCCGTTCTAGCATTATTATCAATAGTAAGTTCACCACTAGAAACATCACCATTTTTATCTACTTTTATATTAGTTGGTTTTATAGAACTATGACTATTTAAAAATTCTGTGACCCGCTCACCCACTTCGTTGCGTGCCGTTGGCTGCTCACTTTGCGATTGCAAATTGCCTGTAAGCGTGTTTCCTTGCGCTGTAGGCGACTGTGGGGTGCTTGTCGATTGATTAATAGGCTGCTGAGGTTGAGTGGCTTGTGACGCAGGATTTGAGGTCGTTTGCGTGCTAGGGGGAGGAGTAGTTGTACTCTCTGGTTCAGCACCATTATTACTATCATCTGGATTATTAACATTATGACTTTCTTCTCTTTCTTGACTATCAAATATATCTTGACGAAGACTAAGGAAACCTTGAATTTGTTCACCTAAACGATAATTCTTTCCTTTAGTAAGATTAAGAACATCAAGAGCATCATTAAGTGCAGATTTATCATCTTCATTCATAAAATCAAGAATAGAATCAATATCATCTTTACTTCTTTGATAATAAGCTCCAATAGCATCACCTATTCTTGCAGCAAATTTATCATTACCATATTTATCTGATAATTTAGTAATAGTTTCATAAGCTGAATCAATAGCTTTCTTACGACCTTCATTCATAGTATTATTCATAAATGAAATCTCTGTAGCAAGTTCATCAGCATTATTAACCATTTTACTTTCATTATAAGCACGTCTTAATTCAAGAGCAGTCTTATTAACAAATAAAGATGAAAGAGTACCATCAGTTCCATTTACTCCAATTTTATCAGTAGCTTGAAGTTTTCGATTAATCTTTCTGAGATAAGTTCCGTGTTCTCTAACTTGATTAACTATATCAGTAGGATTTTCAAATTCTGCAATTCTAGGACTAACAGAGAACTTCTTAGCAAAGTTCTTTAATTCTTCAACAATATCATCATCGGTAAGCGACAATCCGCTATTTGTTTTACCACTAAGTATATTGGCAAGAGTAGTACTAGCTTGATTAGTAAAACTTTGTACTTTACCTTCATCATTATAAGCACCTTGTAAAGATTCATGAAGAGCATATCTTAAACTATTAGTATCAATCATGTCTTGATACTTATTCATAAGTTTATTGATATTATCAACAGCAACTTTAGTACTAATATTATTCATCTTCTTTTTATCACTAAGAAGACGACTTCTTTCAGCTTGAAGTGTACGAAGTTCATTAGTAAGCAAAGCGGTACTTGCAGCAATTTGATATTGTTCAGGAGTATAATCTTGACCTAAGATATTTTTAATATCTTCATTATCAAAAGCAGTACCTATTTGCTTATCAAGTTCATCAATTTGAGTATTAATCTTATCATTGTATTGTTTATTAACAACGTTATTAGTAGCAATACTTTGTAAGAACTCTATTGGAAGAATATCATCAGTATGTTTAGTTACTCTAACTGCTTCACTTAAATTGACAAGTTTCTTTAATTCAGCTTCATAACTAGCAGTAACTTCATCCATCTTATCTAAAGCTTTTTGTTGGTCAGTTTTAGAATTAGCTTCATCAGTTACACCTTTATCTACCATAGCTCTACGAACTTCATCGCTAGCCATATAACTTCTAAGCATATTAAGATTTCCATTATGAGCAGCATTTAAAGTCATGCCAGTAAGAAGTTCATCATAAGCTCGTTGAGCAGCAGCTTCTTTATCTAAATCGTTATTGAAAGTTTTATCTTCACTGCTAACACTAAAAGGATTATTTCCGTCTTTAATTTGAGACATTTGATTCCAATAGTTTTCTATACTATTGTTCCAAGATTCAATATTAGCTTTACGAGCTTTGATTTCAGAAGTTTCACTAATACTAAATATAGATTTTGGTTTACCTTCACCAGTTCTTTCATCAGTTTTAGAATCAGCTCTATCTTTTAAAGTTTGGCTAATTCTTCCAAAACCACTACCTAAATGATGAAATACAACACCACCCATTACTCCCCAGAATGCACTATCCCAAAGACCACCACTTCTCATATATTTTTGAAGTCTATCATCAAAAGCTGAATCACTTTCAAGTCCAAGATAAACATTACCAAGATGAGTACCTTCCATTTGAGCAATATAGTTAATTGCTTCTTCAAGACCTTCACTAAGTTCTCCAGCAATAACAGTCTTTTCATCTAAAGCTTTATCAATAATTTTTTGACCAGCTTTCTTTAAAAAAGATTGTTTAGCTTCCATTTCAGCTATTTCTTCAGGAGTTTTACCAAGTGTTCGTCTAGCATTACGAGCAGCAGAAGTTAAAGTAGAAGAACTAACTCCGTTCTTTAAACCTTTCCACATATTTCGTAAACCATATAATTGAAGAATATCAGAACCAATATTTACATAGTTAGTAAGGAAGTCTTGATTAGCAGACTTTTGAGCAATAACTCTAGCAATATCTTCTTTACTAGCATTATCCCCACCAGCTTCATCATAAATATCTTGGTTCCTATTAACAAATTCTGTAAACTCTTGTGGAGTCATTTTATTAAGTGTATCAGTAGCTGTATTGAATACATCACTATACACACCTTGTGCTTCTTGATAGTTCTCCATAGTTCTACTAAGAGCAGCATTTAAACCTGTTTCTAAAAATCGTCCAGTTCTAGCACCAAGACCATTAATAGGGGCATCTACAAGAGTTTTAACTCCTTGTTGAAATTTATTCAGAGTTCTACCTTCTTTACCAAGAGCTCTATCTATTCCAACAAGAGCTTTAATTCCATTACGAGTAGCAGTTCCAAGTTTACTTGCAGCAGAAGCTTTAGCTAACCATTGTAAACCTTTAGTTGCAGCCGTACTAGGAAGTAATAAAGTAACAGAACTCATAATACTTGGCATATTACTTGTCCACCAACCAAAATTAGTTAAGCCACCATTAGTTATATCTAAATTTGGGTCAGCATAAATAGGAGCAACTTCAGTATTAAAATAATCTTGCCATTCTTGAATCTTTTCGCTAACTGGGTTAGTATAATCGTTATTAGCAGCATTTCCTGTAACTACATTGCCTATAATGTCAAAAAGGTCTGCAGCACCTCTTACAGTGCCGAGACCAATTTCACTAACTACTGCTTGACTAACAGCAGAACCTAACTTACGAAGATTACTTTGAGATTCAGCAAGAACCTTATCTACGTCAACGATACTAGCATTTGGAGTAACTCCATAATGACGAAGTTGGTCTGCTTTATCAGCTTGATTAGTAAGAACTTTACCGCTAGTAAGACCTTCGTTAATTTCTCTATCAGCAAAACCAGTTGATAATTCAGCAATCTTTATAGGGTCTAAACTATTAAGTATTTTAGGACTTGGATGCTTCTTACTTCTACTAGGGTTAGGATTTATATAACTAACACCATTAGTAGCCATATTTTTTATTTCTTCAAAATCCATATTAATAATTATCTTTAATACATTTAAATTCTTGTGCTATAGTAATATCATTAATTGGTTCTCCAGACTCACTTAATGAATTAATGATAGCCCTTCTTATAACACTATCACCTTCTCCCATATATAAAGCATCAGCTATTTGTTGACGATTAAGTTCTCGCCTTAAAATATTCTCAGCTTGACTTCTACTAATATTAGTTCGTTTACCATAAGCATCAGTATAAATAGCTTTATTATTTGTAACATTACTAATAGTAGCTCCATTACCTAATGATTTAGAAGTTCCGCTAATGTTTAATTGAGTAGCTTCATCTCTAGCTAAAGTAGAAGTATTTCTTTCATAACTTTGAAGAACTGCAGAACCATTAGCTCCAACCATTGTAATAGTTTGTGGAGTACTATTCTTAGCTTTACCAATATTAAATTCAGTAATAGTTTGAGCTAAACCATGATTTCTACCAACAGTTACATTAAGAACGTTCTCTTGTTTAGCTTGAGTTATAGCTTCAATGTATTGAGCTTTTTCGTCTTCAGGAATACGTTTACCATCAACATATAAAGCAGCATTCATCAATAAACTTGGGTTGGTAAGATTATCTTCATCGTGAGTAATTTTAGCAAGACAGACATCGTAAGTGTCTTTATTGATTTTCCCATTTATATAATTGTCAAATAAATCATTTCTATCAAGAGTAGAACTATACATCTTAGAGTTAACTGGAACTTTGCCAAAACCTCTACGTTGGTTAATAGTATTAGCTCTCCAAGCAGCAGCTTGTGCAGGACTATTAGATGCTGGATTTAAAATATCAATACCTGCAACATTTATTGTTCCAAGATTTTTAAATGCATAATTAGCATTACGAACTTGTGAACCATCAGACATATCTATAATTCCAGCTCCACCTCCAGTAAAAGCATTACTAAAACTACTGCCAATACCTTTCCAAAATCCCATAGAAGAATCAACACTATCACTAAGTTTAGAAAGCCAAGTATTGTTCTTGTCAAAAGTAATAGTCTTTTGTCCATTTACAGAAGTAATTCTAAAACCTTTTCTTCTCCAATCTGATTCAGAATGACAACCCATTGCTTGAGAAATAGCATTGTATTGTTCATCATCATAACATTTATAACCAAGTTCTCTAATTTTTCCATTATCAAATAAATGGTTAATTTGTTGGTTGTATTCTCTTGTAAACTCATTATTTCCAGGTAATCTAGAACCAGCACGTCTAGCAGCATCAAAAGCTACAGCGTCTTGTTCAGGTTTACTAAGACCTGCAACATAATGATTATATTGATTACCATAAGTTCTTAAAGCTGTAATTGCTTGTCTAGCTTGATGTCTCTTAACTGGGTCTTTACTAGTCATACTATGACGACAAAGATTAGCGAGTTCATTATATCTTCCTTGATTAACTCCTCTTTGAAAAGCATTACTTTTAGAAAGTTTTGGGAACAAAGTTCTAAGAGCATTAAGAGTTTCATCAAGACCTGCTTTAGTTGTACCAATAATATCTGGAACATCTACATCAATAGCAGCACCTTCATTTGTAGCATCAAGATTCATATTTGATTCAGCATCTTGTTGAGCCGCAGCTTGATGTGCAGCAACATCTTGTATATATGCAGCTTGTCCATTACCAACTTCTATATCTGAACCACTATTATAATAACTCATAGCATGAATACCAGGTTTAACTCTCTTTGCAAGATATTCTTCAGGATTAAGAAGAAGACCATTTTCAGTAATATCAGAATCAATATTCTTTTTCTTTTCTTCAGGAGTCATTTTATTATATTTCCAAAGAGCAACATCATAATCTTGTTGAAGACTTGCTCTAGCACCAGGAGTTGTATCAATAGCAGATTTAAGAGCATCATTTAAATCTTTCTCACTAACATATTCCCAACTACCAGATTTCTTATAAGCTAAACCATAAAAATTTTTACCTGGGTCAGAAGTAAGATTACCATCAGCATCAACATATTTAATATCACTAACTCCGCTACCTTTATGAACAGCAACCCATTGTTTTGCTTTAGTCATAAGATTACTTAAATCAATAGTACTAACTGGAGTTCTATTTGGTTCCCAATTTGTACCACCAATAATATGTCCTTCTTTATCTACTTGGTCTTGATAATGATAAGGATTGTTATCTTTAGCCCAATTTTTAACATCTTGAGTAATATCTTGTCTCTTATCAAGATTGTCCATAAAAGTTTTATATGCAGCTTGTGCTCTAACTCTTCCAAGAACAGCAGGGTCAAAAGCTACTTGACCAGCAAGTTCTCTTGCAGTATTAAGACTACGAGAATAATCTCCATACATAGCAGCATCATCGAGTTGATTCTGAATATTTCTAACATATCCAGCTTTCCAACTATCTTCAGCAGCATTAATATCTAAATTAGCTAAAGCCATTTTAATTTGGTTCTGAGTTTGTAAACTCTCTTTAGCTTTCTCATCAATTTTATTAAGAGCATTTGTAAATGCTTCTACATTTCTACGATGAGGGGCTCTTAATGGAACAGGATTTCCATAACTTATTACATTTGCCATATCTATTTATTTTTATTACTATTATTACTAATGTAAATATACGATAAAAGTTCTAGTGAACAAATTTCACTAGAACTATTTATTCATTTTAAATAATACCATATTTAATAAGATTCTTTTTACTCATTCTACCTTTAATTAAATCAGCATAACTATTTCTTCTTTGGTATGCTTTATTTTGATTCTCCCATCTAGTAAGAGCATAACTATATTCAGTATTATCTGAATAGTCTTCTCTCTTAGGTCTAGCACCTGGATTTGGAATATTCATAGCTGAACTATAAATACCTGCAAGAGCAGCATCATCACCAACATCAACACCAAGTTCAAGTAATCTAGATGGAGTAGCATAATCAGAAGCAGCAACTCCCATAAGCATAGCTTGAGTATCATCATAATTTTGACGACCTTGACTAATAAAGTTTTGGAAACTATTTCCAATACCTTGAAGACTTCCACTAAGAATTTGTCCCTTAGCAAGTTCAGCTTCATTCTTAGCTTGAATAGCAGCATTCTTAATACTAGCAACATTATTATAATACTGATTTCTAGCAGCAGCGTTTCTAGCTCTAACTTGTTGTTCGTTCAAAAGATTCTGATTCATAAGTTCAGTTTCTTTATTAGTTTTTTCATCAGCAAGTTGATTAAGTTGATATAAAGCGTTAGTATCAACACCTTGTATACGACCAACAGCAGTACTACCACTCATAGTATTTCTAAGAATACTATTTCTACTATTTAAACGATTACGTTCAACATTAGACTTTTGAGCTTCATTATGATAAGTAGTATTAAGAGCAACTGGACTTTCCTCTACAAAGTTTGGAAGATTATAATCAAAATCTAAGTTTTTATAAGCACCTAAACCAAGAATACTTCCTCCAATACTAGAAACTAAATCGGCTCCAAGACCATACCAATCAGCACCACGAATTATCATACCTGACTTATTACCAATATAAGTTGGAATAGTCTTATTTTCAGAAACTCCAGAAGTTGGAGTACTAACTTGACTTGTATAAGGAATAGTAGGAGTACTCTTAGTAATTGCATAAGGTACTTTAACATCATATTTATTAGATGTTGTCCAAGGACTTATACCACCTTTATCATTAGCTTTTTGTTCTTGGTTTATAATATCCCAATAATCAAAATTATTATTTCTACGATAAGGATAAGTTACATCACCCCAAGCAAGTTTACGTCTCATGCCTTTTACGGGGCGGCTTTCACCACCTAATGCTTTACGTATTCTAGTGCTTCCACCACATCTTTGTCCTAATCTAAATTTATTTCCCATATTAATTAAATTATCTTTAATATTACCTTGCAATAAATTAGGGTCTGGATTATCTACTGGAATAACACCATGACCGACAGGAGCAGGAACTTCGATATATTCAGGTTGAATAACAACTCTAGTATTATCTGTAGGTTGAACCATTCTAGCTTCAGCTTGTTGTTTAAGAATAGCTTTAGTTTCATTACTATCCATTGGAATAGGATTGCCAAACCAATTTCTTTCCCAAGCTCTACGTTTAGCTAAACCACTCATACCTTTTCTATTTTCTCCAACAGTCATACTTTGTCTAATACCAGCAAGACTATTATTGAACGCACGTTCATCACCTCTATCTACTGCACTATTTAAATTTCTAAACCATTTACCAAAATCATTTTTGAAAGTATCAACTCGACTATTATAATAAATACTATTAAGAGAATCTCTTTGATTATCATTAAGATAATTATAAGTTCTTCCCATTATTCGTCTAAGCTCTCTTTCTTTAGCACCAATAGCATCACCTTTGAACTTTCTATTTTGACCTGCAAAATCAGAACCTTCCCAAGTTGCTATTTGTCTTCTCATACGATTGGAAACTCTGTAGTTATTAGTATTATAAACTGGAGCTTTCCAACTACCACCAATTCTAGATTTAGGACGAAGACTAGGATATTTACTATATACTTTACTTCTAACATCACTTCTTCCATGAAGACCAGCAAGTCTTAAAGCATCAACAGCATCAGCTTTAGTTGGAATAGGATAACTTCTACCATCACCTGCAAAATCTTTAGATGATACCGAAGGATAAGGACGTTTAGAAGAACCTCTATCTTTAGAAGTTAAACCACCATTTCTAAGTTTAATACGACCACCAAGACGATGTTTTACATAAGGAGATGTTCTATACCATTTTTGAATTTCTGGACTTCCCCAAACATCATTAGCTTTGTTATTAACTAAATTTTGTTGATTAGGATTACCAGCATTATATAAATTCGGATGGTCTTTATAAGCTTTAAATGCTAATTCCAAAGTTGGAACTTTAATATCTTTCCAAAATTTTGCACGTTTTTTAGCAAGACCTGGATAAGCTTCATGTTGAACTTTAAGTTTATCTAATTCATCACCATTGATTACAGCAGAATATCCAAATTTATTTATACCTCTTTTTGCGTATTTATCATTTATGGCATTATCATCTACCATTGTTGGTATTTTGTTAGGAAGTAATCTTTCGTAATTTACTATGTTATATGCAGGAATACCAAAATTATCTCTATTCGTTTCTCCTTGTTTATGATATTCATTTAGAAATTTAGCATTATTCGCATAGCCAAAATAGTTTCCAAAAGCACTTTCTTGTCCAACCAATCCTAAAGCAGTTTTAATAGGAAGTCCTACTTTATTTGCATATTTAGCAATACTATCTAATTGATTAGTAGTAAGTTTTATTCCTGTTAATTTACCTGCTTTACTTAATTTGATTTCTTTTTCTTTAATATAAGGTATTCGTTCATTACCACTTTTGTTTTTAGCAGCTTCAAATTCTCGTTCTCTATTGATAGTTCTTCTATAACCTAAATTAGTTTTATATTTATTATTTTCGGCTATAGCTTCTTGTCTAGTTTTAAATACTTTACCTGTAGCTTGAGATTTATAAAAATGAACAGTTTTCTTTTTAGCATTATCGTTTCCAAATAAACTATCAAGCCATCCAATACCCCATTTTGCTTTACCTCCATCATCTTTAAGATCATTTCTTCTCTTAAATGATTGTTGAGCATTAAATACTTTATCTTTATTATAACCTCTAAGAATAGCTTGAGCAGGACTCATACCATTACCAAGAATAGGTTGAGCACTAAAGATTCTTAGAGCACCATTCTTCTTCTGAGCAACTTCACCGCCTTCAGCTTCAACTTCATTACCACCAACATTGATACCAATACCTGTTTGACCAGTCTCATTCACATCATCATGAGAGCCCCCCCGTAAAAGGTATGTATCGTTTCCAATCTTAGTAGCATTACCTCCATCAGTAATATAAATTCTATTACTTCCTAAACGTTTATTACCACCAAGACGATACTTTAAATTATAATCATCTTCATCACTATAACTTCTTGTAGCAGTTGCATAACTATTCAACGTACTAGCAAGATTACTATTATTAGCTAACTCTAATTGAGTTCGAGCAGCTTCTTTCTGAGCTTCAATTTGTCTTCTGATAGCTCTAGCTTGAGACTTAGAACTAATAGCACTACCAATCAAATTCATAGCACCACCAACTAAAGCACCCCAAAATGCTTTAGGTCGTTCACCTCTTAATCTATTACATTTCTTTGTCATAATTAATATGGTTGAATATTAAATGTTATATTTTCAAGTTTAAATCTATGAGCAGCATCATCATTATTAAATATAAATCTAGTAACGATATACTTTCCATAAATTAAACTTCTATTATCGGATTTATATAATGGAGATTTCTTTAAATCTTCTTCAGTAATAACATGAACTTCATTTTGCTTAGTACTTGGATTATAATAAATATAATTACAAGCTCTTACAAGTTCAGTTTCAGATAATTCAGTATTACCTCTATTAAAACCATTTCTAAAGTAATTAAAGTTCCAACTACCTTTGTCAAACTTAGCAAACTTATAATCATTATAATGATTGAAAGTATCTCTATTGTTTTCATCAGTATCATTAGAACCATCACTAAGTTTAAGATTTATAGCTTGAGTTTCATCTGTGTAAACATCAAGATAGTAACCAGCATATCTACGTCTTAAACCATCTTCAGCTACGTTATAAACGTTTTTAGCATTTAAAGAATATCTATTATCAAAATAATTAAGAATATAATTAATTGATTCTAGAGACTTAGAATTATTATAATCATTATTATAAATAACATCAAGATAACTACAAATATTACTGGGATATTCCAAACTTGGTTTTTCATAATCAAAATAAAATGGATTTCCTTTTCCACTAACATTATATACAAATCTTAAAGCATCTGAATATGTAGGATTTCGTTTTTTATCATTATAAACAAATACATTTCTAAAATAATAAATACCATTATTAGGATCTAATATTGTTTTATCTTCTGTTAATCTTTCTATTGTATTATCTATATTTGGTATACTTCCGTCTTTAGTATAAATTGTATATAATGTACCATCAGCTTCAATATTAGGAAATTCTTTAATATTCAAATTTTTAATATCATCAAAATTACAAGTAATTATTATTCCTGCTTTTCTTCTTTTATCACCTGGTCTACCAGTTCCCATATATTTCCAACTAATCATCGGTTTTAACATCTTAACTTCAGGAATCTTATATACAAAGTTAAGAATTACATCTTCTGATTTATCAGTACTATATTCAGTATTATAAACAAAACAAGTAATTTTAGTACTATAATTTAATTCTACATTTAGTTTATTACCTGTAAAATCGGCATAATCAAAATCTATATATTTATTATTATAAGTTACTCGAACTTTAATTTTACTAGTATCAGTAACTCCGTATATAGAACCATCGTTAGTAAAATCATGAATACTTATTTCGTAATGGTTGTTATCTACTTGAGTTAATACAGGATCTGGATAAACATAAGGAACTCTATGTTCAGGTTTACTTGTACTATGATCAATAGTATAACTTTTAGTAGCAACTAAATCTCCACATTTATACCTATAATTAATAACGTGCTTTTTATTATCATTATTTGGTATAGTCTGTATAGAGTTTGTTTCGTATTTAGTACTACTATTAGTTACATCTTCATCAATAGCAAATCTTACTCCACCGAAATTACCAATATTAATGAAAGAAAAAGTATCAGTTAATATCTTTTCTGGGATAGTTTCTCTATGAGTAAAATTAATATCTATTTTATCTAAATCTGATTGAACTGGAAAAGTATTACTTTTACTAGCACTTTTAACAACTCCATTTTTTGTACCAGTAATTTTAATATTATGTGTAGAACCAGGAACTCTAGAACTCAAACCAACAGTTGCATTTAGGGGAGTTCTACCTGGAAATGATGCATTAACATTACTATTTGAAACTTGAGCATTATCAAGTTCTATTTTAATATTAACTTGTCCAGCTCCGGACATAGCATCTCCATCTATATAATAAGTTAAACGGATATTTCCATTTTCTTCATAATATATATTAGAAACCCCTACATTAATTAATCTTTGTAAGCCCATATCTATTTAGTATATATTGTTGGATACAAAACGTTATTAACACCAGCAAGATTTTTGTAATCAGTTTCAGATTCATCAAACTCATATAGTCTAGCTCTATCAACTTTTTCATTAAAGAAATAACTATTATTATAAGTTCTATAATTAGCAGTAAAAGAATAATCATGAAGACTTATATAATCATTAAGATTAAAGTTATAGCTTAAAGTTATATAGTATTGGTTATTACTAAGATTTCCATCAATCGTTTGATTTAACCAAATACAAATAAGCAATCTATTAGTTTTCAAATCTTCTCCGAATACAACATAATCTATATCGAGAGATTTAATCAAGTTATTTATATTAGTTGAAAGAATTTCAGCTTTACCATTTTCAAACTTGAATATAACTTTATTTACAGAATCAAACCAAATATACCCATGTTTACTAAGAATGGATTCTTCTTTTCTAGCAAGACCACCAAATCCTTCATTACTTGGAAGAACTTCTTGATAATCAATATCGAATACATCTGGAACTTCAAGTTGACTCTTTTGTGTAAGTTTTGGAGTTCTATCAAATACAAATAAACTATATTGAGTATGAACTAACATATAAAGACCAATACCTACAATATTAGTAATACTACCTTTATTTTCAGTTATGATTTTATATTGTTCAACATTGAAATTCTTAAAACCATTAACAAGACTTTCATCAGAAATTACATCACTTCTACGAATAGTCTTATCAAAAGAATCAATATAGTCTTTGCTGTAATTAGTATAACTCTTTAATGGAGCAGACTTATAACATTCCTTTAATTCGAGAAAATCTCTAAGTCTGTCAGGACTAAGAACTTTATTATAATAAACTCCTAAAGACTTACCTTCTTCATTAGTCAAAGAAACTGCTCCTTCATTATAATCTTGTTTAATAGAATAAGCATTAGTAGGATATTTATTATAACTATAACTATTATCCATACTAATAGTATATCCGTTCAACTTTTGAGAATTAGTATTTAAAACAAATGAAGCAGTAGGATTAGCAATGATTTCTTTATTATAAGTAACTATCTTATCTTGATTATAAAAACTAGGAGTATATTTATGATTATCTTTGCTATATCCAGTTTCATAATTATTATCTGTTACTCTATAAAGAGTTTTAACAGATTTATTATAAACATCTTTATTATCATTATAAACTACAATTTTATCGCCAACATTACCTTTAGGAACAATTCCAAAAGAAATATTAGGATGAATAGTAGGTTTAACATGACTAGTTAAACTTTCAGTATTATTATCTCCTATTCCATCAGATTTAATAAAGAAATATTTATTTCCTTGAATAGCATCTTCTTTATACTCAAAGTTTGTATTAGTAATAGTAAATCTATGTCCATTTAATTCTCCATTAAGAATTGTACAAGGATAAGCCATATCCTCAACTTTCTCATAAGAACCAAACCATCCAATATAATTAGAAGGAATTACATCAACTTTAAATCTTGGAAATATAAGTATATTATCATTAGCTACAGTAGGAACTCTAAAAAGATTATTACCAACATTATTTACTACTACGTCAAACTTAGCTCCAGTATCAGCTTCTTTGTCTGAAATAGATTGATTACTTTTTTCGTCAACTTCATTTTGAACTATAAATCCATTAGTAGCAGAACCATCTTTTCTAATATAATGAATATAGAAACTATAAATCTGACCAGGAATTAAAGTTCTAAAATTATTAAATGGAGAAGTATGATTATTAGAACTAATAGTAGTAGCTTCATAAGCAGAACTATTCATTCCATATCCCATAGTATAAGTATATGGAGGATTATGAAGTAATGGTTGATTATAAAAAGCACGTTGAGTTATAGTAGAACCATTTCTAAAGAATAAATCCTGTTCTATTAATACTTGAAAATCAGTACTCTTATTCATTAGATATTTGTTTCCTTCAATAGTTATTACAATATAACCATTACGAATAACTATACTATCTATATTAATAGCTTTCTGACTATGAGAATCATAAATAGCAACTTGTTGACTTGTGCCTTCACTAATAATACCTATATATAAAGAGAATCTACTTCTAGTCATATAAGGTTCATTCTTAGGATTATTAGGAAGGTTCTCAATATTGTCATGGTCAATACTAATAGTACTTCCATAACCAAATACTTTAATTGCAGAAGTAAAGAACTTTCTAATAAACTCTGTTATATATTCTGCTTTAATAACATATTCTATTAAGTCTTCGTTTTTACTAATAGTATATTTATCAGCAGCCCAAACATCATTTACAGAAGTAGAATTTCCAATAGCAAAATTAGTTGTAATAATCAATTGTTTAGTAGTAACAACTGATTTGCTATAATCAGAAATGTTTTTAGTTTCAATATCAATATGAACATTTTTATTATTACCAGTTAAATCTTCATTAAGGTTTTCATTATAATTAGATACATAAATTCTATTATTGTAATTAATTACATTCTTAACATCATAAAGTTGAACTGGTTCACGAAGCATTTCATCAATACTTTCTTCTTCAATATAAGTATTAGTATTAAACATTAAAGAAGTTATATCAATAGAATAAGTATTAAATATTCTACCATCAACAGCATCATTATGCTTAACAATATAACCTATTTGATATTTAGTAAATTTATAACTCTTATCTATATCAAGAGTAAAGTAAACTCCTTTATTAGATTTATCATTACCATTTACTAAGAAAGGTTTAAACTCTGTAGTAGGATTACCATTACCATCAGTATTGTAACGAGTAAGAGCAGATTTACTATCAAGAAAATTATGAATAGGAACATCTTTTCCTTCATCGTTTATAATAATAATATCATCAGTAATCTGAAACCATTTTGTATAATTGTAATCGTCAATCTGATAACGAATAAAGAAAGTATAAACTCCACAATTAAGAGAACCATTAGTAATATCATAATTAACTTTAGCTTTTGGAATACTTTCTTCAATACCATGTTCAAGACCAGTAGAACCTGTATTTAGGTTCCAAGTTTTAAGAGGAACATAAATTTTATTATTATTCAAATCAACAGCATCACTTTCAGCTACTACAATTATTAATTCACCTTTATAGTTGTAAGTATAACTACCAGTAATCTTTCCACCATGATATTCCCAATTTGTAGAAACTTCATAAGCTTTACCTTCATCAGGTTTACGATAAATTCTAGCTTTTTCTTCATAAGCAGAATACGTAAATATCACAATTTCTTTATTACATGGAATTACGCCAACTATATATTCACTATGATGATTATAAGTATCTAAATCTTCATCATCCGTGTCTGTTTCAAAAGAAACTCCAAATCCGTATTCATTAGTAAAATAACTACCACTATCATCAGTCATAACATTTTTAGCAGCAATTAAACTACCACACTTAACTTCTTTTGGATTTCTATTTAAATCAAGTTTTGGTACTATTTCCATAATTATCTTCTTGGGTCAAACGTTGAATTATAGAAGAAGTTTCTCCAACCTTCATCACTATAAATATCATTACGAACAGAAGCAATAGCTTTACTCTTTAATTCTTTCCATTGGATATATGGATTTGTAACAGGACTATTACTTGCTAAACTATAAACTTGATGTTTACTTCCTCTACTCAAATATTTATAAAGTATATAATAACTTAAAGCTTCCAGCAGAAGACCATTATCGTAAACATAAGGAACATCGCAATCATAATATTCATCATAATACGTTTTAACTTCACGACTTGTAACAATGATATAATCAGTATCAAAATTTAATTCAATATGATTACAATCTGTTACTACATAATTTCTATTGTCACCATTGATAATAGTTCCAACTTTCATAAAGTCTACTCCGGTTTTATTACTATCATCAATAACAGCAATCTCTTTAACAACAGAAGAAGCTGGATTAACATTTCCACAACAAGGAATATTAACTCCAGCTTCTTTTATTTCACAACCATTATGGTCATACACTTTAAGTTCACTAGTATCTAATTGACAAGGAAAAATAGCTATTCTTCCACTAACTTCAACCTTACGAGTTTTAAGTTCAGTTGGAAGACATTTCATTTGACTAAGTGCATCTATTATCCAAGCGGCAGCACGAGGAATCCAATCACTTTCACTAATGTTAAAATCGTTTTCTACTTTTCCTACGATACGTCCCATAGAGACTCTTCTTTTGTTCTTCATTTCTAATAAATTTAGTATATAATGTTTTATCTGCTTGAATACATAAAGCGAATTTGAATTTCATAGAAAGATCCAAATCCATAATTTTATTTACATCATTATTTGTTAGTTTAAGAAGTTCTTCATTAGAATATGGTCTAAGTTTTTTATCTTTAGTTTCAATAGCTTTAAAACCCAAAGTACGACCTTGCACTTTAGAACCTAATAAACAATATTCATACCAAACTTCATCAGCTTTGTAAACAGTAGCATTAACAGCATCGTATTCAATACCATGTGCTCTACAATACTCAGCATCGTCTTTATTATAAATTTGTTTACCTTCAGCAATAAGTCTTTCCTTATTTTTTCTAGTTGCTTCAAAATCACAAACTTTAGCTCCAGTATTAAGAACTCGATTGATACAAATCCAACCAAGTTTATCTTCAAGACGATAACCATTTCCTTTAAGAATCAATTCTCTTTCTACAGCATTATAGAAAATTTTAACTATACGCTTATACTCTTTTAAAGAAAGATTAATCATCTTATCACAAAGTCTAATCTTTTCTGTTTCTTCATAAATCTTCCTTAAATCTACAGCATATCCAACAAGTCTAAAACATAGATGTTTCATCTCTGGGTCTTTACGTTCATCTTCAAACATACCTTTAGCTGCATTTTCAAGACGACCATTAATGTATTTATTTTGTTGAAACTCAGGATAATCTATTACTGGATATTTAAATTTATCTACATCAGGAACAATAGCAGAACGTCTAGAAGCAATACTAGCAGTTAATTCATCTGCAGTTATTCTTGCACGTTCACGTTTAATTTTGTTTTCTTCAATAAACTCTTTATAGTATTGAGGAACACTTATAGACTTCTTTACTTTTATCGGCATAATTAATCATATTTTATTGTACTAGGAATTTCATCAGTTTCATGTTTCTGATTCAATAAATCCCTTTTAAATATTATATCTTTAATTTGACCAACCATATCTTCACTAAGTAACCATTCGTTATCATCATAGATTTTATTCTCGAATGTAAGTTCACCATTAATATCAGCAATTTGATTTGGTTGTTCAAAACTTGATTCTATTACTATAGCACCTATGTTAATAGGCTTATCGTTAGCAGGAGGAAATAAATAAATATATTCATTAATATAATCATAAGCAATAGCTCCACATAAACCTGGAACACTTCCACGAAATCTAGCAGTAGTTTCTTTAATATAAGGAAGTTCTCTATTGGTACGATAACCTGCTGTACTAACTCTATCAAAAGGAAGATTATTAGTAAGTCTAATAGGTCTTGGAACCTTTTGATTAGTTCTTTTAATTTTATCTATTGGAATATCTTGAAGTTCTTCTGGAAGTTCAAAATCTCCATCAACTACACTAGTCAAAGTAACTTTAAATCTTTGAGTAAGTAGTTTATCTACATAGTTATGATTTTCATAACTTCTTCTAATAATTTCAGCTCTAGTATGAACGATTACACTTCTAATCTTTTCTCTTAGAGAATGATTATTAGGTTGACCATAACTATGAGCTATTTCGCTAACTAATTGTGCAATACTACTCATATCAATATGTAAATCATTAAACGTTTAAAGCCCCCCCGTAAAAGGTATGTAGTCCTGGAATTTTATCAATGACTATTGGAACGTTATATAAATCTACATATCCTTTACGGGGGGGCTAGAATAAGTATATTAACTACATCTTATTCAACTTCACAAGTTGGAAGTCTAATTCTATTAATTTGTTTACTACTCATAACTTTAATTGTTACATTATTAACTCTATTGTAAGGAACTATATATCTATGACTATAAGTACCAAGTAATTTAATTATCAATCCATTTGACATAAATTTCTGTTCCTTACGCATGCAAATATAATTATTTGCAGATAGTTATCCAAATCCCAAACATCCACGTATATGCCCCTGTGCGCGCACACAAATCGTGTCGGACGGCGGTTGTGATTAATTAATCGACTGATGTACATGAGGCCGGGAGAACGCAAGCAAATGCGTAATAGAAATTCGATTATGATTAGAAGGATTATTGTTAATTATATCATTACTATCTTTAGTAACTCCAGGATATGAAAAACCCCTAACACTATTACTAGCATTAGGGGCACGGACACAAACGTATCTAGTAGTTACAGAGTTACATTTGAATAATTCCAGCAGTTCTAAGATTAACAAGCAAAGTATTAATTACTCCAGCTACTATTTCAGCAGTAGCAGTTTCAGCATCAATATTTACAATATTACTTATTGCTTTTACTATACCTGCAACTTCTTTAGTAGCATTAGTTGGAATTTTAATGTCATTTATTTGATTCTTTAATTCTGCTTTGCAAAGCATTATAAATTTTATTTATATCCATAACTTAATTATTTAATTTGTTATCAAAATCTTTATAATCCCAATTCATTCGTTTAGCAATAGGTTTAAATACCCAGCTCCAACTTATCGGGGCAAGTATAATACTATTAATTAGAACTCTTATATCAATACTACCAAAATTAATATAAGCAATACTAACTATAACAATACTAACACATAGTATTACACGTTTCCAAATTCTAGTAATCTGCTTATGAATTACAATAGTAATACTAGTTATAAGAATATAAGTTAGTAAATTAACTACTAAACAATAAGCAATATCAAAACTATTAATAATAGTTTGAAGTATTTGATTAATCAATTCCATCATACATCTATTGCATTTGAAAACTCATCAAGTTTCTTTAGTTCATTATAGCAATATGTATATAAGTTGGATTCTTCTTTCTTATCGAACGGAATCAAATAATTCCAACTATGTACAATTTCTGTTTTATCTTCATTCCAAAAATGAACTAAAACATTGGCTTCTGAATTATACGTATTAACAAACTCAATTTTAGCATAAACATTATCATGCTTTTCCTTTAAATAAAACTCTTTTAATAATAGTGCCATAATCTTATTTATTTTTATAGTTAATAATTATATTACTTCTATCCATTCTGTCCCATTATACATCATTTCTTTCTTTGTTGTTGTATTAAAGAAATGTTGACCAGGTAAAGGAGCAACAGGTAATTTTGTACCAAATATATTTGTTTCTACTGTTTTTTCTAATCTTAATATTGTATTACCATCAAGTATATTTCCTGTTAATATTAAATTTCTAACATTGTTAATATATAATTGATTAGTATTAAGATAATTATTGGCAAATACATTGTTATAGCAAAGCATATCTTCATGTTCTGCATAACCATAAAAAGTAAAACCCCAACCTGTTTCTCCTAATAATGTTCCTCCACCAATAATACTATTATTTATTATTTTATTATTACAACAAGGAGTAAATGCAGCAACAGCAAGCATAATACTTGAAAACATATAGCAACCTCCAGCACAATTTTCAAATGTATTTCCATCTACAACAGAATTATAGATACTACAAAATAATGCTAAACCGGTTCCTTTTGCATTTCTAATTATATTATTCTTAATAGACATATAAAACATTCCTGATACAATAGAAGCTCGTTTAAAATTAGATGTTCTTGTTGAATCACCTGTACCAACTTTTGGGTCTGTATCTTCTGATAATTCTAACGTTGCAGGGTCAAATGATATATCCGCTATAACATATACTCCTTTATCATCTTCACCAACATCTAAACATTTGCAAATAGTTCCACCAAAAACATCACCAGCATAATTACTAAAATAAATATAGAAATCTTTCAAATAATCTTTATTTTCAATTAAAGAATATACTTGCCAAGTTTCATTAGGATGAGCACCTTTAAGATTTCTAGCAGTACAATATAACTTTAATGATTTATTTGTGTTATTATATAAAGTATATTCAATATATTCAGCACTAGTTATAGATAATTCGCAAATTGTAGGATGTAAACCTACATTATTACCAAAACAATCAAAACTCATACCTTCTTCTTTAGTACCTTCAATTGTATTATGTTCTATAGTAAAATGTTCTAAAGATGCAGTTTTGTCTACTCTTGTAATAATACCAGTTGTACCACCATAGACTTTATTATTTTTTATAATTGCATTTTTTGTACCAGTAATACATATAGGGTGAGTTATTTTTTGTTTAGACCTATCACTTTCTAATAAACCATTAAAACTACAATCATCTATAATTAATTTTCTTGCTATATCAATCCATACTGCTGTATATAATATTACATCATCATTAACATTTACAATACTATCTCTCATTGTAAATGTACAATCTTTACTATGAATCAGGTTCAAATATTTACTTTTAGAGTCTAATGTAACATTAAATACTATATTTTCTATTGTAATATAAAATGGTTCATTATAAAAATCATCTGGTAATGAATATCCGAAGCCACAATTATATAAAGTCAAATTTTTATATGTTGTATTAATATAATTAGCTGATGATAACTTAAAGGTAGGAACGTTATTTTTAAAATCCCAAGCTCTAATTATACACTTATCACGATTTACTCCTATAATATGTTTATTACTATAATATTTGATATTTGGTCTACCGTTATTAAAGAAAAAAGTTCCTATTTTATAATCTCCTTCATCTATGTATATTGTTTTTACATCTATACACATATTATGCACATAATTCATTAAATCTTCATTTTCTATATCATCTGGCATTACATCTCTAATATGTATAGAATCTAAGTTATGAAGTTGCTTATAAGTTATTGCATTATTAGAATAAGTTTTAATTCTAATACCTATTATATTATCTATTAAATCAATACTTAAGTAAATATTATCACCATATGTATATATATAACCAATATACATGCAATAACTAGAATAAACCTGTCTAAGTTTATAAGCCTCAAATTGTAAACTATTATAATTCCAACATAAAATACATTGCGTACTCGGTAAACTAAAAACATAAGATTTTTTAGCTATAGAATAATATTTATTAAAGTCGGTATCTCTAAATAGTTTTGCAGATATAGTATATTTTATTTCTTGTAATACATTAATTTGTACATTACCTGTAGCATTTCCATCTTCTCCTAGTTCATTAGTAATTTCCATCATTCCTTTATGAAACTTCATAACTGGAAATCTGATGTTATCAAATATAACATTTTGACTAACTACATCCTTTGTTGAATTTCCTATTTCTTGTTTAATATTTTCTTTATCAAACTTTTTACTTGCTAGTTCATCAATAGCATCTTGAGCATTTTCAGCATTTAATCTACTACGATTATTATTATAAGTTACATTAGTAGCAGTACTAGCTCCACCAGTTGCAGCAATACCTTGAACTGTTTTACTCAAACTTTCATGTTTAGCTGTAAGACTAGTAATATCACTATCATTAGAAGTAATTTGGTCTTGAAGATTTGCATCAGACTTTTTAAGATTACTAATTTCAGTAGTATGTTGTTGTAACTGCATGATAATATTATCAAGCTGTTCATCTACAGCAGGAGTAGCTGGAATACCAGTGTCTTCACCATCACTAAACCAATTACCATTTTCTCCAATAGTTATGTTTCCGCTAACTACTACAGATATATAATTCCTTACTTTAATTCCTGTATTTGTCCAAGTACCATTAGTTCTACATTGATATAAAAGTGCATCATTAAGATTAGCACCAACATAAGCGTATTGACCAACATTAGGTATTTTAACATGGTTATTTAAAGCATCATCATCGATATACCAACCTACAAATACATTCCAATTATAATAAATATTATTCCAATAATTTTTATTTTCCCAATTTGCTAAATCGGTTGAATTAAACTGCCAAAGTTCAAATTCTGCCTGACGATCAAGTCTATCAGAATTAAGATTATAAAAACTAAGTGTAGCACCTACTCTACGATTAATAGGAAAAATTGTAGCTACAGCTTCTTCAAGACTTTCATAAGCAGTAATTGTACCATCTTCATTTTCAGTAGTAAGATTAATAAAATTATTATCAGCATAACCAGTCACATTCATTGGTTGCCAATATTCTCTATTGTCAATATCTACTCCAACAGGAACATCTTGTTTAGCTATATAAGCTTGATTGTTTCGTTTATCGTAAACAATATCAAGTCTTTCACTAGTTGTGTTAATATTCCAAGCACCTTTTGGAGTAACACTAACTTTACCAAGTTCTTTACTAAATTGTTTCATAATATGATATTTAAAAAATACGTTTTAAATGAGTTTTACGCCCCTCAAACATGTTTCGTGAACAATTAATCGACTTACGCATGCGAACTGCTCAGACGTGAAATAAATCGGGTCTATGCGAGTTTTCGATGTGTAGAGATGTGTAGAGAGGTATGCCATCGTTGATTAAACTTTGTTGTCGGATTCAACATTTAAATTACCAGAATTATCAATAGTAAATACTTCACCATTATCTTTATCGTTTAGATACTTCTGATAAAGTTTACCAGTTTCAATATCTATAGTAAATTTAAAATTGTTTCCACTACAACTACAAAGAGCTTTAAGTTTACCATCAGGAGTAATTGGATAATAATTAGTTCCATTATAAATTGGTTTACCTAAATTCTTATAATAATCTTCAACTTGCTGCTTTACATAATTATAATAAAAATTAGCTTTAGTATAATCAAATTGTTGATAAGCAGCACAAGCACTTTGAAATAATCCCCAACAATTAAATAATTTCTTACCATCACCTTTACAAGCAAAACTACAATCATCAATAATACCTTTACCTGCATCAGCAATATAATTAATAAGTTGATGATATGTACAAGTCCATTCTGAAGGAATAGTAAGATAAAGTACTTCTGGGTGAATTTCTTCAGTACTATCTCTTTCTAGTTGTTTAACTACAACTTTATTAAATTGTCCAGTAATAGAAGATTCATTATCAACTACTTCTTTTACGGGGGGGCTTACCTTAATTTCTTCCATACGGCTTACTATTTAAACGTTATTTACTTGAGACCTAATTGCCTCTAATTTATCATCAGTAAGACAATCATAATTATCAACACAATCTTGAAGAATATGATTACTAATAGAGTTACAAGTCTTACTATCATTTATAACATAACCTTGAGAAGAAAGAACTATATCGGTTTTAACACCAATAAATTCTTTTCTCTCAAGGTCATGTTTGAGAATATTTGCGACATCATTGTTATTCATAAGAACATCTTATTAAATAGTTCAATGATTAAAAACTTTATTATTTACATAAACAGAATGTTCATTAGCAATAATTGTAAGTTTATTAATAATTTGTCCAATTCGGACATCCTTATCTTGACCATCGTATATTACTTCTAAACATTCTTTAGTTGTATCGTCAATCCATTCATCTTTAATTTTTGTAGCAATATTAATTCCATCAACTTCGTAAGCAGAAAAAACATTATAAAGTTTATAATATTCAGTACTAATAGTTTTAAAAAGATTCTCTCTAATTAAATCTCTATTTTCTTCAATACTATTATGAATAATAATCTCATTACAAGTCTTACTAATATTAACTCTAAAGCTATCAAAAGCTAAACTTATAACTTGACGAACTTTAGTTAGTTCTTTACTTTCTGCATCTTGAATTTGTTTATCTAAAACAGCATTAAGTTTAACTACATTTTCACTAACTTCTTTAATAGCAGAAGCCATTTGAATTAATGGTTTATTTCTGTCTTTAGCTTTAAATAGGTCAACTAGTCTAATAATAAGAGTATAAAGAATATAAACTCCGCTACTTATTAAAACTGTTATATAAGACGAATCCTTAATCGCATCAGATACTATTTGATTAACTTGATTAAAATCATCCATATCAAAAAACAATTAATGGGAATGTTGCTCTAGACCCCCCGTAAAAGGAATGTAAAGCTTCATCCCCATCTAAACTATTACCTATTGAATTTTATACATCATCAGCTTAATTAGCACTAAGTCCAAAGGCAGTTTCAACAGCTGTAACAAAATCTGAATTAGCAGTAGGAACTGCAATAGTTACTTCTTGCCAAACTGCTTCATCACGAGTACGACCATAAACACGAGGATTCTTAAATCTAAGATGATATAGTGTATAATCGTCTGCATCTACGTCCATAGGATAACCTGGATAAATAGTTGCACCATCAGCAAGAGTATTGTTAAATCCTCTATTCTGAGCTGCCTCAGAAGCAAGGTTCTGAACATAAGCTTTATCACAAGTTGGAGCGGAACCCTTAGCGTTAGTAGTAACTTTAGTGCCATACAAATCATCAACTGCTATCAATTCCCAAGGTTGATAATCATTAGCTGTAGTAGTAATAGTAGCTGTACTAATAGTAACATCTACATTCTGATTTTCTACCTTAGCAGCCAACTCCTTCTGCAAACGAGCAGCAACTGCTTCAGCAGTATCACCACTCTTACAACGAGTAGTAGCTGTCCACTCACGACGCTCATGTTTTGTAGTATCAAGCTTAACAAGCTCAATAGTAAAATCCTTACCAGTTACAGGAGCAGGAATTGTAATGTCAGCACTAAACTTAGTACTATCATTCTTAGTAACTTTAGTTACAATAAGACTATCAATATTAACTTCAAGTACTACAGCTTGACTATTTGGACGACCATAAGCAATTCCAAAATCTTTAGTCAATTTAGCATCTGAAACGAACTTGCTTAAATCATTAAGTTCAAAGATACCAAGAGAACCAGCAGGAACTTCAGTAAGATCAAATGCTGCACTTGTTTTAGAAGCAATAACTGCGTCACTCTTTACAACAAATAATTGTCTCATATTGTTATTCTATTAAATTATTATCATTGTCTCTGATTACCATCTTCACGATAATTGTTTGCTACTTGTTCTCTTTGTTGATTTTGTTGAGCTTGTTGAGCAGCAGCTAAACTTCCACTTTTAGCAAGTTGATAAAGTTCAACTGCATGCTTAACAATATCTACGTGCATGTACTCTGGTAAATCACAATTTGCATTAGTACCATCAACATCTTCAGCAAATCTAACAACAGCAGGTTTTGCAATATAACTAAGCCTAAGTTCGTTAATACTTACACCTTTAAAAGTGAAAGGTTGTCTATCCCCAGGTTTAGCGTCAGCCTTATCAATATATAATTCAACAAGGTTATCGTGAATTGAAGCCACAGGACTTCTCATTGTTGGAGCTAAAACAAAATCATTAACTACATCAGCAACAAATTGGTCATCAACTATACGAACTGGAAATACGTTAGTAACAAAATCTGATTTCTTATAATTAATTGATAAATCAACCATATATAAAGAACTAATTGCAGTAGATGAATTACCATCATCAATATAACTTCCAGTAGTTTTAAAATTATTCAAAGGTAATTGAAAACTAATAATATAACTAGTTTTTTCCTTACCTTTGATTGTCACATCAGCAATACTACCTTTCCATACTTTATATAAAGATTTCAAGGCGTTTACTTGATTAAGTTTTGAAGCATCGCTAATTACTCTATCATTAGTAACACCAATGTTTTGAGTAATAACTTGATTAATGGTATCAGAAATACTATTATTGATAAGTAAATCAATCTGTTCAGGCATAATTGCTCTAACATTCTGCATACCCATCTGTTGAGCATATTGTCTAAACATTTGGTGCATTTCTGAAATATCCATATCTATTTATATTAAATCAATTTCAACTTATTTTCTAACTTGGTCTTTAGACCAGCATTATTTGGATTCTTGAAATAACTAATAGCTTCATTAATATTTGCTCCAATAAACTCTCCATCAGGTGTACTAATCTGTTGATTGAAATCAGAACGAACAAGTTCACCTCTTGTAATAAGAGTTTCAATAAATGCTTTATCAAGAAGATTCTTATCGTTTACGAACTCATTGAACTTACGAGGGTTTGTAGTGGCAAAATCCATCAATTCTTTAGATTGAACAAGAGCCGTCTTAGAAAGACCATCAGAAAGACTAATACCACTATAAATACAATATTCAACGTAAACTGCATTTGTCTTAACAGGAGAAGCTTGAAGTTCAACAAGATGTCTAAGAGCAGCCTGCTGTTCTTTAATAAGTTTATTCTTACGAACTTCTTCTTTATTCTTATCCTTAATATAGAAACGAAGATTAGCATTAGAATTAATGAAAGCTTCATCTTTAGCTACATCTGGATAATTAAGACAATGACGATAAAGAATATATTGTTCAAGATTAAGTGGGTCACCATATTGATACTTCTTGCTTTCGACCATAAACAAATCATTGTCTCGAATTACAGCAGCTTCATAAAGTTTAGCAGTATTAGAACGATCAACTGCATTATAAGTTTCCCAAATTTTCTTTTCTGCCTTATGAATTTCTAGATAATCTTTCTTATGACGATAACGGAAAGATACATCAATGGTTCTTTCAGTATCACGAACATCAAAGAAGATATTATTAAGATAATTCTTAACTCTAGTAATAAACTCTGGATTGTTAGAAGCAACACCAACTAACTCTGGGAAGTAATGTTCAACTTCACCTTTATTAGCCATAAGTTTACGAACTGAATTAACAGAAGAACCAATGGTGTTACGTGGCTTTCCAAGAGCTGCCATATTAATTCTACGATAAGCAGAATAATTAAGAACAGAAGCAATAACAATCTGTCGTTTATCAATATATTCAGCTTCGAGTTCAGCTTCTAAAGCAGCTTGCTTCTCAGCTTCTTCTTGTGCAACAGTTTTATCTGTAGGAGCATTACTATTTTGAGGAGTAGGAATATTCAAGTCTGGAATTTTAATATCACTCATAGTTTAATTTATTTATTAGTTATTACAATACACACTTCAACTGGAAGAACTTAGTTGCCTTATCTACTTGCAGACCATATGAGTTCTTAACCTCATAACGAGAGCAGTCAATATCAGTTGCAAGAGAATTAGTAGGAACTGCACCCCAAGAAGCAGGAATAGGAGTAAGACCCTTAATTACACCATTGATATAAACCTGACCCTTCTTACGTACCTTACGAATGTTATTGTGACCATCATAAGAAGAAGTATCAAGCATAAATGCTTGGTGAGAAGTCATTGGATAACCAGTACGAGGATGAATATCACCATTAGCTTTAGCATTATCTGCAAATGTACCACGATCAAGGAATGACAAATGTTTCAAAGTAATAATGTGACCATCAATAGTCTTATACTGACGGAAGTAATTACCATAAGTAAGACCAGTTGCAGATTGCTGAATCATCTTATCACCAAGAGGAGTAACAAAACCACTATCCTTAGCATCATTCTTAATAGCTCTATCAAAGTCTTCTACGAAACCTTTACCACAAGCAAGAACAATATCCATCTTACCTGTATCAGTATCCTTATCAAGAATATCACCAATAGTACGATTCAACTTATTAAGAGTAAGTTCCTCTCCATAAGTATCATAGTTACTTTCGCGGCAAATTTGCTGCATACCAGCAGTATAAGGAATAGGCTGTCCATTATCTGGGTCAACCATTGTAATTTCACCATTAATAGTCTTGTTGTACTCTGCGAACCAAAGACGTTCCTCATTCATTACTCTCTGCTGAAGCTCGAACTGACGCATCTCCTCATTAATCCAAAGATTAGTAGTACCACCACTAGCAGTCTTAAATTCATAAGTAACTACTGTATTAGCAATATTACCAGCAATCTCTTTACTAAAACGATGGAACTCAAGTTGAGAAGTCATCTTACCAGGTCCCATAGTATTAGTACGATTACCCTTAGAATAACTCTCTGGAATAGTTGGAGCAGTCAAAGACCAACTCTTACCTACAGCCAAGTTCTTAGTTACATCAACATAAGCATTTGGATTTGGATTTGCAATACGAAGACGATAAAGATAACCACCATGAGCACCTTTACCAAGGTCTTTCATAATACGAACCTGAGTTACACCATCAGGAGCAATCAAACCATATTGCTCAATAAACCAATGAGTTCTAAACTCAACTTCAAATAAAGCACCACCCTTACCAGGAGTTGTATTAGCAGTATTAAACCAAAGTACAGCATCATTGAACTTCATACGACCCATAGTCTTCCAAGTCCAATCAGTAGTATCAATATCTACTGTACCAGCAGCACCTTGACCTTCAGTCAAGAAATTAAGTGGAAATCTATCATCATCCATACCAAAAGTATAGGTGAGCATAGAATTAATCTCACTAGGTTTAGATAACATAAGATGAGCAATGGTTTCCTCATTAGAGTAACCTCTGTCATCATAGTTACCACGTTGCACTTCACGAATTGCGTACATACTTAATTAATTTATTTGTTAAACATTAAATTGATTAGCTAAATTGAATATCATCAATAGCTTTATGATTAGCACTTGCTGGTTTAGTAATTCGTACACTGCCACGACCTTTACTTTGTTTATTCACTAATTTGAGGGTTTTTACTTTTTCCTCATTAATAGCCATTTTTACTAGGTCTTCATAAGTTCCACCTGTATACATCAACCAAGCACTAAGAAGTTCTTCATCACGTTCTTGTTCAGCAGACTTAGCAGCCAAATCTCTTTGATAAGCTGTTGCAACAACACCATCAGCGTCTTTAGTCTGACGATAAAGATAGTCATAAAAGTCATTAGGAGTAACACTAACTTTTTGACCATTAATTGTGCGAACAAGAGTTTCAGGTAATGTATAATTACCAATCTTACGATTAGTAACAACATCTTTAATATCTTTCCAATAAGCTAAAGTTTCAGCTTCTTCTCTTTGACGTTCAGCTTCTGCTTGTTTAGCGTAAGCTTCGTCACGTTGTTTGTCAGCAGCTTGAAGATTAGCTAACTGAGCTTTAGCTTCATCATAAAGACCACCTGAATCTTTAAGATACTTAATATAATTGTCATTAAGACTAGCATTACCAAATTCTTTAGCAGCAGTCTTAATAATAGCAATTTGTTGTTCCTCAGACTTTTCATCTACTATAATAGAACTACGATCTGAACGTTCACCAAAACCACTAGGATCTCCATTATTTACAGTAAGATAATCTACAAATTGCTTGAGAATAGGGTTATCAGTAAATACTTTATTAACAGCAGCTTGAGCTACTTCATTGTTTTTAAGTTCAATAACCTTATCTACATAAGATTTGATACCATCAATAGAATCTTCAAATTCAGCAGGATTACCATCTTCATCAGTAAGTTCTACATCAAGAGCCTTTTGAATAGCAGCAAGATTAATTTCATCAGTAGGTTCTTCTACTTGAAGAGAATCAATCCAAGCTTTTACATCTTTAGCTTCTTTGAAAACTTTATTATCTTTATCTACGAGATTACCATTTTCATCGGCTGTATAAGTTTGACCTTCAAACTCTACATTGGTACCTTTCTCTAGCCCCCCCGTAAAAGGCATGGTATCATTACCTTTATTATCTTTACCATCAGGATTATCTTTCCCATCACCATCACCATCACTAGTTCCATCGCCGTCTTTACCGACTCCGTCACCATCTTTATTACTAGGAGGTTCAGGGTCTGTACCATCACCGTCTTTATTGCCTCCTTTATTATCACCTCCGTTGATGTCTGGAGCATTAGTTCCACCACCACCAAAATCAAGATTAATTCCGTCAAGTGGACCCATCAAACGAGTATGAGGTTTAAAACCAAGAGTATTACGAAATACAAACATAAAATAATAATTTAATGATTAATAATAAAAAGAGTAACATCAGTTACTTGTTTGCAAAAGTATAATCTTTGTTTTTGATAAGCATTATCTTATGTACTTATTTATACTATATTAATATTGCCTATATAATAACGTATACCTTATTATATAAAAGTCTTATTATTGTTGATTCCTCAAGCAATTCCAGTACTGCCTGCTTTAATGAGTTCTATATCAAGCATGAATTAAAATCGATTTTCACAAGCCTTTCATAGAAACAAAAATTGACGTAGAGCGTAATTCCTTTTACGGGGCGGCTCTCAAATATATTCGATGATAAGTTATCCACGAAATATGATTGAACGCCTTACAGACGAATTTGAAATATTAAATATTTTACAGGCAGATAATAAAAAAGAGTAGTACCCTCACGAGCACTACTCTCACACATTAATCAACAAATAACAAACAAAACCTATTTCTTATCATACTTGTTCTTATTCGTCTTGGCAATCTTTAATTGATTGTCCATTTCTTCTCTTTTAATTTGTCTATCTGCTGCTTTATTATAAGCATCCATTGCAAGTTTTTGACGTTCAAGTTGAAGTTTAGCAGCTTCACTAGCTCTCTTACTTTCCTCCTGAAGTTTAGCTAATTGAGTTTTAGCATAATCATCGTTTTGAGGATTTGCATCTCCAAGTAAAGCTATATCACCTTTAGCATATTCAAGTTGTAAATCATATTGTGCTTTAAGAGCAAGTGTTTGTCTATCTTGTTCTCCCTTAGCAGAAATCTCTTGAAGCTTCAGTTGATTAGCTTGTTCTTGAATTGCCTGGTCCATTTGCTTCATTTGTTCTTCATGTTGTCTTCTAATTTCAGAGAATTGTCTAATACTATCAGAAATAGCTGCAACATTATCTCCTTGAATAGCTGCAAGAGCAGATTCTAAATCTCCATTTTGTGCAGCACTAAACGCCCATTGTTTAAGTTGTTGAATCTTATCCATTTCTTTACCATTATTTCTAACAATAGTAGAATAGTCAGAATTAACAAAGCTATTAACATCAAGACTAAGATAATGTTTCTTACCAGTTGTTTTATCAATATAAGATGTTTCAAGACCTTCGATATAAGCACATTTAGCAAAGTCTAAATCTCTATTATAATCAGCACATCTTAAAAGGTCGAACATTTGGAATATTAAAACAGAACCAGTACTTGATTGACTAATAGCATTTTGAGTTGTGGAAGCTCCAGCAGATTGAGCTATTTGACCATAACGTTGAGCATTCATATCAACAAGCTCTCTAGCTTCTTGTTTAATTGCTTCATTAAGATTACTAAGTTCTGTTATGTATTGTCCCATATTAGCATTAAGTAATCTAATGTTTTGCATCTTAACACCTGCTGCATCTTCTTCATCATCTATAGGAAGTACACCATCTGCTGCCATTCTATAAATAGCATCTTCTGTTTCAGAAGAAACAAGAGATTTTGGAAGTAACAAAATCAACATTTTGTTCTTTGCTATTACCATTTCCTGATGATAAGAAATAATATTTCTAAGAACTTGGAAAGGAGTAATTATTTGAATAATACTAAACTTTCCACAATAAGGAAGAAGTTCTTGAATACCATTATATGGAAGTTTACCTTTACGTTCATAAAGAATAGGTCTAGCTTTAACAGGATAAATACCATTATAACGAGTACCTATACGATAACCTTCATAAACTTGAGTTTTATATTTCCATTCAATATCAATATCTCCAGCTTCTGGATTAAATTCATAATCTTCTTCAACTATTCTTTGTTCTTGGAAACCAAGTTCATTAGTATAAGTAAGAATACCTTGACGAGCAAAACCTTTCCAAACTACATGCCAAACTTCATAAAGATTACTATTGTTTGAACTTGGAGTTAAAGATTGAGTTTTATATAAATTTCTTTCTTTATCAGTAAACTTACCACAAACTTCTGGATATTTCTCAAATAATTGATTCCATCCTAATTGAACAACTTTAGTAGAAGCACCTGGAGAAGTATTATAAAGGTCATCAAGATAAGCTCTATCTTTATCAGTCAAATAATCTTCAAAAGTATCAAGTATTTGATTATATGACATCATAATACGTCTTGCAAACATATCATGGTCTTCTACCATAAATTGATTATTAGGAATAGGAAACGCTTCAATAGTTGGAACACATTCTTTAATAATCTTATTTCCTCGAAGTTCAGTATAGGTATAACATTCACCAAGAGAACAATAATTAAAGAAAGCAGTAAGATATGTTTGAGCATCATTTGTAAGGTCTCTAACATAATTAAGAATATCTTGACCTTGCTTACTTTCTTTATCAATATAATCTTGATTAAACTTAGCAATAAACTCTTCTTGGTCTGGCATTACTTCTTGAGGATTTATACTTTCAGGAGATTGACCTTGACCTTGAGCTTGTTCTACAGCTTCTTTATACTTACGTTCAAACTCTTGTTGAAACGCTTGTTGTGCCGCTTGCATTACTTTTTCCTTCAAAGCTTGATTTCTTTCAAATACTATATCAGGATTGTTAGCTCCTACTGCAAATTCATGAGTTCCTTTAAAATACTCTCCTATATATCTACGTATAATATCAGACATAATATCATAATTACGAAGAGTTGCAGGAAAACGTTGAAAACGTTCATTAGTTGCATTGTAAGGATTAAGAGTCTTTTTATAAAACTCTTGTGGTAAATCTCCATGTAGAACATCGAGCATTGTTTCAGTCTCAGTTCTATCATTCAAACTAAGTCCTAAACCAATAACATAATCTATACTATTAGCGTACCAATCAGGTTTCTCTTTAGTAGCAGCATCAACCTGTTGTTTAGGAAATTGAAAACTTAAATTATTAAACATACGTACATTATATTAATTAGTTAACTGAATATCAGAACCAGTTTCTATTCCAGATTGAATCTTGAATATTGCTTTCAGTAGTCTTCTTTCTATGAACAAGTTCTTTAGCTGCTTGAACATCTTGAAGTTTCCATTGTAAAGCACGAATAATCATTTCAGATACTCTATCGAAATTACCTTTAACGTTCCATTTAAGAAGTTCAAGTATAGTCTGATGGTCATATATTGTTTGAAACAACATAATATCATTACCTTTTAAATCTTTACCAACTGGACTATAAAGCATTTCTTTAAGAAGTCGAAGACCTTCAAGAACTTTACTACTACCAGTACCAGTACCACCACCTACGTTGACACCATAAGAAGCAGTAACTTTAGCTTTAATAGAACTATCCCAAAGTTCAACAGGGTCTTTCATTAAATACTTTAATGCTTTCCATCTACTAAAGTTACTTACAGTTTCACCTCGATTGACCTCAACTCCAGTTGTTCCAATACAATTATAATAACGTGCCATAAGGTAACATATCCAATCAGCTTGTTCAAGCTTCTCAGGACGTCCATAATAAGCACAAACTAGTTTAGTCTTAAAGTTATTATATCGAGTAGGATTTTCCCAAACTTTAATACTATTATGAGAATGTTTATTAGTAAGAGCATCATTCTCTTTATTAACACCTACTGGATCATAACTAATACTATATTGACCAGGAGGAATACCAAGTTTAGTAGTTCCATCTTTATCTATATAAGAAACTTTAATTGGTTCAAACCATTTACGAACACAACCATGATGATGCTCACGAGGCTTACGAGGAACACCTTGAATCCAATCAAAATAATCAACATTATATTTACCACCTTCAGCTTTAATACGAGCATTAGTTTTAAATATGATTTTATGATTAATATCTTCAAAGAACATTCCGTCATCTGCAATATCTGTATAAGCAGGGTCGTTCCTTAGAATTTCTTCCCAGTTCATTAAAGCTTCAGAACTAAATAAGTTTTCACTAGTAGAACTAAATGATTCACTAGGCATATTAGCATACTGACCTAGATAATTAATATAATCACTAAAAGTTTTACTACTTTCTTTTTTAGCTACACGTTCTTTATATGCAATACGAAGACCAGTTTCTATATTAGAATTACCATCTTTATCCATTGCAAAAAGGTTTCCAATCTGACCTTGAAGACCCCAACAATATGGTTTAAAATAACCGCAAACTTCATTACGAGAATCTTTATCCCATACATTTTCAAAAGGCATAAAATGGAACTTATTAGGATTATAGAAGTTCATTTCAAAAACCTGCATATTACCGCTAGTTGCAGTACCCCAAGCAAATAAGTTACCAGTAACATAACTACCAGTACGCATAGCAGGTTCAGTAACATTCATATAATCATCAAAGTTTTCCATTGTAGAAACCTCCTCAGTCTTAACACTAACAGCATCCTTACCAATAGCACAATCAGGATTGCTATTAGCAGAAGCACTAAACAAAGCACTATTCCAAGACTTAGGACTAACATCTCCATTAGTAAGTTTAAATCCTAAAGTAAAGTTCTCAGCAACACGAGAAAGTATTCCTCTTTTAAAGAATGTATTATTCTCATAAAAATAAAGATTTCTAATACTAAAATCAGTAAGACCTCCACGTTTAGTAAGATACTTTGAATCAGCAGCTACATGAATACAAACTTTATTAGGTTGAAGATTAATCTTATTAGCACTATGAGCAGACATAATATAAGAGAAACCTCCACGACGAGTTTTATCTATAAGAAGATGAAAACCATTAAGTTCACAAAACTCTATAATAGCAAACGTCCAAAATTGTGCATCTATAAACTTAGGAAAGTCTTGTTTCTTCTTAGCAACAGAACCTTTATCTGTATGTATAATAGTCTTTTCGTCCAACTGCTCAATAATAGTATAATTCAGATAATTATACATATCTCCACTAATATGAAGATTTTGAACTTTACCTTCACGCATAAAACAAGGAGCATCAAATCCATAACTTCTTCGATATTCTTCTCTTTTACGAAGTTGTCTATGAGGAATAGTATCTTCTTTATATAATGTATATTTACCACCATTAATATGATATATATTAGCCATTTCAGTAAGAAGATTAGTATTTACAAATTTATCTCCTATACGTATATCAAGAAGAAAGCCACCACTTTCTCCTATCATAAAGAAATCATTAGGGTCTTTATAACCAGCATCTTTAGCTCGTCTATATTGACCTTGGTTTTCTTTTTGATATTGAAGAAAAGGGTAGCTTTCAATATACTTTTCTACAGTCGTATCACCACTCATTTCAATATACTTAAAATTAGTAACACAATAGCAACACCAGTACCACAATAAGCAATATTACGTTGCTTCTTTATTTTCTTACATGACCTATCTAATAATATGTATCTTTGTCTAGCTTGTTCTGCAAGAACACTATCATTGACAATGATTTGTCGAAGATTCTTATTAATATCTTTTTCATAACTTAATTCTATTAATTTTGTATTAGCTTTACGAAGGTCATCAATAGCAACTTTAACACTATCATGTTCTAGCCCCCCCGTAAAAGGAATGTAAACTTTACTTGATGAGTTGATAGAATAACTTAATAGTACTATCATTATCAAGAGCTTTAACTTCAATAACTTTTGCATTTTTAATACTATCTAAATTATCAACTTTAATTCTTAGACTATCATTATGTTTTTGTAGTTCAATATTTTGTTCAATAATATTGTTATTTTTATTATGATAATATTTTCCAATAACCATAAAGCAACAAATAACAAATGTAAGAACAAGAACTACTACAAAACCTTTACCACTTTCATTACTAAAACTATCCATTACTTAAATATTTACTAAAAGGTTTATAACTATGAAGACTATTAATAATTTCTTTATCAATATCTTCTTGACTTTGAACTTCATCATTAAAGCCATTATAAATCCTCCTCATTAATTAAAGTATAAGTAAATAGTTTACCATATCCTTGACTAATTTGTCTATGAGCAAGTTTCATAAGAGTATCAAAATCTTCTTTATTAGCAAGAACTTGACAACCAGCAGACCAATTATCAACTTGAATAGAATGTTTTCCGGCTTTATGAATATTGATACCAAACGTACCTTCTTCTATAGTCTTTGGATTAAAATCATAAACAGCATCTTTATTATTATCTCTATAAACTTTTACAGGTTTACATTGAACAATAGCTTCATACTTACCTTTATGATAACCAAGTTTCCAAGCAGAACGATATTGACCAGGAACAAGTATAGCACAACCTTTATAACTTACAGGTTTATTCATACTAGTAATACCAGGGTCAGTAGTAGCAGCAAATATATTTCTAGATTTGACACCATACATATCAATATATTCTACTACAATAACATCATCAAATTTATTAGTAACCTTATTACCAGAATTTCTAATACCAATAATGTTAAGATTATACTTACCTTTAGTAAAATAGGCATATCCTTTATTGATGAGTATTTTGCTGAAATCAGCTTTACTTGCTTTATTAAATAATTCTTTATTCATATCTTATTCTTTTAATACACCAAATACATAAAATATTCCAGTTTCTGGAATACCTTTACAAACATATTTAATATTATCGATTTCTTCAACATGAAGAACTCTAATATTAATTCGTCTTCGTCTTGTCATAATTCATTTATTTCTTTACAAGGTACTCCATTTTCAAAATAATAATCATCCATAACAACACCATTAGGTGTAATATGTCTAGTTTTATATTCTACCATTGTATTTGAGTTTGTTTATTAAGAAGTCCTTTACTATTAAGATAAATTCTTCTATCTTGAAACATAGCATCTATTTCATTACGAATATACCTAATGTGATACCAAGTAACAACTTCTTTGCCATTCTTATCTATTTCATACATTCCTCGTTTGTCACGTAATGGCATTCCGTATTTATTCTTAATAAAAGGTGTTTGTATATGACAAAGACCTAAACCATAACATGGAATATTAAGTATCATTTCTACCATACGAGCATAAGTTGAAAGCTGTATTGTATAATGATTACCATTACAATTCTCTAAATGTCCAAAAGGAGGAAGCATCATTTCATGAGTCTCACACCATTCATTAGTTAATTGAACTGGTTTAGCTTTCTTATCTTTACGATAAAATCCACTAGTAAAATGAAGACCATCTTTATTAGTTTTCCAATCAAGAATAACAAATTTATCAGGTCTTATACAAAGAACATCTATAGTACCGCTAAGAAGAAGTTCTGGAACAAAACTTCCAATCTCAGAATAAATAGTATATCCTCTATCTATATAATATTGAAATACACTATAAATCTCAGGATATTTATCATTAGTAGCTTCTTTAAATTGTTCTATATCTAGAGGATGAGCTTGAAGATTTGGAATATCAGCAACAGTTATACATCTACCAGTTTTAACTTCTGTAAGATACTGAATAGCATCTTTAAACATACTACTTTCTTTAATTCCATCTTCAAAACCATTATGTGTAGCAGTACCACGTTCACAAGCTTCTTTTGTAATAGCAGCCCATTCTTCTTTGATACGCTTTTCACTAATACCACGTTCTTTAGCTTTCTTACGTGCCCAATAGTCTGCATTAAACTTTGGACAATAGTTTTCAATATTAGTTGTAACACTAAGATATTCATTTCCTAAAGTGTCAGTATACTTATGACCTTCTTCTTGGAAATATAGAAAATTATCGTTATAATTACTATCCATATCTTTTAAGTTTAAACTTTAATAAGCACTAGCATCCATACTACTTGATACAGCCATTCCACCTCTTGCAGTCTCAGTTTCCTTTTCATACATAAGATTTTCTTTAGCTTCATCAAGTGATTTAAGAATCTTAGGCAAGTCAGAAGCCTTAGCGCTAACTTGATTAATCAAACCCATTATCTCACTAACGTTTTCAACATTTAGATCAGCTTTAACTCTAAGCTTTTCATTAAGTAGCATATTTATAGCATCAATGGCTATATTTACATTATGAAGAGTTTTAAGAAGATTCTCAACTACTCTACCAGCTTCTCCAATATTAGCAGCATAATATCTACTTATTATCTTTCTAACAAGTTGATTAGGGATATAGTTAGCTGGCAATCCAGCTTGCTCAATAGCCATTTTAAGTGCTTCACCATCACTAAGACCACTTTGTTTTGCAGGAGACTTTGGATCTCCCATATAATAAATAACTATACAGTCTTTTATGTAATTTGACTTATCTTTACTTTTATCTTGTTGATAAAGTGTACGAATATCTTTATCCATTAATTGACGAATATCTGGAGCTTTAGGCATTCCATTATCATCAATAACAATCATGTTATCTATAATTAAATCTGTTCTTCGCATGGTGGTGAATATCTTAAATGAGCTATACCATGAAACATTATATCAGCTTTTACTTCTCCTATTGTATCAACATAGTTCCAATATTGTCTTCTATAATGACTAACAACACGAGCAATTTCAAGTTTATATACTTTGTTATATTTATAACGATTACTTTCGTCAGTAATCAAAGCATATTTAAAAGCTATAAAATGTTCTTTATCTAACACTTCTCTAGCATTATCAAGATCTTCTCTATGTTCTCTAGCAATAGCTGCTTTAAGTCGTTCTTTAATTTTTCCTATATAAGGAATACCAGCAGAATCACCAGCAGAAACATACTTTTGACAAGACAACTCTAATGACGTTATTATTTCATAAGCTATTTCTTTATCTATAATGTTGTCATCAATAGTTTTAAGAACATCGTTTTTATTAACTATTGTAACATCATATCCACCCATTGCAGGAAACTTGCGAACTTCTAATTCATCATTCATTGTATTATTATTAATTTTATAAATGTAACCGGTATCGCTTCGGGGACTTGCGTCCCCTCCGCTATCGCTCTAGCCCCCCCGTAAAAGGAGTATATAGCTTATTCATAACTTACTTTAGTGTACCTCCTGGTACTAAATACATAGCTTCTTTACTTTCATCTTTAGTCATTCTACCATGAATAAAAGCAGTAGCTACAACTTTAAAATCTACAAAATAAGTAGGAATCATAACTCCTATAAGTTTCTTATTCAAATCAGGATTTGTTTCTGCAAGTTCAAGAAGTTTACTAGGAGTAAGATTATTATTAACTACTCTTATAGTGTGACCAAGAGCAATATCAGTAGGAGCAATAACAATAGTATCACCAAGTTTAATATTGTCATAAAAACCAGTATTACTATTACCTTTAATAAACATTGCTACTGCACCAACATTAGCATTTTTATTCTGTCTTACACTACTTACAATTTCGATAGGACGAACCTTATACAAAATAGCAATAAGAGCATAATCTGGAGCTACATGAATATGCTGAGTAATCTTATTAAGATAATCAACATTAATTTCACTAAGTGTAGTTGGTAAACTAAGGAGATAATCTCCACCACGATAATTAACTTGTAAATTAACCATAACTTTTATATTTTAATTAATAACTAGATTATATACATCTTTTTTAAGTTATATAATATTTAAATAAACTGATTGAGGAACAACTGATGAAACTGGTGCTCAAAAGGGTGCTCGAAAATCTGTTGCAAATATAGATATAAATAATGAAGATAGAATATTAGTGAAGTTAACTTTAATAAAATTAACTTATATTGGTGGTAAAGCTTTATATGTTAAATTCCTTTTACGGGGGGGCTAGATGGGCTATATTATATACTATATATTATATACTATCTATAACAACTCTACCTTTATCATCAAATATAGCATCACTATCTTCAGAAGTAAGTTCATGTTCTTTACCTGGATTCTTACTATAATCTATATTGAATATTGTAGGAACTATAAGTTCTTTTTTAACTTTAGTAACTGCTTTAGCTTTTATACTTACTTTATTTTCTATACTTGTATTACTATCAATTTCTATAGTATTACCAAATAAAGTTATATATGTTTTACCTAATGTTCTCATATTGTTCATTAATTGAATTATTACTACTATCTTTAAGTAATATAGGAAGTAATAAAGAAATAAAATAGAAGTAATATAGGAAATGATAAAGCAAATAGAGATAAAACTAAAAATTAATAAAGAGTAATAACAAGAAATAGAAATAAAGATAAAATAGTAGGAAAAATAGAGATAAACATGAAATAAGAATAAGGTAAAAGCTAATATTGAGAAAACCATTGAAAACAGACATCTTGAGGATCAGATCCTTGAAGTAAGAGTACCGCTGGAAGACGTTGTTGAGATGAAGAACGGTGTCCAGAAAGTATCTCAGAAAAAGATGTTTCCAGGCTATGTGTTGATACACATGATTATGAACGATGATACATGGTACGTTGTTCGTAATACAAGAGGTGTGACAGGATTTGTCGGACCGGGATCCAAACCGGTTCCGCTTACGGATGTTGAGATGGCCGGACTTGGAATCAAGCGCCGCAGTCAGCACATGCGCCACATAT
>OIWQ01000358.1_pt1 | contig 59920 bp, 46 predicted proteins | sample 1587571 | NCBI WGS metagenome assembly OIWQ01 (sample SAMEA3888910, study PRJEB22519) | human gut metagenome | biome: human gut; feature: human-associated habitat; material: faeces | place: Denmark | collected 2010
TCCTTGAATTTCTCCTCGGCCTGCTTGTCGCCCGGATTCTTGTCCGGGTGATACTTGATAGCCGCCTTTCGGTAAGCTTTCTTTATCTCATCCGCGTTGGCGTTCTTCGCCACGCCAAGCACTTCGTAGTAATCTCTCTTTTCTGCCATAGTATTCGAATGCCGGACTTCGATTCCGGCTCAATATTCTTTTTCAATAGTCGTATTTTCACACTCTACGCTCGGCACAATAGTGCGCGACGGAGCAACTCCGCGCCCGTTAAACGAAAACGCCCGTTACTCTCCGACGACCACTTTCGCAAAACGCAACACCTTGTCGCCCATCTTGTAACCGGGCTGTACCACATCGACGATCTTGCCCTTCTTCTCCTTCCCGGCATCGAAACGGGCAACCGCCTCGTGGTGATCGGTATCCAACTCCAGTCCGAGCGCCTCGATCTCCTTCACATTCTGTTTCTTGAGCGTTTCCCTGAACTTCTGTGCGATCAATTTCACACCCTCACGAAGCGCCTCCAGGTCATTGCTCTTCTCGATCGCTTCCAGCGCCCGCTGCAAATCGTCCATCAGAGGCAGGAAATTCTTCACGCACTCGGCGCTTCCGCTCTGCACCAGCTTGGTCTTGCCGGGAGCCAGCAGAGAGGTCTCGCGGTTGATTACCTCATGCTCGATGACCTGGTCCTCCACCACCGTCTTGACCGTCACAGCGCCGTCTCTTCCTGCGGCACCCAGAAAACGCTTCGGCTCATCCTCGTCCTCATCGTCCTGTGTCTGCTGTTCCTGTTCCTCTTCCTCCGACAAAACATCCGCTCTGCCTTTTTCTTCCTCCAGCAGTATGCGGGTCTGTCTGATGCTGGTTCCGGTAAATTTATCGGTGTCCAGCGAGGCGGACAAAGTATCGCCCGATGCACGGATTGTCTGTGCAATGCTCATCTCTGCCACTGTTTTATCTGTATTACCTGTTCGGGTCAATCCCCAAAAGATTACCGCTGCCATCGCAACAGAAAGCATAGCGGCAACAGCCATCTTCCCCCAACGGTCGATGCTGTGTGCTTTTGTTCTGAAGTTTTGCATAAAGTTCTCCTTTGTTCTAAAAATTGCAATCTGCAAAATTTTCCTGCTCCTTTGTATTTTAGCAGGGTCGATGTCATTATATTCATCTTCACTTTCGCTGTCAAGAAAATCCCCTTTGTAAAAATCTTGTCGGAAGTTTCACTATTTTAAAAACTTTCCGTAAAAATTTGTGCAATTTTAAATTTATCTCCCCTGTTTTTAATAATTTTTTATCTAAATTGTCTCAAATTTCTCCCCTGCGCGCAGATTTATAAATTATATAAAAATTTTCTTTTTTATCCGCTCAGTTTTGTGCTTTTTACCTTACATTTTTTAACATTTATTCTATTGCTTACTTACTCTTTCAAGCCAAAAACCACTGCGCACTGCATCTCTTTGCTCTTCTTTTCCTATTTATCTATCCAATCGCCTAAACACAAAAGAACAGCGACAGCACTAAAATCTCCTGCTGTCGCTGTTCTTTTTATCTTACAGTCCAAGATCAAAGGAATCCTTTCTCTTACAGAACACGGATGTCGCCCGAGCTGCTGATGAATTCCCCTCTGATATACCGCTCTGGATCCTTCTCCCATTCCACACCGGAATCATTCAGGTTGACCTGCCCATAGATCCGACTGCTCCCCGAAACGGTTCTGACCTTCGCCTGCAACTCCTTGTCCTTGCGGTTCAAACGGACGTCAATGTCCCCGCTGCTGGTTTTGATGCGGCTGTTCTGTGCGTAATAATCGCCCTCCACATCGCCGCTGCTGCTGAGAACCTCCAGCCTCCAGCTGCTCCACTTCGCTTCCCGACAGCTCCACATCACCGCTGGAGGTTTCTGCCTTCCATTTTTCTCCCCGCACGCCGTCCAGCTCGATGTCCCCGCTGACGCTTGTAAGCTCGACCTTCTGTCCATTGAGATGTGTCAATTCTATATCTCCGCTGACGGTACGCAGCTGTGCCTGCTGCACCTGACCATCCTGCCAGCTTATATCGCCGCTGCTGTTCTGCAAAACCATCTCGCTCACATTGACCTGCTCCAGCTGAATATCTCCGCTGCTTGCTTTGATGACCGACTCTTCCGCCACCATCTGTGTGATTTGGATGTCCCCGCTCGTGGTTTCCAGCTCGACCGCCCGGCTGTTGAGCTTATCCAGCTTCAAATCTCCGCTGGTCGTCTTTCCATGCAAAAATTCGATTCTTTCCGGCAGCTCCACCATCAGCTTCGGTGTCGGATTGCGCATCATCCGCAGCAAAGATGCCAAATCCAAACTCGGTTGCTTCTTCATCGGTTTTTTCTCGTTTACCATGTAGGTGTCCCCTTCCACCTGTTCCTCCAGATACTGTGAAAGTTCCTCCCCGCTTTGCAGGTAAACATGCAGTTCTCCATCACAGGAGCGGGAAATCTCCGCATCCATCGAAAACAGGTTCAGCTGCACCTTGCTGATTCCGCTGTACTGCACCGGCTCAATGGCGGTCACCGGCTTTGGCAGAGGTCTTTCTTCCTTCTTAAACTCCACCTCATCGCCCATCTCCCGCAGCAGCTCCTCGATGTCGCCCAATTCGCGGCAAATTTCCTCCTCGCTTCTTCCGCTTTTCAGCCCTGCCTCAAAATGTTCCTCATAGCTTTCCAAAATCTCTTGCACGAATCCCTGCTCATATCCTTCCAGCGCTCTGCTCAGCTGCTGCATATATTCTCGTTTTGTCATCACTTTTCCTCCTTACCAAATCAATCGGTCGACCGCTGCCGTAAATTCTTTCCATTCGCTGCGCAGCGCCTGCTGATATTCCAGCCCTTTTTCTGTCAGATGATAATACTTCCTTGCCGGACGCCCGTCGCTCTCCACCGAGTAGGTTTCCACATATTCGTCGTCATTGAGCCGTTTGAGAATCAGGTACAGGGTGCCGGTTGCCAGCTCCATTTCCCGGGAAATTGTTTCGGTCAATTCATATCCATACTTGTCCGCTTTCCGCAACTGGGACAGTACACACAGTTCCAATGCTCCTTTTTTAAATTGGGTGTTCATCTGCTGCCTCCTTTCTCTTTTACCTGTCTTGTTTTGTTGTATATATAATACTGCATACTATTCTTTATTGCAATATATAAAGCATACAAAGATATGTTCTTTTTTTATCCAATCTCTCCAAAGGCGCAAAAAAACAGCCACCCATCGGACAGCTGTTCCTCTTCTTTTCTTATTTCACACAAAATATAGGATGGGTTCTACTATCTGTATTATCGCATCTCCCGCAGACGGCGCTGCTGATACTTCACCGCAGCCATTGAGCCGACCTGCCGCAGCAGCACTCCATTGCGAAATCCACCATACACTCCGATGACCGGTGTTCCCTGCACCAACTTGCCCGCCAGCGCTGCACTGCACAAGGCGTGCGATGCCCGCTTCTTCGCCTGTTCGCGTGAGATGGACAGTTCTTCCCCCGTCCTTGCCTTCTGCCGCATCTCCTGTGCAATCCGGTCTGCATCCGCACTCGCCTGTCTGCGCTGCGCCTCGTCACCCACCGCTGCACAGATCAACAGCATCTGGTAAATTTGTTCCGGTTGGGTGTCGTATGGATACCCAAAGCGCAGTGAAATTTCAAACAACGTCTTGAACACCGCTCCCAAAAAAATGGGGACATCCGGCAATCCGATGCCCAACGCACCCATTAATCCCCCCTGCACCGAAGAAAACGCCATGTTGGCTCCTGCGCGACCTGCCGCCTTGCATCCCAGTTTATACAGCTCCCAGCCGGACAGCGGCTTCTGCGCAAATTGCAGATAATCTTCCCGCAGTTTTTCCTCGCTGCACAGCTTGCCAATCCAGCGGCTGCCCTTCTCCAGCACCACCTCAAAGCTCTTCTCAAAGGCTTTTTCCAGCAGCTCGGTCGATTTCTCCGCCGCAGCCTGCGCGCCGTCCGAAAACTTTTCCGGCACCTTCTCCCGCAGCTTTTCGCGGACCGGTGCAGTCAGCTCGCCCGCCTTCTGCGCAATCAAAGAAGGTTTTCTCTCCTCCAGCAGCTTTTCTTCCTTTTTATCCAGCTTTTTTAAGCAGCGCAGCTGCACCCTTTGCTTTCTTTTTTGTTCCCGGTCCATGCTGCGCTCCTCCTTATCCTCTCAATCAGCTATTCATTCAGCAGGATATACTCCTGCACCCGATGGCAAAGCTTTAGCTCCACGTTGGCATCCAGATAGGTCCCGTCCTCGCGGTACTCCTCGGTGTAGACCTTGCCGGTCTGCCGAATCTCCCCAATCAGCCCGCTTTTGTCGTATGGAATCAACAGATGCAGGTGCTGGTGGGTCTGCGGCAGATTCAGCGCAACCTTCTCCAGCAGTTTTTCCAGTCCCATGCCGGTTTTGGCAGAGATGGCTGCTGTCTTGCGGTCCAAAGTCAGCGGCAGCTCCGGCAGCTTGTCGCACTTGTTCAGCACCGTCAGCACCGGAACATTTTCCGCGCCCAGCTCCTTGAGCAGTCCGGTGGTGACCTCCAGCTGCTGGTCAAACTCCGGCGAGGAAACATCGCAGACGTTCAGCACAAGGTCCGCGTCGGCTGCCTCCTCCAAAGTGGAGTGGAACGCCTGCACCAGCTGGTGCGGCAGACGGCTGACCAGACCGACTGTATCAATCAGCATCACCCTGCGCCCGTCCGGCAGGTCGAGCGCGCGGGAGGTCGGGTCCAGCGTCGCAAACAGCATATCCTTTGCCAGCACGCCCGCATCGGTCAGGGTGTTGAGCAGGGTGGATTTGCCCACGTTGGTGTAGCCCACGATGGCAACCGTCACCACGTCGTCCTTCTTCCTGCGCTGGCGCAGCAAGCCGCGGCGTTTTTCCAATGCCTCCAGCTCCTCTTCCAGCGCGTGTATCCTGCGGCGGATGTGTCGGCGGTCACTTTCCAGCTTGCTTTCGCCGGGACCGCGGGTGCCGATGCCGCCGCCCAGACGGGAAAGGCTGGTGCCCTGTCCTGCCAGACGCGGCAGACGGTACTTCAGCTGCGCCAGCTCCACCTGTAACCTGCCCTCGCTGGTTTTTGCACGCTGGGCAAAGATGTCCAGAATCAGGGTGGTGCGGTCGATTACAGCCGCGCCCAGGGCGTTTTCCAGATTCTTCTGCTGGGCAGGCGAAAGCTCGTGGTCAAAGATGACCAGCTCCACCTGGCTGTTCTGCACAAATTCCGCCAGCTCCTCCACCCTGCCGCTGCCCATCAGGGTCGCCGGGTCGGGACGGTCCTTTTTCTGGATGACCCTGCCCATCACCTTGGCGCCCGCAGACTTTGCCAGCTCCTCCAGCTCATCCATCGAGCGCTGTGCATCATACTCTCCGGTATCAATGGCAGCCAGCACTGCCGTCTGCTCTTCCTGTTTGTTCTCGTACATTCTATGCCTCCCAGTCGTTTGGTATCCCTTTACTTGATTGCCTTGTCCATCGCCTTGACCAGCTGTCCCGACAGCTCCGCCGAAGCCTGCCGCGCCACCGAAATGATGGCGTACAGTCCCTTTTCCACATCCTGTGCGGTGCTCAAACCAAAGTGGTTGCGGCTGCGCGCCTTGGAATATCGCCGAATCATCCGCTTGACCTGCTCGCTCTGGTCCTCGGTGAACGCCTGTTCGCCGCGGCGCAGCTGCTCGAGCACCTGTGCGCAGTCCTCCTTGAGCTGAGAAAGCTCCTCCAGCGCCTGTTTGCGAAAGCGGCTCACCATCTCCCGCTCGTCCTTGGGGTCCAAAAACTTCATCTCGACGATGGAAGCTTCTCCCCCCATCTCCAAAATCTTTGCCTGCAAATGTTTGAGCTTGGTATAGCTTTGCCGGTTGTACGGCAGGATAGCAACACCCTGTTTAAAATATTCCGCGCCGTACTCCTTGAGCTTGCGCCAGATGTACACGCGGTTTTTGGACGGATTGACCGGCACACTGTACCCCAGCGCCAGCCAGCGGATCGGTTCTGCCATGCGGCACCCTCCCTTGCAACATCTATTACATTTATTTTACCTGTTCCCACCCATACAGTCAAGGGTTGAGCCGCACAAAAGCGGCAACAAAAAGTCCCCTGCGGGTGGAGCCGCAGAGGACCGCCGCCGCTGTTGAGTGGCAGCAAAAATGATTTAGGATTCGCGGCGGTTCGGAGCTGTCCCCTCCCACCACGGTATGTGCGGAGAAATTCTCCGCACTTCTATTTGTGGGGAAGTTTCCCCACACTCCTCTTTGTGGAGTACGCCAAGACTCTGCCTTGGCGTTGCGCCCCACACCCGCACTGACTTTTCTTATACGAGAAAAGTTAGCAAAAGCGTATGCAAGGGGCAACCCCTTGCAAAACCCCTAGGGGGAAACACGAGCAGGCTTGTGTGTCTACGACACACGCAGCCGTGTTTCCCCGCAGTGACCTTCGGTCACGCTCCCCTTTTGCACTTAGGGTCGTTTCTTCGTCAGCAAGGGGGAACGTGCCCCTTAGGGCACTGTGGGGGAAGTCGACACCGCGAAGCGGTGACGTTCCCCCCAGAGGAGATTTTCAAGAGGACCCCTCCTCTTGAAAACGCTTTTGGTTACTTTTATCGTTTCATAAAAGTAGCCGCAGGAGCGGGGTGCAACGACAAGGCAAAGCCTTGGCGTAACCCCGCAAGAGAGGGGTATGGGGAACCCTCCCCATAAAAAAACCAGCCCACGCCTTGCGGCGTGGGCTGGTTTGAGCTTAGACTGTCTTTCGAACAATCAAACGATGTTATCCTAAGATACTATCGCTTAATTATTTTTTGAGAGCCAGAGCGCCAGCAGCAGCTACAGAAACAACAGCCAGGGAAACTGCCAGACCTACAAAGTCTTCAGCGCCAGTTTCTGGGTTTGGTTTGGTGTCTGGTTTAACTTCTTCAGCTGGTTTGTTCTCTTCAGCTGGTTTCTCGTCTTTAGCAGGCTCTTCTACTTCTTCATCGATCTCTTCGGTAGCCAGAACGTAGTTGCCCAGCTGTTTGGTGTTGAATACGAAGCCGTTAACTTTCTTGTTGGTGTGAGCGATAGCGTAGTTTTCTACGTACTCAGCGTCAACTTTTACCAGTTCGCCATCTTCGATGGAGTATGGTACCAGGGACTCGTCGTCGGAAGCGATCAGCAGGGTGCCGGTTCTGGAGAAGTTAGCGTTTTCGTTGTCGAATTTGAAGAAGCTGTCAGCTTCAACGTCCATTTCGCCGGCAACTGCTTTGTCGTAAGCGGTGGACAGGTCGAGGTACATGGACTCTTCAGAGTACATTTTAACGGTGAAGAATGCTTTGTCAGCGAAGTCGAATACAGCGTCGCCGTTTTCGCCCTTCTTAACTTTCCACAGTTTTGCTTTGGAAGCATCGTTGGTCCAGGTGAAGTCTACGTATTCGAAGTCGTTGTTAGCGTAGTTGCCTTCAACCCATACTTTGTTGGTCTCGTCGCCGGTCTTGTTGCTAGCAACGTATACATAGTATTTAACGGTTTCTTCGTCAACAAACTTCCAGGAATCTTTCAGGGTGATCTTTACATAAACACCGTTTGGTACGATGTCGTCAGCAAAGCCTTTGTAAGAATGGTAGTCAGCAGCGGTAGCTTTGTACAGCTCAGCTTTAGCAACCAGTTCTTCAACGTCGGTAGAAGAAGCTTCAATCAGGTTGATGGACCAGTTCTTGTCGATGTTGCCGGTGTAGATGGTGTCATCTTCGTACTTGCCGTTCCAGATTGGTTTGCCGATTTCGTCAGCAGTGCCTTCAACTTCGTTGGATCTGATGGTGATGTAAGCATCGTTACCGTTCTCTACGGTCAGAGCAGCTTTCCAAGCCTTGTAGTCCTTGTAGGTCTTGGTGCCGATGTAGTATTTCTTGTAGCTGTCTTTCTCGCCCTTGTCTTTGTCTGCTTTGTAATCTTCTGGAACGTTGAGTTTAGAAGCAATGTATTTCTTTGCTTCTACTTCTTTTTTGTTAACGGTGATGGTTTCTTCACCTACATACAGCCATTCGTTAAAGCCCGGTTTCATATCAAGTTTATCCTTGGTGATTTCGTTGAAGCTAGAGTTGTAAAGTTTCTTGTCAACAGCGTAGTAGCACCATTTTTCATCGGTGTCAACGGAAGCTTCAGCAACTTTGTGCTCTTCCTGAGCGTCGATGTCATCTTTGCCTTCGGTCAGAGAAGTTTCATAAACTTTCTGATGGTCAGCGTACAGAGGCATCCAGATAACGTCGCCTGGTTCGAAGTCAACGTTCTTGTTGTCGGTCAGGTCAGTGGAAGCATCCTCAACGATGTCGCCATCTTTGTTGGTTACGAACAGCTGTCCCTCAAAACGGAAGTTCTTTGGCCAGCTAGCCTCGTCGTTGGTGCTGCTGTTGTAGGAAATAGCAAAAGCGTTAGCGCCCATGCCAAGTACCATAGCAGAAGCCAGTGCTACGGAAAGTACTTTTTTCATAGTCTTTCTTCCTCCTAAAATAAAATTAGGTTGAATATTTATTCAAATTCAACCCTTGTGTTTTTCGACGTCCGCGGGTGCTCCACACACCCGCTTCGTCTGCTATTATTCTATCTCAAATTGGTAAAGGCTGCAATACAGTTTAGTCAACACTTCTCTGTAATTTTGTCGCACTTCTCAATATTTTTTACATTTTGATTAAAAAAACGGCTCTTTTTCCCCTATCACTCGGGATTTTTGCAGGTAAATATTGCATTTTGGTTACAAGTCGCTCTTTTTGTATTTTCTTGCGTGCGTTTTTATATTTCCCGTTTTACTAATATACATTTTTCTCCTTTTTTGTCTTTTATTGTTCTTTTTCCGCTATCTCTATATGAATAAAATACATCTCAGAAAAAATAATTATACATTACAATGTAAAAATAAATGCAGACCGTTTTCTTCCGTCTGCTTCCCCACTGCTGTCACTCTATTGTATGAAATCTTATCGGCTCATCGCGGTCGGGCTTTGGCTGCCCATCATCCGCTCCATGATGCGTGCCATCTCGCCGGGCGCCATCCGCATTCCGTCCTCAATCCAGCTGACCAGCATCTCCCGCAGTCCCGCTGCACAAAACCGGCTGCCGTACTTAAGCTGCTCTCCAAACAGCTGCGCTCCCAAACACCGCTCGCTGATGCCTGCACACAGCTCTTCCATCAGCCACGGTGCGCCGTGCTCGCTTGCCAGCATCTTGGCAATCTCGCGGTTGTCCTCCAGATATTCCAGCACCCGAACCAGCAGCGGGTAAGGTCCTTGCTCCAGTCTGCTTTGCGGCACGCTGCTCAAGATTTCGGTCAGCTGCTCGGCAATCTCCCGCTCAGTCTGCACCTTCAAATCCATCGCGTCCGAATAGTGGTGGTAAAAGGTGCCGCGGTGTACGTCCGCCTCGTCGGTCAGCTCTTTGATGGTGATTTCCCCGATGCTCTTTTTGCTCAACAGTCGAATCAGCGCCTCCTGCAACGCTTTTTTGCTTTTGCGGATGCGTCTGTCCTCGCCTCGTTCTTCATATAAATTTCCGTTCATAAACATTTATCCTCCGTTTTGTCTAATATTGTTCAGTTTAACGGGATTATGTTCAATATCACTAAAAACGCACGCATAAAATGTACAATTTTATTATAAATGACTGGAGAATGTTTGTCAACCGCTTTTCACTTTCTTTCGATTTTTCGGCGGATTTCCTGTATATTCCGCTGTATTTCTGTTCACACTGATGAGGAAACGTTACTTTGAAAGGCAGGAAAGCTCCCATGAATCAAAAAGATACCCCGGTCAGCCCACTTTACTACAAAATTCTCGTCACGCTGATGCTTGCCCTTTCCATCATCCTTGGCGTCTGGGCAGCATACAGCCACCTGAGTGCGCGCGCCTATCGCACCGCTTTGCAGAACACCTACTGCCGCGCCGCCGATTCTGCCGCCGACAATCTGGCAAACCTCTCCGACGACCTGGTCAAAGGGATGTACACCGGCAGCAGCCCGCAGCTTTCGCAGATTTGCGCCCGCCTGTGGAAGGAGTCCGCCGCCGCAAAATCCTCCCTGTCCGCCCTGCCGCTGGAATCCACCCTGTCTGCCACCAACAAATTTTTATCCCAGGCGGGCGACTATGCCATGTACCTTTCCCGCAAGACTGCCAACGGCTCGCCGCTCACCGAGGAGGAGCGCAGCAGCTTTGCCTCCCTGCGTGAATATGCCGACCGCCTGAGCGTCCAGCTGGACGACCTTGCCTGCTCGCTGCAAAACGGCAGCCTGACCATCGAGCAGCTGCAAGCGTCCGAGCAAAACCCTGCCGCCTTTACCGTCCACGCCGACGGCGACGACCGCCTGCGCCAGCTGGAGGACAGCTTCACCGGCTATCCCACCCTCATCTACGACGGACCCTTCTCCGACCACCTGCTGGAAAAAACGCCGCAGATGACCCGGGACAAACCCGCCATCACACCCGAGCAGGCAAAAGCCATCGCCGCCCGTGTGACCGACCGCCCTCTGCCGCAGCTGCGCCGGGAGGATTCTGTCCTACCCTGCTATGTGCTGCACGACGGCAAAAACAACTCGGTTGCCATCACCCGTCAGGGCGGCTTTCTGTGCTATCTGGTCACAGCCAAGCCCGAGGCGCTGACCGCCCGCCTTTCCTACCAGCAGGCGGTGGATAAAGCCCAGCAGTTTTTGCAGGCGCAGGGCTACTCCTCGATGAAAGACACCTACTATGAAACCACCGACGGGGTGATGACCCTCAACTTTGCCTACCTCGACCCTGCCACCCAGACCATCTGCTACACCGACCTCATCAAAGTGGAGATTTCTTTGCAGGACGGCAGCATCCTCGGTCTGGATGCCCGCGGCTATCTGGTCAACCACCACCAGCGGCAGCTGCCTTCCCCACAGCTTTCGCCCGAGCAGGCGCAGCAAATGCTCAGTCCTCTGCTGACGGTGGACAGCGTGCGCCCTGCCCTCATCCCCACCTCCGGCAAAAACGAAGCGGCGGTGTACGAATTTTTCTGCACCTCCTCCACCGGCGACCGGGTGCTGTGCTATATCAACACCGCCACCGGCGCCGAGGAACAGCTGTTGCTGCTGGTGCAAACTCCCAACGGCACCCTGACCAAATAAACAAAACGCCCTCTGCCAAATTGGCAGAGGGCGTTTTGTTCTTTGCAGAAAAATTCCCTTTCTGCAAAGATATTTTGGAAGGATTATGTTGATTGTAGAAGATGTCTTAGATAAAAAGAGCGGTTCCGCTTTTTGCAGGAATGAAAGTTTTTTCTGCACAAGGTGCAGATTCCGTTTCCTGTAAATTTCTTGTTTCTATTATACACCTGCGTTTTCCCTTTGTCAATGCGACTTATTTTTCCGGTGTCGGGGCATTTTTTCTGTTTTCTTTGCCTAAAATGCAGGAAATACTTTACAAATTTTCATTTCTTTGCAAATCCTCATTCTTTTATCGCCTTCCTGCCCATTTTGTGGTATAATGTTGTATCGTAACCGATAACTTCATCTGAAACTTTATCAAATTTGTGCTAAGACAAAATTTTTTCACCCGCCCCTTTTGAAAGGAGGATTTCCATGGCATTGGATGGTACCCTGCTGCGCCAGATCCGCCACGAGCTGGAAGGTGTGCTGATCGGCGCGCGCATTGATAAAATACACCAAATCTCCCGCGAGGAGATGATCTTCATCCTGCGCCTGCCGCAGCCCACCGCAGACGGCGCGCGCAGCGTCAAGCTGTATCTTTCTGCCGGAGCGGACAGCCCGCGGCTGCACCTGACCGGCGCATCCTTTGAAAACCCGAAGGCTCCGCCGATGTTCTGTATGCTGATGCGCAAATATCTGGGCAGCGCCAAGCTGCTGCGCTTAGAGCAGATTGGGCTGGACCGCATCCTGCACCTGATTTTTGAAACCCGCAACGAGATGGGTGACCTGATTGAACTGACCGTCGCAGTCGAAATCATGGGCAGACATTCCAACATCATCCTCATCGGCGAGGACGGCAGGGTCATCGACTCAATCAAACGCATCGACGACACCATGTCCTCGGTGCGCCCGATTTTACCCGGCGTCCGCTACACCCTGCCGCCTGCGCAGGACAAGCTGGATTTGATCGACTGCACCCCGCAGCAGGTCGAAGAGCGGCTGCGTCAGGGCAAGGACACCCCGCTTTCCAAAGCGCTGCTGGCTGCGGTGCAGGGCGTGTCCCCCATCGTCTGCCGCGAGATTGCAAACTACGTCTTTACCGGCGACGACCGGGTCATCTCCGAGATGACCTCCGACCACTTCGACCGCCTGCGCTTCTTTCTGGCGCGAGTGATTGAGATGGCAAAAAATTACACCGGCACCCCCACCAGCGTCATCGACTCCCGCAAAAAGCCGGTGGATTTTTCCTTCATGGACATCCACCAGTACGGCGGCATGATGTTCACCCGAAACTACCCGACCTACAGCCAGCTGCTCGACGACTTCTACACCCAGCGGGACAGCATCCAGCGGATGCGCCACCGCAGCGCCGACCTGCTCAAAATTCTGGCGAACACCTCCGACCGCATCGCCCGCAAGCTTGCGTTGCAGCACAAGGAGCTGGAGGACTGCGCCGACCGTGAACGCTGGAAGATGTACGGCGACCTCATCAGCGCCAACCTCTACTCCATCCAGAAGGGCGACCGCGCAGCGACGGTGGTCAACTTCTATGACGAGCAGCAAGCCGAAATCACCATCCCGCTGGACCCGCGCAAAACGCCGTCCCAAAATGCGCAGAAATACTACGGCGAATACCGCAAGGCAGACACCGCTGAGAAAAAGCTGCGCCAGCTGATTGAGGAAGGTCAGCAGGAAGCCGAATACATCGACTCGGTGTTTGATGCGCTCACCCGCGCCCAGACCAACGACGAACTTTCCGCCATCCGCAGCGAGCTGGTGGAGCAGGGTTATCTGCGCCGCAAGGGACCTTCTGCCAAAAAAGGCAAGGAAGCCCGCCTTGCACCCAAGCGCTACCTATCCGACGACGGCTTCACCATTCTGGTCGGACGCAACAACCTGCAAAACGACCAGCTCACCCTCAAGGAAGCCCATGGTCGGGATATGTGGTTCCACACCAAAAACATCCCCGGCTCCCATACGGTGGTGCTCAGCGAAGGCAGGGAGATTCCCGACAGCACCCTGCATCAGGCAGCCATTCTGGCAGCAGCCAACTCCAAAGCCGCCGACTCCGCGCAGGTGCCGGTCGACTACACCCTTATTAAAAATGTCAAAAAACCGCGCGGTGCAAAGCCCGGCATGGTCATCTATGTCAGCTATCAGACCGCCTATGTCACACCCGACCTGGAGCTGGAAAAGCGCCTGCTGGTGGAATAGCAAATCAAAACAAAAAGGGAACCGATTGCTCGGTTCCCTTTTTTTATTTACTTATGCGTTGTACAAATCCATCAGTTTGGTCTTGGTCCAGTAGACGCGCAGAGCCTGTTTTGGCTGTGCTTTGCCGACCGGAATCTCGATGGTCACGCCGTCCCAGTACAGGGTAATGCCAACCTTGCACTCGTACAGGGTCTGCATCACGCTTGCCGGCATATACTCGATGCCTTCCTTAACGGTGATGCGCAGGGTCTTGCCCTCTGCGGTCGCGCGGATTTTAGACTTCACCTGCATCCAGAAGTTGTACTCTTCCATAGCCTTCTTGTCTGCCGGGTCCGGTTTTTCGCGCTCTTCCATCTGCTGAACGGTCGAGCTGCTGCCGGTGCTGCCGGAGTTGCTGTTTGGTTTTTCTGGAACGACCGGAGGATCAACCGGTGTGCTTGGTGCCGGAACAATAATCATTCCGTTTTCTCCAACCTGCATATCCTTGATATTGTTGCCGGTCAGATTATCCTTCTTGAGGTGTTCGATTACCTGTTCTGTTGTTGCATCCTTTAGTTCAGGGGTATTCTCTTTGATTCTGTCGATGGTAGCCTTGTCCATATAAACCAGCGGTTTATCGGTGTTTGGGGTGGTTACGTTGTTCATCGTAAGCTTCGGAACGGTAGTTACATTTTTACCCATCGCATACTCAACCACTGCATAGCCGTTTGTAGAGAGGTTGCCGCCATTGATGGACACTTCTGCACCGTTGACGATGACCGCAGTATATTTGCCGCCCATCACATTGACGTTTTCCAGCTTGCCACCCTTTACACAGTAGAACTGGATGCCGTGTTTTGCTTTGCCATCTACATTGACAGTTGCATTTTTGATGGTGACATTATCTCCTGTCGCAGTGATGAAAGCGCCGTTTGCAATCTCGGTGTTGCAGGTAATCACATGATTGCCGCCATCGAGGGTAACACCTGCCGGAAGGGTGACTGCACCAGTGGAAACATCCTTCTGCAGAACGATGGTGTCACCCGATTTTGCAGCTTTCAGTGCTTCTTCCAGTGTGTTGTAGGTCTCATTGCCAATCTTGGCTGCCGGATAAAGTGCTTCTTCTTTGCGGTTTCAACATCGGTTACAACCGCATTCGGGTCATCCTTCGCAGCAGCTTTGGCTTCTTCTACGCTTGTATAGTAGCTGTATGGTGCATCTGGATTTGCACTTGGGCTGTACAGTCCTGCTTTGAGCGAATCATTCAGATAATCTTTTTTAATCGAATTACCATAGTTGCCGCCACTAATTTCAAGGTTTGATTTTTCTGGATTCTCTAACACCTTACCATCACTAAATGTTCCAGCCGCTACTACACCTGTTACCACAGTATTCCCTGAAATTTTAACATTCGATTTTGAATTTCCTTCATAGGAAATAGACGCTACATTTCCGCGAATTGTGCCACCTGTAATATTGGTCTCTGCTTGAGAAGTTGGGTATGCCCAGCTATAGACATCGCCATTCATAGTACCATTAGAAATATTGGCAGTAGCCCAGTTCTGAACTGCTTGACTGTTCGTTGAATTAATTGTACCACCAGAAATATTGAGTGTACCATAGTCATCATTCTTTATAACGATGAAATTTTCCTGTTCGAATGTACCACCTTCAATATTCAAAACTGGTGTGTTTCCAGAAACACCGCCGTTACGAATCAAAGAAGCCCCGTCTTTGCCATTTCCACTATTATTGGTAACCGTTCCTCCTTGAATGGTCATTATTCCCTGGTTATCAATAACATAATAAGAAGAAGTGCCTGTGTTCTCTTTGGTATCTTCTCTCTTTACTGTACCATTTCCAGTAATCGTAAGTGTTCCATAATTGGTAATGGTTGCTGTTGCTTTTGTTTGTTCCCCGTTCAGCGTTTTCCCATTCAAATCTAAAACGACACTTTTACCAGACTCTACTGTAATTGTACCGGTGATATTCTCTACCAATTTTACATAAATATCATCAGTACCCTTTTCTAATGCAGAGTTAAAATCGTCAACGCTTTTAATTTCATAAGGACTTGCCTGTGTGCCTTCACCTGTCAAATCAGCTGTCTCAGTCTCAGTCTGTGTAGCAACTACTTGATCGACCGGAGCATCCGCAGGGGTATTGGACGGACGGTTTGCAAAGAAGAATTCCAAATCCAGCAGGTTGTTGAGCTTTGCTTCCTCGACCAGCAGTTTTTCCTCTTCGGTCAGCGCGTCGTAGGCTTCTCTGGCTGCCTGCACCTGTGCCAGCAGAGCGTCTGCGTCGGTGTCCTCGGTCAGGCTGTCAAACAGCGGCAGACTGTTTAGCGCGCCGATTGCTGCCTTGAGCTGCTCGGATTGCTGTTTATCCTCATCTTTGTTCTCTTCTTTATTTTCACCGCCGTTTTCGCCTTCAACAACGGTAACATTCTGCGGATTGCTTTCCCCTTCCGCAAATGCCATGAAGCTGCCGCTTGCAATCATTGCCACACACAGCATGATGGACAGTGTTTTCTTTAATCCATTCATCGTTGGGATTCCTCCTTTTGTTTTTACAAAGCTATTCTCCCACTTTCTCCTCTTTGGAAGATTGCGTCTCCTCACAGGAACATTCCTATTTTTTTCTCATTTAGTATAGCATCCTCTTTTGGCAATTACAATATCCTGTGACATATTTTGTGACAATTTTGTGCAGAAAATTTTATTGTGGTATCTCCTTATTTTCGTCACTTTGTTCACTATACTGGAAAGACGTCCAAATCCTGCCCGTTGACCACCTTTCCGTCATAGCCTGCCTGCCGGATTTCCTCCAAAATCGCTGCGCACCGCACATCCATCTGCGCCTGAAGGTCCCGGGTGTTGTCCTGGATATTCATGTGGTAGATGCGATGGGTGGTGACCAGCAGCTTGGGCTGCGCCTGTGCAGCAATGGCGGCAAGGTCGGTGCTGAGGGTGTGGACCTCGCGGTGGTACTTCTGCCATTTTTCCTCGCGGCATCGGATACCTGCGGCATATTCGACCTCGTGCAGCAAAATGTCGCAGCCCTTGGCTTTTTCGGCAACCACCGGCAGGGGTGCGGTGTCCCCGCTGACCACGATGACCCCATCCTGTGTGACAAAACGATAGCCATAACTTTCCAGTGTACCGTGGCTGACAGCAAACGCTTCCACCTGCACCCGCTCATCCCGGTAGATGATGCCTTCCTGTATCTCCTGCACCTGCACCTGATAACCCACCTCGTTGGCTCGCTCAAAGCCATGCAGACGAAAGTCGATGTCCACCGCATACGCCTGCAACAGGTGGTCGGTCATACGCTGCAAGCCCTTGGGACCAAACACCTTGAGCGGACTGCTGCGCTCCAGCACCCACGGCGTGAAGATGAGGTCGGCATAGCCCACCGTGTGGTCGGTGTGCAGGTGGGTGCAGAAGGCGGTGGTCAGCAGGTCCGGTCGCAGCGGGTCGATGCCCTTATAGTACGCCTTGGATGCCTGCCGCACCACGCCCGGTCCAAAATCCACCAGGTAAGCCCGGTCGTCCACCACCACAGCGCAGGCAGGTCCGCTGGCATTCGGGCAGGCGTTTGGGGTCCCTGTTCCAAGTAAAACCAATTTTGTTGACATAACGTTCATTCTCCTCTTTTAAATCAAAAGGAGGCTCTGCGAACTGCTCACAGAACCTCCTGTCCTTTTTTGTGTTATTCGTCGCTGTCCGGGAATTGCTGGCATTTTTTTCGATAATAGAAGATGAACAGCAGCGCTGTCAGCGTCCATGAGATTGGATAGCTGTAAAGGATGGTGTCGATGACCGGCTTGAGCGGAACGATGAACCAAACCCACAGCACTCTGAGTACGCACACACCGCCGCAGGTCATCAGCATCGGCACCAGCACGTCGCCGGTACCGCGCAGCGCACCCGAGTAGACTTCGATAAAGACATACACTGCATACGCCGGCGCCATCAGGGTCATCATGTGCATTCCGATTTCGATGACGGTGGCATCGGTGGTGAACATCTGGTAGACATACTTTCCAAAAATCAGGAAGACTGCGCTGATGACGACCGAAGCGCCCATTGCCATCCCGATACAGATGCGCACGCTTTTGCGCATCCGCCCAAACTTGCGCGCGCCATAGTTCTGTCCTACAAAGGTGGTGATGGAGATACCAAAGGCGCTGATGACCATCCAGAAGAAGGAGTCGATCTTTCCATAGGCAGTCCATGCCGCCATCGTGTTGGTTCCGAAGGAGTTGAGCGAGGTCTGGATGATGATATTGGATGCACTGTACATCACCGACTGCAAGCCTGCCGGCAGACCAATTTTCAGCAGCAGCTCCAACGCATCACGGTGAAAGCGAACCTGTTTGAGTTCCAGCCGGAAAATATCCTTGGAGCGGCACAGCGCCAGCACCACCAGCACCGCACTGACTCCCTGGGCAAACACCGTTGCAATGGCAGCACCCGCTACGCCCATATGGAAAAAGACAACCAGGACTACGTCCAGCAGAATATTGATAAAGCAGCAGACAATCAGATAGTACAGCGGACGGCGGGAATCTCCGACCGCACGCAGGATACTGGAACCTACATTATAAATGAAGACAAAGATGATTCCGGCAAAATAGATGCGCAGATAGGTGGTGGACGGTGCGATGACCTCCTCGGTGGTGTTCATCCAACGAAGCATCATCGGAGACAGCCAAATTCCAATCACAGAGATGACCACGCTGCCCACCACCGAAAAGGCAAACGCAGTATGCAGCGCATTTTGCAATCCCTGCTTCTCCCTTGCGCCGTAATACTGGGAGATGACCACCGTTGCACCGGAAGAAAGTCCGACAAAAAAGCCGACAATCAGGTTGATGATCTGGCTGGTGGAGCCGCCCACCGCCGCCAATGCTTCGGTACCGACAAATCTTCCTACGACAACTGCGTCTGCCGTGTTGTAGATCTGCTGAAAAAAGGTGCCCAGCACAATCGGAAAAAAGAAAATCAGCAGCTGTTTCCAAATCACACCGTTGATGATCCGGTTCTCTTTGTTCTGCACATTTTCCATCTCGATTCCTCCTCCAAAAAGCTTTTTGCAAGACCCTGATCAGTCCTGCCTATAAATATATAGCATAATCGACCCTTGCTTGTCGAGAGAAAAACTTAAAATTTTTCTGATTAAAAAATCACAAAGCCCCTTTTTTCAAATTTAGAAAAAAGGGGCTTTGTCAACCTCAATAATTTCTGCGGTCATCCTCGGCTTTTGCCGCAGCGACCATCTTCATTTCGATCCACCGCTCTTTAGTAATCAGTACCTGTCTGGGCTTGCTGCCCTCAAACGGACCGATGATACCTTTTTCCTCCATCGCATCCATCAGGCGGGCTGCACGCGCATAGCCCAGTTTCAGCCTTCTTTGCAGCATGGAGGTGGATGCCTGCCTGGTTTCCACCACAATCTCAATCGCGCTGGGCAGCATCTCGTCCTCGTCCGAGAATCCGCCGCCCTCGTCCTTGCCACCCTTCTTCTTGTTGTCGGAAACGGCATGGCGGTCGATCTCCTGCAGAATCTGCTCGTCATAGGTCATCTTCTGACCGGACTGCTTGATAAATTCGATGATGCGCTCGACCTCCCCGTCGGTCACAAAGCAACCCTGAACGCGGGTCGGTTTGGAGGAACCGATGGGAGAAAAGAGCATATCGCCTCTGCCCAGCAGTTTTTCTGCACCGCTGGAATCGAGGATGGTGCGCGAGTCGATCTGAGAGGAAACCGCAAAGGCGATGCGGGAAGGGATGTTCGCCTTGATGACACCGGTGATGACGTCCACCGACGGACGCTGGGTAGCAATGACCAGGTGCATTCCTGCCGCACGCGCCATCTGTGCCAGACGGCAGATGGAATCCTCCACCTCGCCCGGCGCTGCCATCATCAGGTCGGCAAGCTCGTCGATGATGATGACAATCTGCGGCATCGGTTTGAGCCCGTTCTTCTCTGCCGCGCGGTTAAAGCCGGTCATATCCCGCACGCTGTAATCCTTAAACAACTGATAGCGGTTGAGCATCTCGTTGACCGCCCAGGACAGTGCGCCTGCTGCCTTTTTCGGGTCGGTGACCACCGGGATGAGCAGGTGTGGGATGCCGTTGTAGATGCCCAACTCCACCATCTTCGGGTCGATGAGCACCAGCTTTACCTCCTGCGGAGTGGAGTGGTAGAGCATACTGACAATCAGCGAATTGATGCAGACCGATTTACCGGAGCCGGTCGAGCCTGCAATCAGGGTGTGCGGCATCTTGGCAAGATCCGCTACGGTGACCTTTCCGGCAATATCTCTGCCCAGCGCCACCGCCAGCGGACTTTTTGCCTGCTGAAATTCCGGCGAGTCGATGATCTCCCGGATGGAAACGGTGCTGACCACCTTGTTGGGCACCTCGATGCCCACCGCAGGCTTGTTCGGGATGGGCGCCTCAATGCGGACTCCCGATGCGGCAAGGTTGAGGGCGATGTCATCGGCAAGGTTGGTAATCTTGCTGATTTTTACCCCTGCCGACGGCTGCAATTCATAGCGGGTGACCGCCGGTCCGCGTGCGATGTCGATGATGCGGGTCTGCACGCCGAAGCTTTGCAGGGTGGACACCAGCTTTTCAGCATTGGTGCGCAGCTCTTCCTGCAAATTGCTCTCGTTGGGTTTTTCAATCTCATTTAAAATCTCAATCGGCGGTTTGATGTACTCCGGCTCTTCCTCTTCGGCGATTGGCGTTTCCTGCGGTGCGGCTGGCTGGAAAATCTCATCCATCTCCGATTCCGTCGGTTCTTCCTGCACATGCTGTCCAAAGTGGAAGTTTTGCATCGAGATAAATCCATCAGCGATGTCCTCTTCCTCCAAAAGCGGCTGTTGCTCTGTCTGCTCCCAGGAAAATCCGGTCTGACAAGGGTCGCCCATCCTTTCTTCATGCAGGTGAGACGGGTGGTCCCAATCGGCAGAATCCACCACCGGTCGCACCCCTGCGTTTGGCATATTGGATTTCAGGGTGTGCAGCACTGCCTGGTCCTCCCGCGCATAACCGCTGCCGGCTGCCGGTGCGACCCGATTGATCAGGTCGTCCAAATACGGAGAGGAAAGCTGTGATTCCTGCTCGTCCACCGGTTCTTCCGGCGGATTCCAGAAGCTGTCGCTTTCCACCGACTGCTCCAGCTCCCGTCGCTCGGCAGCAATCTGCTCGGCGCGCTGCTGTTCCTGCCGCTTTTGTTCGGCGCGTTCCAACTCCAGCTTTTCCCTCATGGCTGCCCTGCCTTTTTCGGTGTCCTCCTGTGCCTGGCGCAGCCGCTCCAGCTCCTCCTCTTTTTTGCGCTTGGCATTAAAAAAGCTGTCGGTTTGCAACCCGTCCTCCTGCTCGGCGCGCTTGCCTGAGCCTAACGGGATATTGATGTTAAAGCGAGGCTTGGTCGGCGCCTGCCCTTCCTCCATCATCTGCTCCTGGCGAAGCTGCCGCTGCTGATTGCGGATCTCCGAATGGGCGACATAGACCTCCTCCATCTTCTGCATCGGTTTTTTTGCCGACTGATACAGCCCGATCAGTGTCCCGCCGGTCAGTACCATCAGCACCACAAAAATCAGCAGGACCATCGTCACCTTGGCTCCGGTGGGACCAAACCAGTAGAGCAGCGGCAGACCGAACAGCCCCGAAACCGCTCCTCCTCCGTGTCCGTCCACGCCGTTTTGAAAGAGTGAGAGGAACTTTTCAATCAGGTTGCCGTTTGGGATGCCCGAGCCGAACACCTGGGTCGCTCCGCTGAGCAGGCAAATCAGCAGCATCGACTGCCATACCTTGTGCCCGACCAGACCGATAGGCTTGTCCAGCGCGGTCATGATGGAAACATAGAACAGCAGGGGAGCAATCAGATAGGCGCTCCATCCAAACATCCCCAGAAAGAAATTGTGAATCCAGTTCCAGACGTTCTGTCCCTCCACCAGTGTGGTCGCCATAATAAAGACTGCCACTGCAAAAACGACGATTGCCCAAAACTGCTGTCTGGAGTGCAGCTCGCGTTTTTTGCGCTCCCGTTCGGTCGCAGCCGCGCTCTTGCTTTTGGTGCGCGAGGATGTTTTTTTGGTTGCCATAGTCTGCCAAGCCTCCCTGTTGTCCATGTTTCTATCATAAAAAGTAATCTAAAAAAATCTGTTTTTTTGCGGCAGCTTCACCTGTTTTCCCGGGGAAAGCTCCTGCCGCAGAAAATCGTGCGGGTCGGTGGAAAGGATGCGTTCCACCAAAAGCTGTCCGTTTTGCATCCTGCCTTGCAGCGCTGCCGTTTCCGAAAGCAAAACAGTGGTCGGCTGCTCTGACTGCTCTGCCATCATCTGCTGCATCGCCCAAATTGGTGTCACCGAATGAAGGATCATCGTCTGCGCCCTCCTTTTTTGGGTCGGACCGCAGATTTTGCTCCCTTTTCTTTTTTCTCAATCATCCGGTACAGGCAGGAGATGGCTTCGCTCAGTCCTCCTAAATGGTCGATCAGTCCCGCCTGCACCGCCTTTTCTCCATCCAAAACGGTGCCGACGTCCATCACCAGCTCCCCGGTGTTCATCATCAGCCGACGAAAATCCTTCGAGGAGATGCCGGAGTTGTCGGTGACAAAGCGCACGATGCGTTCCTGCATCCGGTCAAAATAGGAAAGGGTCTGCGGGACGCCCAGCACCAGACCGTTCATCCGCACCGGATGCACCGTCATGGTGGCGGAAGGCGCGATGAAGGACTGCTTTGCGCTGCACGCCAGCGGCACACCGATGGAATGTCCGCCGCCCAGCACCAGCGACACGGTCGGCTTTTTCATGCCGGAAATCAGCTCGGCAATGGCAAGCCCCGCCTCGACATCTCCACCGACGGTGTTGAGAATAATCATCAGCCCTTCGATGGAAGGGTCCTGTTCGATGGCGACCAGCTGCGGAATGACGTGCTCATACTTGGTGGTCTTGTTCTGCGGCGGCAGGATATAGTGACCCTCGATCTGACCGACGATGGTCAGACAGTGGATGACGTGCTTGGCTGCGGTCATGGTGACCGAGCCGGACTGGATGATTTGGCTGGTTTGCTCCTCCAAATCCTCCGGCTGCTCCTGCGGCTGGTCGACCGGCAGCTCTTCACCGACCGGTTTCCTGCGATTGTTTTTCTTTTGATTGTGGCTCATGCGCACACCTCCATAGATTCGATTTCCTTCTCTAGTGTGCGCTGCTGTCGACCGGCTTATCCGTCCGGTTTTTCAGGATGCTCTCTTTATTATAAACGGATTTTTCAAACGAATCAACCAAAGCCGCTCGGATATTGTCGTCATTTTGTAAAAGAAAATCAAAAAGGTTTTGTCTGCCACAATCAATCCAGACAAAACCTTTTTGCGTCAGCTTATAAAACCTTGACCATCATCAGCTCTTTTAAGGAGCTTCCATCCTCCAGCCGGATAGCGTTGGGCTTTTCGCCTGTGTACACAAAACCCATCTTGTGGTAGAGCCCAATCGCCCGCTGGTTCCCTTCGATGACCTCCAGCTCCAGCTGTTCGAGCTTCTCCTGCCTTGCTTTGTCAATCATCTCTTTAAACATCGCCGTTCCGATGCCCAGTCCCCAATAATCCTTCAGCAAGGCGATGGCGACCTGACCGCGGTGTCGGGTCTTGCGCCAGCGGTTCAAGTCAAGCTGACAATTTCCCGCCAACTTTCCCTCCACCTCGCAGACGAGCATCAGCACATCGGGAGAAACAAGCTGCCTTTCCAGATAGGTCGCCTCCTGCTCTGCTGTGACGGCAAATTCGTCCGGGTAGCGCATCAGGTAAGGTGTCTGCTCATAGCAGGCTTTCAGATAGGCAATCATCGGTATAGCATCCTCTTTGCAAACGGCACGCAGCAGCGCTGTTCTGCCGTCCTTTAAGGTGATGGTTTTGTTTTGATATTCCACAGTTCCTTTCCTCCCTTGTGCTGTGATAGAAAAGAGCGGGGAAAATCTCCCCGCTCTTAGGTGGTATGTTTTGCCGCTTATGCTTTGTTGATCGAGCCGAACAGCTCCATCTTCTCTTTTACCTTTTCTTTGATTGCTTCAAAGCCCGGTTTGAGGACCTTTCTTGGGTCGAAGCCCTTCTTCTGCTGGTCCATGTTTTCCTCAAAGTATTTGCGGACTGCTGCGGTGAATACGATCTGGCATTCGGTGTTTACATTGATCTTGGAAACGCCCTTGGAGATTGCATCCTTGACCATCTCGTCAGGAATGCCGGTGCCGCCGTGCAGAACCAGAGGCATGGTGCCGGTCTTTTCCTGGATCTGAGCCAGGACGTCCAGACGCAGACCTGCCCAGTTTTCTGGATATACGCCGTGGATATTGCCGATGCCTGCTGCCAGCATATCAACGCCCAGCTCGCAGATGCTTGCGCACTCATCCGGGTCTGCAATCTCGCCGCCGCCCAGCACGCCGTCTTCCTCGCCGCCGATTGCGCCTACCTCAGCCTCAACCGAGATGCCTTTGGAGTGAGCCAGTGCAACGATCTCCTTTGTCTTTTCTACGTTCTCTTCGATGCTGTATTTGGAGCCGTCGAACATAACCGAGGAGAAGCCCTTCTCGATACATTCTTTTGCTGCCTCATAGCTGCCGTGGTCCAGATGCAGAGCAACCGGAACGGTGATGCCCAGCTCTTTGATCATGCCGTTTACCATGCCGACGATGGTGGTGTAGCCACCCATGTACTTGCCTGCACCCTCGGAAACGCCCAGAATAACAGGGGAATTATTTTCCTGAGCGGTCAGCAGGATGGCTTTGGTCCACTCCAGGTTGTTGATGTTGAAGTGACCCACTGCGTAGTGACCCGCTTTTGCTTTGTCCAGCATTTCTTTTGCAGAAACTAACATAATAAAGATCCTCCTTATTTTAAAAAACGATTCCTCCTCCGGGATATGGGAAAAGCTTTTTTTCATTGCTTTTATTATAAACAATAACGGTAGGAAAATCAATCGCTTTTCTTTTTTGCCGTTTCGCTCTTGACAAAATCTTTTCTTTTGTTAGTTCCGTTTGACCGTATCTTAACAGAAAAAGAGTCTTTTTCGACTGCATTTTGTTGACTTCTGAACAAAAAAGGCATAGAATAAAAGTAGAGTCTATTGATTTTGTATAGTTTTACGGCGGTTGTTCCAACTGCGTCAATCGCCGCCAGAAAGGATGATTTTGCATGAACTATCTTGATACATACAACCTCTGGAAATCAAAGCAGCTGGAGGACCCGGACCTGATTGCAGAAATGGTCGACATCGAAGGAAACGACTATGAGATTAAAGAACGCTTTGTAAAAATGCTGGAATTCGGCACCGCCGGTCTGCGCGGCATCCTTGGCGTAGGCACCAACCGCATGAACATCTACACCGTTGCTCTGGCTACCCAGGGCATGGCGGATTATATCAACGAGAAATATAAAAATCCATCGGTTGCCATCGCTTATGACAGCCGCATCAAGAGCGACCTGTTTGCCCGTGTGACCGCCCGCGTCTTTGCTGCAAACGGGGTCAAGGCTTATCTCTTCAAGGAATTGATGCCGACCCCTACCTTGTCCTTTGCCGTTCGTCAGCTGCATTGCAGCGCCGGCATCGTTATCACCGCCAGCCATAACCCAGCCCAGTACAACGGCTACAAGGCATACGGCGACGACGGCTGCCAGCTGAACCCGCAGGCTGCTGCCAAGGTGCTGGAGCTTGCCAGCAAGACCGACATCTTTGATGGGGTCAAAAAGATTTCTCTGGAGCAGGGTCTGCGCAGCGGCATGATTGAGTATATCTCCGACGAGCTGGTCGACCAGTATCTCGACCGCGTCTTTGCACTGCGTGTCAGCAAGGCACCGGTACAGCCAAGTCACCTGAAGGTGGTCTACACCCCACTCAACGGCACCGGCAACAAGCTGGTCCGCCGCATCCTGGGAAGAATCGGCATCGAGGACATCGAGATCGTACGCGAGCAGGAGCGACCGGACGGCAACTTCCCGACCTGCCCATACCCGAACCCGGAGGAAAAATCCACCTTGCAGCTGGGCATCCAGCTGTGCAAGAGCATCGACGGCGACCTGGTGCTTGCCACCGACCCGGACGCTGACCGCGTTGGCATCGCCGTCAACCACCACGGCGAATACATCCTGCCGACCGGCAACGAAGTCGGCGTGCTGATGCTCGACTATATTGCAAAGCAGCGCATCGCACAGGGAACCATGCCTAAAAATCCAATCGCTGTCAAATCCATCGTGTCCACCCCGTTGGCAGACGTGGTTGCCAAAAGCTACGGCATCCAGATGATCAACGTCCTCACCGGCTTTAAATACATCGGCGAGCAGATCACCCTGCTGGAGCAGAAGGGCGAAGAAAACCGCTTCCTGCTGGGCTTTGAGGAAAGCTACGGCTATATGACCGGCGGTCATGTCCGCGACAAGGACGCTGTCAACGGCGCTATGATCATCTGCGAAATGGCAGAGTACTACAAAAAGCAGGGCAAGACACTGATCGACGCGCTCAACGACATCTTCTCCCGCTTTGGTGTCTATGCTGCCAAGGTCAAGGGATACACCTTTGAAGGCACAGAAGGAATGGACAAGATGACCGGCATCATGAAAAAGCTGCGCGAAAATCCACCGAAGGATTTTGGCGGCTACAAGATTCTGTGCTGCTCCGATTATCTGATTTCCAAACGAAGAGATTTCCGCAGCGGTGGACAAACCGACATTCTGCTGCCGACCTCCAACGTGCTGGAATATGACCTGGAAAACAACCTGAAACTGATTGTTCGTCCGTCCGGCACCGAGCCGAAAATCAAGGTTTATCTGACCATCGTGACCAACGACAAGGCACAGGTTGAAACCATCGAGCAGCGCCTGATTTCCAGCGCCGACCTTCTGATGAAATAAGTTTGCCTTTTCCTTTTATGGATGGAGCTGTATGCAGCTCCATCCATTTTTGTTTTTTCTGCCCTTTGGTTTATTTTGCGCAAAAAGCACAGTGATTTTATGTGATTTTTATACATGTGAATGTTCAGATTTCTCTTGCATTTTACATTCAGCTTGCTATAATAAAAGTTGTCTTGAAGCGTATGATAGCAAACGCTTTATTTTTTTAGAAAAGGATGGGAGCAATGAAGAAATCGTATGAACTGGATATGTGCAATGGACCAATCCTCGGAAAGATTCTGGTCTTTGCCATCCCGCTGATGATCTCCGGCATTTTGCAGCTGCTTTTCAACGCTGCGGATATCATCGTTGTCGGTCGTTTCACCGGAAGCCAGGCGCTGGCTGCTGTCGGTTCAACCAGTGCGCTGATCAACCTGATCATCAATCTTTTTATCGGCGTTTCGGTCGGAGCCAATGTCGTTGTTGCGCGCAATTACGGCGCCAAGGACTATGACGGCATCCACGGCGCGGTACACACCTCGGTATTGACCGCCATCTGGGGCGGCATCATCTTGATTTTTGTCGGCATCCTGCTGGCTCGTCCGATGCTGGAAATGATGGGCACCCCGGAAGATGTCATCAACCTGTCGGTTCTGTATATGCGCATCTACTTTGTAGGAATGCCCGCTTTTATGATGTACAACTTCGGCGCTGCCATCCTGCGTGCCATCGGTGACACCAAGCGCCCGCTCTACTTTTTGACCCTGTCGGGCGTGGTCAACGTCGTCCTCAACCTGTTCTTTGTCATCGTCTTTCACATGGGTGTGGCAGGTGTTGCACTGGCGACCATTATTTCCCAGGCAATTTCCGCATTTTTGATTATCCTGTGTCTGATGAAGATGGACGGTCCCTGCCATCTGGACTTTAAGCATCTGAAGTTCCACCCCGAGCAGCTCAAATCGATGCTGCGCATCGGTCTGCCTGCCGGTTTACAGGGAGCCATCTTCAGCATTTCCAACGTCCTGATTCAGTCCTCCGTCAACTCTTTCGGCTCTCAGGTCATGGCGGGCAACACCGCCGCGGGCAACATCGAAGGCTTTGTCTACAACTCGATGAACGCTGTTTACCAGACCTCTTTGAGCTTTACCAGCCAGAACATGGGCGCCAAAAAGTTTGACCGTATCAACAAGATTCTCTTCCAGTGTCTGCTGGTGGTCACTGCCATCGGTCTGGTGATGGGTGGCGGCGCTTACCTGCTGGGCGAGCCGCTGCTGGGCATTTACACCTCCAGCCCGGAGGTCGTTTCCTACGGCTTGATTCGACTCAAATACGTCTGTGCAACCTACTTCCTCTGCGGCTTGATGGACGTCATGGTCGGCACCATCCGCGGCATGGGATATTCCATTATGCCGATGCTGGTTTCTCTGACCGGTGCGTGCGCATTCCGTGTCATCTGGATTTTCACCATCTTCCAGATGGACCGCACTCTGGACTGTCTGTACATCTCCTACCCTATCTCCTGGGTATTGACCGCAGGTGTTCATCTCATCTGCTACTTTGCCGTCCGCAAGAAAGCCTTTGCCCGCGCTGCTGCCCAATAACCTACTTTTTCTTTACTAAAAAGGAAAAGTGGGCAAAAAGAAAAGTTCTCCGCTTCGCGGTGTTCTTTCGGAGGCTTGCTAAAACGCAGGCATCCTACTTTTTCTTTACTAAAAAGGAAAAGTGGGCAAAAAGAAAAGCGTTCGCTCTGCGGCGTTCTTTCGGAAGTTGCTAAACAAAAGGGTTCGGCAGGGACATCCTCTTAAAATAGGATGTCCCTGCCGTTTTACATTTGACAGTCCTCTGCTTTTCCGCTATAATATATTTTCCATAAAACAACCGGCTTTTTGAGGTGAGTCCTGCGGCTTTCATCGTTTGATGGTGCATAGGACTCCCCTTTTTCATTGTCCAATCTATCAGGAAAGGAAGAACCACCGACCAATATGAACACCATCAAGCGTTATTTTACTCAGCATTTTACACCCTCAGAAGGCAAGCTGCTTTTGCTTATGCTGCTGACTCCCGTCACCGCTTTTTATCTGATGCAGTTTGCTTACAGCGGCAGCCTGCCGTGGGACTACCCTGCGGGCATCCTGCTGGCAAACTATCTTTGCATCGGCGCTGTCCACTTTACCCTGTGCGCTCTGACCAACTACATCGTCCTCTGCTGCTTTGTGACCCACCTGCTGTGCTTTTTATGGGGGACTGCCAACTACTACGTTTCCCTCTTCCGTGGCACTCCCATCCTGCCATGGGACTTCACCGCCTTGGGCACCGCTGCTGCCGTGGCGGACAGCTATCAATTTTCCATCAGCCGTCAGATGGGCATTTCCCTGATTTTACTGGCGCTGCTCTTCCTGCTGCTGTGCCGCCGGATGAAAAGCGGGCGTTTTCGTCCCTCCAAAAACCGTCTGCGGGCAAGGGCTGCCTATCTGTGTGCCATCGTTGCCTGCGCCTATCCGGTTTTGCAGCCCAACGCGCTGGAAACCTTCGGTGTCCGCACCGATGTCTGGGACCAGTCTGGCTCCTACTCCAAAGACGGCGCTCTTGCTGTTTTTCTGCGCAACACCCAATTCATGTCGGTCGAACCGCCGCAGGACCCTTCTGCACAGAACGTCCAGCGGATTGCGCAGCAGGTCGCTCCTGTCGAACCGGCTGTTTCCACCGATACCCGTCCGAACATCATCGCCATCATGAACGAATCCTGGGCAGACTTTGAAAGCTTCGGCAACCTTTCCCTGAGCGAAAGTGTCACCGATTTCATCGACTCGCTGGACAACTGCATCCGTGGACATTGCTACACCTCTGTCTTTGGTGCGGGCACCAGCGCCAGCGAATTTGAATTTCTGACCGGCAACTCGATGGCGTTCCTGCCTTCCGGCAGCATCCCCTACCAGCAGTACATTCTGGAGCCTTCCTCCTCCTTGGCTTCGCTGCTCAAAGAAAACGGCTACCGCACCCTTGCCTTCCACCCGGGCGAGCGCACCTCCTGGCAGCGCAATCAGGCTTACCCGCTGCTGGGCTTCGACCGCTTCAAATGCGTGGAGGATATGGACGTTCCCATCACCGAGGAGCATGGCTATGTCAGCGACCAGTCCTCCTTTGAGCAGATTATCTATGAATTTGAGCACAAGTCCCCGCAGGAGCGGCTGTTCCTCTTCAATGTGACCATCCAGAACCACGGCAGCTATACGGTAGAAAACTATCCCGCACAGGTACAGCTGACCGACCAACCCGGTCGCTACCCGATGGCAGAGCAGTACCTCACACTGGCAAACAAGACCGACGAATCATTCAAGCTGCTGGTGGACTACTTCAGCCGCCAGCAGCAGCCGACCATCATCCTGATGTTTGGCGACCACCAGCCGTCGGTGGAGCAGGAATTTCTGGACAAGGCATACGGTGTCACCCAGGACCAGATGACGATGGAGCAGTATATGGGACGCTATCAGACTCCCTTCCTGATTTGGGCAAACTACCCGCTGCCGCAGACCGAGCTGCCGGTCAGCAGTCTGAACTTCTTGGGTCAGCACCTGCTGTCCCTTTCCGGCATCCGCAATTCTGTTTACGGCGATTACCTCTCCGGCTTTGAGCAGCAGTTCCCTGTATTTACTTTTGTCGGTTATATGGATGCAGATGGCAAAGCGTACAGCCACCTGGAGAGCAACCGCTACGATTCTCTGATCGAGGACTACCGCGCCTTTGCCTACAACAACCTGTTTGGCGCACAGCAGCGGTGTGGCTCCTTTTTTCAGCCGCCGCAGTAAATCCTGCTGCAAACAAAACCCCTCGGACGACTTTTGTTGTTGTGCAAAGGTCGTCCAAGGGGTTTTCTGTTCTTTTGTTATTTTAAAGTAACGCCCGTGTAGTAGTGGGTCAGAATTTCCTCATAGTCCCAGCCGCGCTGCGCAAAGTAATCGGCGCCCTGCTGGCTCATGCCCACTCCGTGACCATAGCCGTAGGTGGTGAAGATAAACTCTCCATCGTCATATTCCACCTCAAACGCCGCCGAAGGAAGTGCAAACTCCATCAGCTCCTCGCGTACCTCGCGACCGCTGAGTCTTCTTCCGCAGACACGGATGGAATCAACATATCTTCCGTTAATGTACTCCTCATCCTCAAACCATTCGTCCGGGTCGCTGTAATCGTATGGGTCCACATCCAGATTCTCCTCGATGTACTGGGCAATCTCCTCCTCCGAGAAGCGTTTGACAGCCCCATACGCTTTCAGGGTGGTGTCGCCGGGACTTTCCACGCTGCGCAGGTAAGGCAGATAGCCTCCCCAGACATTTTCCGAATCGACCGAGTTGCCCGCATTGGAAGCACAGTAGGTGGCATTGATATATTCACCCTGATAGTACAGCGCTTCGCCGATCACCTGCTCGACCGCATCTTCGACCTTGGCAGAAACGCTGCTCTTTGCCGGCAGGGATGGGATGGTCCCCTTCTGATTGTTGTAGCGAATGTAGGTGTATGCCGCTACTGCCTGTGCTTTGAGCGCCTCCTCGCGAAAGCTGGCGCCCATCTCTGCCTCTACCACCCGTCCGACGATATTCTGTGCCGAACCTTTGATCGTTTTGCCGTTGACCTTGATGGCAAGGGTATTTTTGCTCAATGCTTTGGAGCTGCTGCTCGAGCTGCTCTGTTCGGAAGATTTGCGCTTGAGGGTAGTGCCCCCGGATTTTTCGCTGCTATCCATCTTTTTCTTGGTGCTGCTCAAACCCATGTAATCCTCCAACTGGCTGTACAGCTGCTCTCTGACATCCTGGCTTGGCTGCTGTTGTACATTCTGTACTTGTATCATCTTGCTTGTTCCTCCTTATATGGTATGGATTAGGAAGCGCTGTGCAGCGCCGCCTTCAGCTGTGTCTCGTCCGGTTTGCTTCCGCCAAACAGCTGGTACCAGACATCGGGATAGAGTGGATTGGGATTCATCACCGCCGCCGAGGTATCCACCGATGCGCTTTCGCCCTTTCTCACCTTTCGTGCAACCACAACAAAGCGCGCATCCTTAAACTCATACGAGCAGGTGGACAGGGTCAGCAGTTGGTCGTCCGAACGGACATCCACCCCGGTGTTGATGATGCTGCGCACCAGCACGCTGTCGATGTAGTCCTGTGTCTGCTGCGCGTCCTGTGCATCGATGAACTCGTGGTAAGGAAAAATCTTCCCATGCTCGGCGTGGGTATTGGTGTAAAAGACCGAAATGATCTTGTACTGACCGTCGTGGTAAACGCTGTTAAAGTCAATCACCGGATGCTCCTGATAAAAGCTCAAGTCGGTGTATCCTTTGAGGATGTTGAACATCTGCCCGTCGGTACGGATGTTGTGTCCATAGACAATGACGTTGGTGCTGGGCTTTTGCAGGTCATCCGACGCATCTACAAACGGAACGGCGTGTTCGCTGTACTCCCCTTCAAAATTCATCCGGTAGTACTTGGTGTTGTCGGTGGTCTGCACCACCGGATAATCCAGCGCGGTGCCATCGATGCTGATCCAGCCCACCGTGTCGGGATTCAGCTCCCACAAAGCGGCAAAGTCCTTGCTGTACCCCGAAGGATAACCGGCAGGTGCAATCAGGGTCGGTGTATCATAGACATCCCGCAAGGTTTGGTAGGCGCTGCGGTTCTGGGCAGACTTAAAGTAGTAGTATCCCAGATAGCTGACCGAACCGGCAAAGACCAGAACAAAGACGGTCAGCAAAGCCTTGACAATCAGCGGTCGTCCCCGCGGTTCGTCCCTTTCGGCAGTTTTCTTTTCCTGCCTGCGGCGCGCTTTTTCCTGTTTGGCAGCCCGCTTTTGTTCCTTCCTGCTCACCGGCTCAGAAGAGGGCTGTGGCTGCCAGCTTTCCTCTTCGTCGTCCTCTTCTTCATACAGGTCGTCATCCCAATCGTCGTCATACGGCAGTTGCTGCATCTGCGGCACGGGTGTTCCGCTGTAGTCCGGCGTTGCCTTTTCCGATGGGTTCATCTGTGCGCCGTCGGTAAAGCTATCGGGATTGTACTTTTTCTGCTGCTTTTTTTCCACCGCGCGCAATCCCTTGGTTCCTACGCCCGAAAAGGTGCTGACCCGCCCGCACTCGCTGACCAAATCCTCCAGAAAGCTGTTGCAGCAGCTGCGGGAGAGCTTTTCCTCCTCACGCAATGCAATCAGCCGCAGCACCGGATGGTCCGGCGTGCCGCCCAGGATAGGCAGAAAATTCTGCTGCCAGCGGCGGGTACGCTCAATGTAATCCTCCACCGCCTCCCGCTTGTCCGCGCGGATGGGAATATCCGAGGTGACCGCTCCCGGATAAAAATGGCGGAGCAGAGCGCCAAACAGTCCGTTTGCCACCTGGCGCAGTACCTCCTGTGCCGAGCCGCTGACCAGCGCAACGCAGGTGTTGGGGAAAAACAGGACAAAGCCTGCCTGTCCGCAGCCCGGGTCGCTCAGCGGCAGGGCATCCTGCGGCATCATCGCTCCTTGCAGCAGCCGGTCGTTGGGCATCCTTCCCTGATTTCCCAGATATTTGCGGATGTCCGCAGCCGCCCGCTCATTTTGGTGCAGCGGTTTGTTGAAGCCCTGCGCAAGGATTTCCCTTGCCCGCAGCTGCGGCGCATGGTCGACCAGCAGCACCAGCTGACAGCTGCGCACCGAGGCGCTGATCTGTTCAATCAAACGGCTGCGGTCGCTGACCCTGACCTCGTCGCTGAAATCAAGACCGAGCAGCTCAAATTCTTCTCTCAGGGTCGGGTTTTGCTGCATCAGCCGGTACAACGAGTAGCCGGTATCAAGCAATAATACCTTGTGGTTCACCAAACCGCCCCTTCCTTGTATCAATCGTCCGAATATTCCCCTTGCAAAACAGGACAAATCCGCCCTTTTACCATGGGAAATCTGCTTTTTATTATAGAGGAAAGGGGGAGTTTATGCAAGAAAACTTTTGTTAATTTGAAAAATTATCTGAACCTTGTAAAAAAATCCCCCTTCCCTCCTGTTTTGCAGGAAGAAAGGGGGATTTTCTATTGCATTCGCTTTGGATTAGCGTCTTTTTTCTCTAATCTCTTCGCAGATCATCTGAACAAATTCATCCACGCTCATTGCGCCGCCGTCGGTGCCTTTGCGGGTACGAACCGATACGCTGTCGGTTTCTGCTTCCTTCTCGCCGACAACCAGCATATACGGAATCTTCTTGAGCTGCGCTTCACGAATCTTGTAGCCCATCTTCTCCGAGCGCCAATCTGCTTCGACACGGATGCCGGCTGCCTGGAGCTTTTCAAGAACCTTCTGTGCATAGTCGTGATGCTTTTCACTGATTGGAATAATCATTGCCTGTGTTGGCATCAGCCAGGTCGGCAGTGCACCGGCATATTTTTCCAGCAGCAGCGCCAGTGTACGCTCATAGCAGCCGATGGAGGTGCGGTGGATAATGTATGGGAAGTGGTCCTTTCCGTCCTCACCCACATAGGTCATGCCGAATTTCTGTGCCAGCAGCATATCGATCTGGATGGTAATCAGGGTGTCCTCTTTGCCGAATACATTCTTAATCTGAATATCCAGCTTTGGTCCGTAGAAGGCAGCCTCGTCGATACCAACCTTGTAATCCAGACCCAGGTGGTCCAGAATCTTCTTCATTGCTCCCTGTGCTTCTTCCCACTGTTCCGCAGTACCTTCATACTTGTCGGTACGGTTCGGGTCCCACTGGCTGAAGCGGTAGCTGACATCCTCTGCCAGACCCACCGTTTCCAGACAGTATTTTGCCAGCTCCAGACAGCCGCGGAACTCGTCCTCCAGCTGGTCCGGGCGCAGGATCAGGTGACCTTCCGAGATGGTGAACTGACGCACACGAATCAGACCGTGCATCTCACCGGAGTCCTCGTTGCGGAAGAGGGTCGAGGTTTCGCCCAAGCGCATCGGCAGGTCGCGGTAAGAGCGGGCGCGGTTGAGGTAGACCTGATACTGGAACGGACAGGTCATCGGGCGCAGCGCAAAGCACTCTTTGGTTTCGTCGTGTGGGTCGCCCAGCACAAACATGCCATCCAGGTAGTGATCCCAGTGACCGCTGATCTTGTACAGCTCTCTCTTTGCCATGTACGGGGTTTTGGTCAGCTGGTAGCCACGCTGTGCCTCGGTATCCTCGATCCAGCGCTGAAGCTGCTGGATGACCTTGGCGCCGTTTGGCAGGATAATCGGCAGACCCTGACCGACCACATCGACAGTGGTGAAATATTCCAGCTCACGACCGATCTTGTTGTGGTCGCGGCGGCGGGCTTCCTCCTGCTGCTGCAGGAAGGCATCCAACTCGCTTGCTTTCGGGAATGCCACGCCGTACATACGGCACATACTGTCGCGGGCAGCATCGCCGCGCCAGTATGCGCTGGTTGCCTGTGTCAGCTTGACTGCTTTGATCACGCCGGTGCTCATCAGATGCGGTCCGGCACACAGGTCGGTAAAGTCGCCCTGTGTATAAACGCTCAGTTCCCAGCCCTTTTCGGCATATTCTTCCAGCAGCTCCAGTTTATAGTCCTGTCCCGCAAAGAGGCTTCTGCCCTCTTCCACGGTGATGATGCGTTTTTCAACCGGGATATTTTCCTTGACAATCTTTTTCATCTCTGCTTCGATTGCACCAAACTGGTCAGGGGTGAACGGTTTTACCCCGCCGATGTCATAGTACCAGCCGCTTTCCAGAGCAGGACCGATACCGAACTTGGCTCCCGGGAACAGATGCTGGATAGCCTGTGCCATCACATGGGCAGCGGTGTGCCAGAATGCCTTTTTTCCGTCCTCGTCATCGAAGGTGCAGATTTCCAGCTGGCAGTCCTCGGTGATTGGGGTGCGCAGGTCAACCGCTTCGCCGTTGATTCTGCCGCAGCAGGCTGCTTTTGCAAGACCTGCGCCCAGCGATTTGGCTACGTCGATGACCGAAACGCCCGACTCAAATTCCTTTACGCTTCCGTCTTTGAGTGTAATGTGAATCATAGAAATATTCCTCCTCTATTTTCTTTCTTCCAGTTTTCGATTTTGTTGCGGGAGATTGTATCTGTTCCCTCTTTTTCTTCGCCGTTCTTCCAAAAAACGGACCACATCAAAAAATTCCGGGTAACGGTAAAACTCCCTGTGTCCTGCCATCTGCTTGAGCTGGCTGACGCTCACCCATTTGATCTGGCTGACCTCTTCGGTCTGCAAAACAGCATCTGCCGTGTCAAAATCCTGTTCGACCACAAAGTTTTCCGACAGCAGCTTGCCGCGCACCTTGCGGTTGAGCTTGTGGACTTGGGAGGGCAGGATGTGGATTCCAATTTCCTCGAGCGGCTCACGGATGCACGCCTGCTGCGAGCTTTCTCCTGCCAGCACACAGCCGCTGTGGGTCGCCCAGGTGCCGGGGAGGTCCTTTTTCAGGTCCGAGCGCTTCTGAATCAGAATCTCGTCTTTGCTGTTGACAATCCACACGTCCACCACCATCACATACTGTCCGTCGGACAGCGGCTCTCCTCTTACAAAGGTTTTGCCGGTGCGGTTTCCGTAGATGTCATAGATGTCGCAGACCTCGTCCGCCTGCTTTTCCCGGATGACGCCGGTATCATGGGTTTGCGTGTCCTCCATCGGCGCTCCCTCCCTCCTTGCGCGGATTTGCCAAAAAGCATTTAAAAAAACAAAAAAGCTTCATCCCATATCCTGGGATGAAGCAGATTTCATTCGCTCCACGGTTCCACCCGTATTATGCCCTTGCTTTCCAAAGAAAGCGGACATCTCTTTTTCGACCTGTAACGCTGTCGATGCGTCGCATTTGGAGCAGGCTGCCCTTTTCATGCGCTCTCCGGGGTGGTACCGAACGGCGATCCGACGCGGGTGCTTTCAGCTGCATCCTGATGATGCCGCACCTTTCTCTGTTGCGCAAAATCCTGCCTGACGGCTTCCCCTTCTACGATTTGCGGGATGTTCTTTTTTATTTTGCTTTCATGTTACCACCCAAACCCGTAAATGTCAACATAAATTTCTTGACAAGTCTTACTCTAACAGATAAAATAAATATATACCATTCATCTTTTGGAGAAAAGATGACGGTACCCCATGCGACAAAGCGGATTGCGTTCCGCTTTTTTGGCTGCCTGATTTTTTCGATTGCAGCAGAATTCACCCTCTTGCAGAGTTTTTTCTCAAATTGAGATCGAATACACATTTTGAAAAGACCCCTTTTGATGCACGGCGCCTGCGCTGCCTATTTTTGCAGCATACGGCGTGCTGTCTGGAATTTGTTTTCTTTTTATGCCCATTTGTGATTGCAGATAGAAAAAGTCAATATCGAAACACAGGTCAATTCGCTTCTTTCTCCCCCTTGCCGCAGTTTTTACCGGTGCTGTCCGGTCGTTTGGGTCAGGGTGTTTTGAGGAATCACTCTGAGCGTGTCCTTTTTTATTTTACAAAGAAAAGGATGGGTTCGGATGTTTTGTTGTGTCTTAAAAAATGGGCACCGATTTTCAAAATCACCCCCGGGCGGTGTGTCCGGCTCCGAGCAGATTTTGCTCACAAACGATAGAAGGAGGAATAACAGTTCCATGGACCCGATTTTTACTTATCTTGTCTGCATCCTGATTGCACTGGCAGCAGGCGCAGTGGTCGCATTCCCGCTGGGAATCCAGTACCGCAAAAAGGTGGCGGAAGCCGAGTTTGGCACCGCTGAGGAGGAAGCAAAACGCATCATCAGCGACGCCATCAAGGACGCTGAGGTCAAGAAAAAAGAGGCGCTGGTGGAGGCAAAGGACGAAATCCACAAGCAGCGCACCGAGGCAGAAAAAGAGGTCAAAGAGCGCCGCAACGAGGTGCAGCGTTTAGAGCGCCGCATCCAGCAGAAGGAAGAATCCATCGACCGCAAGATGGACAATCTGGAGAAAAAAGAGGAAACCCTGCAAAATAAAATCAAAGAGGCAGAGGGTCGCCTGAAGGAAGCCAACGAAATCAAAGCCAGCCAGTTTGAAGCGCTGGAAAAAATCTCCGGCTACACCGCAGAGCAGGCAAAGGAATACCTGCTTTCCAATCTGGAGAATGAGCTGGTACACGAAAAGGCGGTTAAAATCAACCTCTATGAACAGAAGTTCAAGGATGAATCCGACCAGAAAGCAAGAGAAATCATTGCAACTGCCATCCAGAAATGTGCCTCCGACTATGTGGGCGAAGTGACCGTATCGGTCGTTCCGCTGCCAAACGATGAGATGAAGGGACGCATCATCGGTCGTGAAGGACGAAACATCCGCACACTGGAAACGCTGACCGGCGTTGACCTGATCATCGACGACACACCGGAAGCAATCACCCTGTCCAGCCACGATGCCGTTAAACGTGAGATTGCCCGCACCGCTCTGGAGCGCCTGATTCAGGACGGAAGAATCCATCCGGCACGCATCGAGGAAACGGTAGAAAAAGCACAGCGTGAAATCGAAAACAAAATCAAGCAGGACGGTGAGCGTGCGGTTCTGGAGACCAACGTTCACGGTATGCACCCGGATATGATCAAGCTGCTGGGGCGCATGAGATACCGTTCCAGCTACGGTCAGAACGTATTGCAGCACTCCATCGAGGTGGCTCATCTGGCAGGCGTAATGGCTGCCGAGCTGGGCGCAGATGTTGCTACTGCCAAACGCGCCGGTCTGATTCACGACATCGGCAAAGCCCTGACCCACGAAATCGAGGGCAGCCATGTCAAGATTGGCGTCGACCTTGCCAGAAAGTACAAGGAAAGCCCGGCTGTCATCCATGCTATTGAAGCACATCACGGCGATGTAGAGCCAAAAACACTGGTTGCCTGCATCGTACAGGCTGCTGACGCCATCAGCGCAGCAAGACCCGGCGCAAGACGTGAAAATCTGGAAAACTACATCAAGCGTCTGGAAAAGCTGGAGGAGATTGCAAACTCCTTTGACGGCGTTGAAAAGTGCTTTGCTGTTCAGGCAGGTCGTGAAATCCGCATCATGGTTCGTCCTGAGGTCATCAGCGACGACCAGATGACCATTATCGCCCGCGACATCGTCAACAAGATTGAATCGGAGATGGAATATCCCGGTCAGATCAAGGTCAACATCATCCGCGAAAGCCGCGCTGTTGATTACGCAAAATAAAAATTCTTCTATTGACCGCTGCCCAAAGGACAGCGGTCAATTTTTTTGATACCGGTCTTGTAAATCAGACATAAAAATTGGCACAGCAGGTTTAATCTGCTGTGCCAATTTTTAAAAAGACAGCGAAAGGAGCCGTCAAATATTTTCCAATTCCTTTTGCTTTTGCAGGGCAATCTCCTGATTTTGCAAAGCTGCCTGCGCATACCAGTACTTTGCCTGCTGCATATCGCGCTGTGTGCCGATTCCGTCCTCATAAAAGGATGCCAGATTGCATTGGGCATCGCGGTCCCCATGCTGTGCGGAACGCTGTGTCCAGTAAAATGCCCGTTCAAAGTCCTGGCAACCCCCCAGCCCTTTCAGATAAAAATATCCAACCTGACATTCTGCCAGCGGATACCCCTGCTTTGCCAGCGCAAGGTGTCCGTCAAAGCATTTATCATACTGCTTGGTGTTCCAGTACACCTCGATCAAACGGTTACATTCTTCCAGTTCGGGAGATGGTTTATAATACCCTGTTGTCATCGCTTCCACTTTCTTTCCGTTGCAAAATTTTCGGAATCTGCACCAAAGGAAATTAGTCCTCTTTGAGTTGGTACTGCTCAATCAGCTGCTGCATATGCTCTGCACCGTTGACCAGGATGACCTGATCGTCCACCACCAGGCAAGGGATGCCTGCACGATGCTGCTCACGCACCTCCTGCATTTCCGGCGCGGTGTCGCGGACCTTCAAAAAGCTCTTGAGTTTACCAACACCTTCGCAGATGTCGACGTACATATACTTAATGTTATTCTCTGAAAGAACCTCTTTCACCGGTGGGCAGCCGCCTCATGTGCCGGTGCCGAACAAAATAATCTTTCTCATAGCACTCTCTCCTTGCTTATCGGTTGATATTGGATAGAAAAAATAGTTCGTTTTCTTTTATTATATAGATTTTATCAATCATTGTAAAGAGGATTTTAAATGGTTTTCCGGCTTCTCCCGCACAAAAACGACCGGCTTTGCTCGACACCGCTGCCGATTCAGAGTATAATGAAAGGGTAACTTTCCTGCTTTTGGCGGGAACAGAGTAAATCTATCGGAAGGGAAGGCTTTTTCCATGAACGAACGACTCAACTCCTTTTACCGGGAGCTAAAAGATAAAAAGGTATCCTTCATCGGTTTGGGACGCAGCCACCGCGAACTGCTGGGAATGTTCGCTGCCAAAGGCGCACAGGTATCGCTGCGCGACAAACGCACCCGCGAGCAGATTGGAGAGGAGGCAGACCGGCTGGAGGCAATGGGCATCCGGCTGCTGCTGGGAGAAAATTATCTGGAGGGACTGTGCAGCGAGGACCTGCTGCTGCGCACACCCGGAATGTACTACTTCCATCCTGCTTTGCAGCAGGCGCGGCAGGCAGGCGTGGCGGTCACCAGCGAGATGGAGCTGTTTTTCGACCTATGTCCCTGCAAAATCTATGCGGTCACCGGCTCAGACGGCAAGACGACCACCACCTCGGTGATTGCAGAACTGCTGAAAAAACAGGGCTATCGGGTCTTTTTGGGGGGCAACATCGGCTTCCCACTGCTGCCGCGCATCGAGCAGATCGAGCCGCAGGACCGCGCTGTGGTGGAACTTTCCAGCTTCCAGCTGATTTCCATGCGCCGTTCACCCGATGTGGCTGTGGTCACCAACGTCACACCGAACCATCTGGATGTCCACAAGGATATGCAGGAATACATCGATGCCAAAAAGAACATCCTGCTGCATCAGGGTGGCATCAGCCGCACGGTACTCAATGCAGATAATCCCATCACCGCCTCCTTCCTGCCGCTGGTGCGGGGGACCGCTGTCTTTTTCAGCCGCAAAACTGTCCCGTCGCTGGGCGCTTATCTGGGTGAGGACGGGATGCTGTACTGCAACGACCGCAGCGGGACGACCCCTGTGCTGCCGATGGAGCAGATCCGCATCCCGGGCATCCACAATGTAGAAAACTATCTGGCTGCCATCAGCGCCGTATGGGGTGAGGTGGACTGCGAAAATATCGTGCAGGTGGCACAGCAGTTTGCCGGCGTGGAGCACCGCATCGAATTTGTGCGGGAGCTGGATGGCGTCAAATGGTACAACGACTCGATTGCCTCCAGCCCGACCCGCACCATCGCAGGATTAAACTCCTTCCACCAGAAGCTCATCCTGATTGCGGGCGGCTACGATAAAAAAATCCCCTTTGAGCCGCTTGCACCCAAAATCATCGAAAAGGTCAAGACCCTCATCCTGATGGGTGTGACCGCACCGAAAATCGAAGCGGCTGTCACCGCCTGCGAAGGCTTTGACCCGCAGCAGCTGCGCATCCTGCACGCAAAAGATATGCAGCAGGCGGTCGAGCTTGCCCGCCAGTGCGCACAGCCGGGGGACATCGTTTCGCTGTCGCCTGCCTGCGCCAGCTTTGACCTCTACCCGGATTTTGAAGCAAGAGGCAGACACTTTAAGGAGCTGGTTCATCAGCTGTAAGATGAGGGAGGGTTCTCCATGGATATTCAACTGAAAGCACGCACGCTGGAAAATGCGCTCACCTATTTTGAGCGCACAAAGGACCCCGACATCGAGCGGATGTTTCCCCGCAGCGTGCTGACCCGTGAGCAGGCAATCGCCAACTTTCAGGCTTCGCTGCTGCCCGATGCCGACAGCTTTGGGCAGACCATCTGGGCAGACGGCGAATATGTGGGGGACATCTGGTGCTTTTGCATCGACCGCAGCCAGCAGCCCAACGCCATGCTCAGCCTGTGCCTCTTTGCCAAAGAGCGATGGGGACAGGGCATCGGCAGCCGGGCGGTGCAGCTCTTTCTGCCGATGGTGACCGAGCGGTTTCGTCTGCAAAGCATAGGCGCCTTTGTTTATTCCGACAATCTGCCTTCTTTGCACCTTCTGCAAAAAAACGGCTTTGTTGTACAGGAACGTTTTGTGGAAGATGGCAGGGAATCGGTCTATCTGGAGCGGTAAACGGTCGGCACAAGAGAATAGACTAGAGAAACTCCATTTGATAAAAACCTTTTTGTGCAGGGTACAGCATTTAAACAACCCGAACGGGTCCCTCAAGCGGACAGGGAACCCAAAACAGAAGAAGGAGGAGGCTCATGTCCAGCATCACCAAGCAGGCTTTGGAGCACGCTTTAAAAAGTCTGCTGTTAAAAAAACCCTTTCATAAAATCACCATCAACGACATCACCGAGGAGTGCGGTGTCAGCCGCATGACCTTCTACTACCACTTTAAGGACATTTATGACCTGGTGGAGTGGTCCTTCATTGAGGATGCCGCCCGCGCACTGGAGGGAAAAAAGAGCTATGACACCTGGCAGGAGGGGTTTTTAAATATCTTCCATGCCGTACTAGAAAACAAGCCGTTTATCACCAATGTCTACCGCAGCGTCAGCCGCGAGCAGGTGGAGCTGTACCTGTACAAGCTGGTACACGACCTGATTTACAATGTGGTGGAGGAAAAGGCACAGGGACTGCACGTTCCCGAGGAGGACAAGGCATTCATCGCTGATTTTTACAAGTACGCCTTTGTGGGAATCATGCTGGATTGGATCAAAAACGGCATGACTGAGCCGCCCGAGCGAATCATCGAGCGCATCAGTATCCTCATTCAAGGGGACATTGCCCGTGCAGTGGGCAAATTCTGTACACCACCCATCAAATGATAAAAAATCAGATACTTTCGGCGCAGTGATAAAAATTTGGTCACTGCGCTTTTTTTGTTTATTGTGGGAATGATAAAAAGGCGGTATGATGACAGCATCAACCAAACATCCACAACGGATCGACATGAAACGGAGGTATTCTGTATGTATTATTCCAGCGGTAACTATGAAGCATTTGCACACCCGAAAAAACCGGAAGGGGTCGAGCGCAAATCCGCTTATATCATCGGCACCGGTCTTGCAGCACTGACTGCCGCCTGCTATCTGGTGCGTGACGGACAGATGCCCGGCAAGCGTGTACACATCTTTGAAAAGGACCCGGTTGCCGGCGGTGCCTGCGACGGTTACGAGTTCCAGAATATAGGTTACGTCATGCGCGGCGGACGTGAGATGGACAACCACTTTGAGGTCATGTGGGATCTGTTCCGCTCGGTTCCTTCCATCGAGACCGAAGGGGTCAGCGTACTGGACGAATACTACTGGCTCAACAAAAAGGACCCGAACTACTCCTTGATGAGAGCGACCCAGAACCGCGGCGAAAGCGCACACACCGACGGCAAGTTCGGTCTTTCCGATAAAGCCGCTATGGAGATCATGCGTCTGTTCTTCACACCGGATGAGCAGCTGTATGACAAACGCATCAACGAATTTTTTGACGACGAGGTATTCGACTCCAACTTCTGGCTGTACTGGCGCACCATGTTCGCCTTTGAAAACTGGCACAGCGCACTGGAGATGAAGCGTTACATCCAGCGTTATATCCACCATGTCGGCGGTCTGCCGGACTTTCGAGCTTTGCGCTTTACCAAGTACAACCAGTATGAGTCGATGATCCTGCCGATGGTCAAATATCTGGAGAGCTTTGGCGTGCAGTTCCACTACAACACCAAGGTCACCGACATCCAGTTTGACATCCAACCAAACCGCAAGGTAGCAAAACGTATCGAGCTGCTGGCAGACGGAAAGACCGAGCAGCTGGACCTGACTGAAAATGATCTGCTGTTCATCACCAACGGCGGCTGTGTAGAAAACTCCTCCCTGGGCTCCCAGAACGAGCCTGCTGCCTTTAACACCGAACTGAAAGCCGGCGGCGGCTGGGACCTGTGGCGCAGAATCGCTGCGCAGGACCCTTCCTTTGGCAATCCTGATAAATTCTGCTACGACCCGGAACAGTCCAACTGGATGAGCGCAACAGTCACCACCCTGGACGACAAGATTCCTCCGTATGTTCAGAAAATCTGTCAGCGCGACCCATTCAGCGGCAAAGTCGTCACCGGCGGTATCGTCACCGTCAAGGACTCCAACTGGCTGTTGAGCTGGACCTTCAACCGTCAGCCACAGTTTAGAAATCAGCCAAAGGGTCAGCTGGTCGGCTGGATCTACGGTCTGTTCAGCGACCGTCCCGGCAACTATGTCAAGAAAGCGATGCGCGACTGCACCGGCAAGGAAATCTGCATGGAGTGGCTGTACCACATGGGTGTGCCGGAGGATCAGATTGAAACGCTGGCAGAAAACAGCGCCAACACCGTTCCTTGCATGATGCCGTATATCACCGCCTTCTTTATGCCGCGCACCGCAGGCGACCGTCCTGACATCGTACCAAAGGGCGCTGTCAACTTTGCCTTCATCGGTCAGTTTGCCGAGACGGTCCGCGACACCATCTTCACCACCGAATACTCGATGCGCACCGGCATGGAGGCTGTCTACACCCTGCTGGACATCGACCGCGGCGTGCCGGAGGTATGGGGCAGCGTCTATGATTTGCGCGACCTGCTCAACGCCACCGTACAGCTGCGCGACGGCAAAAAGCTGACCGAGATGGAGCTGGGCTTTAAAGAACGCCTTGCACTCAAGGAGGTCCTCAAAAAGATTGAGGGCACTGACATCGAAAAACTTCTGAAAGAATATCATGTAATCTAACTCCCGTCACACAAGCAGAAAAAAGGACCTTTCCAAATGGAAGGTCCTTTTTTCCTGCCCTTTTGTTATACAAATAGTATTTTAACTAATAAAAACAACAGAATCCCACCTGTTTTTGTCGGAATACCGATTGAAAAGGGGCAGAATCCGCTGTATAATAAGGCGTACTGAAAAGGGGGAAAGAGGATGGAAAATAATCATAAGGAATATCTGGAGTGCGAACGGCACTGGGTATTTGCTCTGCTGATTTTTGTCGGAGGTTTTTACGGGGTCTATACTTATCTGCTGCGGGGAGGGGTATTCTGCAACGCCCAGAGCGCCAACTTTGTATTGTTCGCCATCGAGCTGGGAAACTTTCACTGGTCTAAGGCTGCTTATTATCTGATTCCGATGACCGCTTACATGGCAGGCGCGTTTGTGTCCGAGGCAGTCTCCATCAAGCTGACCCGCGTGAAGTTTCTGCGCTGGGAAACGGTGCTGGTTGCCATTGAAATCCTATTCATCATCGTTTTAGGATTCATCCCTGACTCCGCTCCCTTTCAAATTTCGCAGATTGCCATCAATTTTATCTGCTCGATGCAGTACAACACCTTTCGGCAGGCGGAAGGTATCCCGATGGCAACCACCTTCTGCACCAACCATGTGCGCCAGGTGGGCATCCATCTGCACTATTTTTTGACCAAACGGGATCTCACCTTCCTCAAACGCTCGCTGCGCCACCTGGGGATGCTGGGGATGTTTGTGCTCGGAGGGGTCATCGGTGTGTTTACCTGTCGCTGGATGGGCGGAAAAGCCATCTGGGGAACCGCTGTGCCGATGCTGGTGCTGTTCATCAGTCTGCTGCGCGCCGACCTGACGGTGGAAAAGGAGCGGCTGCACACCCTGCCGCACGGACACTAAGAAAAAAACAAATCAAACATAAAAGCACCCTGACCGTTTTAAAGGTCAGGGTGCTTTTTAATCTGCCGAGAACCGACAAAATTATTCTTCTTCCGGCTGCATTGCCCTCTCGAGCAGCTGATTGATCGGTTCGTCCTGCTTGTCACTGTCCTCCAGTGCCGACGGCTGCGCAGATTCCGGCAGGGAAGTGGTATCTTCTGTTTCTTCCGACTCCTCTTCCTTCTCGGTGACTGCGATGCCGATGATGCTGGTCTGGTCGTCCACACGCATTACCTTGACGCCGCCCGCATAACGGGACTGCTTGGAAATCTGGTCCGCCGGGATGCGGATGATGATACCGCTGTCGGTAATCAGGATGATGTCGGTCTGATCGTCCACCATCTCAAAACCGGCAACCGGTCCGTTCTTATCACAGTAGTAGTTGCGCAGACCCTTGCCGCCGCGGGTTTGCAGGCGGTATTCCTCGCTGTCGGTACGTCTGCCCAGACCGGACTGAGAAACCGTCAGGATGTCACCTGCTGTTTGGTCCGCCGACAGCACAACCATGCCGACCACCTGGTCCTCGGCTTCCAGAGAGATTGCCTTGACGCCGCGCGCCGTTCTACCCATCGAGCGAGCATCCTCCTCGTGGAAACGGATGCTCATGCCCTGTCGGGTCGCCAGCACCACGTCGCTGTGACCGTCGGTAATCTTGACCCATGCCAATTCGTCGCCCTCATCGAGGTTAATGGCAATCAGACCGCTCTTGCGCACATTGGTGTACGCATTGTACTCGGTACGCTTGATGACACCGTTGCGGGTGACCATGACATAGTACCGGTCCTCGGCGCTGATGTCCGAGGTCTTAATCACGCAGGTAATCTTCTCACCCTGTTCCAGCGGCAGGATGTTGACCACATTGGTGCCGCGGGAGGTGCGGGAGCCTTCCGGTATCTCGTAGCCTTTGATGCGGTAGACCTTGCCCTTGTTGGTGAAGAACATCAGATAGTCGTGGGTGGAACAGGTGTAGATGTCGCTGACAAAGTCCTCGTCGCGGCGGGTCATGCCGCTGATTCCGCGTCCGCCGCGGCGCTGGGTTTTATAGACATCCAGCGGCTGACGTTTGAGGTAGCCGAAGTGGGTCAGGGTGACCACACATTCCTCCTGTGGGATGAGGTCTTCGATGTCCACCTCTCCTTCCACCGAGGCAATCTCGGTGCGGCGAGGGTCATTAAATTTTTCCTTGATTTCCAGCAATTCCTGTTTGACGATGGCACGGACCCGCTTTTCGTCGGCAAGGATGGCGTTATATTCCGCAATCTTTTCGTGCAGCTCATCGGTTTCTGCCTTGAGCTTTTCTCTTTCCATGCCAGCCAGACGTCCCAAAGGCATCTGGATGATTGCCTGTGCCTGGATGTCGTCCAGACCAAAGCGCTCCATCAGCACCTCTTTGCCTTCCTGCGAGGTGTAGTGGGAGCGGATGATGGAGATGACCTCATCGATATAATCGAGTGCGATGACCAGTCCTTCCAGGATGTGGGCGCGTTCTTTTGCCTTTTTCAAGTCAAAGATGGTCCGACGGGTGATAATCTGTTCCTGGAACTTGATGTATTCTTCCAGCATCTGGCGCAGGGTCAGGGTCTTTGGCTCTCCGTTGACCAGAGCCAGCATGATAACACCGACAGTGTCCTGCAGCTGGGTATAGGTATACAGCTGATTGAGCACCAGCTGGGCGTTGGCATCGCGTTTAAGCTCGATGACAATCTTCATGCCCTTGCGGCTGGAGTCGTCGCGGATGTAGCTAATCTGGTCGATCTTCTTTTCCTTGACCAGCTCGGCAATGCGCTCGATAAGTCTTGCCTTGTTGACCATGTAAGGAATCTCGGTGACCACAATGCGCTCGCGTCCGTTTTTAAATTCCTCGATGTTGGTTTTGGCGCGCAGGGTAATCTTGCCGCGTCCGGTCGCATATGCCGCACGGATGCCCGAGCGACCCATGATGATGCCGCCGGTCGGGAAATCAGGACCCTTGATGTGGGTCATCAGCTGCTCGAGCCCTGCATCCGGGTTGTCCAGCAGACAGCAGGCGCCGTCAATGACTTCACCCAGATTGTGCGGCGGGATGTTGGTCGCCATACCGACTGCGATACCGGTGGAACCGTTGACCAGCAGGTTTGGAAAACGGCTGGGAAGAACGGTCGGTTCCTTCAGGCGGTCATCGTAGTTGGACTGAAAATCCACCGTTTCCTTGTCGATGTCGGTGAGCATCTGCATGGAAATTTTGCTCATCTTCGACTCGGTGTATCGGTAAGCTGCCGGCGGGTCGCCGTCGATCGAACCGAAGTTGCCGTGACCGTGTACCAGCGGGTAACGCAGGGAAAAATCCTGTGCCAGACGCACCAGCGCATCGTAAACCGAAGCGTCGCCGTGCGGATGGTACTGACCCAGCACGTTACCGACCGTGTCAGCGCACTTACGGAACTCTCTCTCCGGGTACAGTCCGTTTCCGTACATGGTGTACAGGATACGTCTGTGGACCGGTTTCAGTCCGTCTCGGACATCCGGCAGCGCACGGCTGGCAATGACCGACATGGAGTAATCCAGATACGCATCCTTCATCTCCTGCTCAATATCCTTTTGAATCAGGTTTTCACCCGATGTGTTCATCTTGCTTCCTTCCTTTCCGCACCGCAATTACTATTTGGAACGCTGCTCATAGACAGCAGACACCTTTTCTTTCATCAGGGCGACAAACTGCTCGGTCTGCTGCGGCTCCATCACTGCTTTGGGCAGGATGTAGACATGGTTTCCCTGATAGATGATGGAAAAGACCTTTTTTAGCTCATACAGGTGTACCACCTCGTCGTAGGACACCTGTTTCTCATTGAGATGAAAGCTGTTTTCCTCAAAAGCAAGGTGCTGTTCTCCCTCGTTCTCGAAGGCTATGGCAATATCCCGATTAAAGCGCTGGCTTTTTTTCTTAATAAACAGTGCGACACCGCCCAGCAGCAGTGCAAACACAAACATAAAGCCGTTTTGTGTAGAGAAAAATCCAACCAACTGTACACACATCAGCAGCACAAGCACCACAAAGAGCATTCTTGCCCGCTTTCCGGTACCATCCGCCTGATCGGTCGCGCACAGTCCGTCAAAAATATCCATGTACTTCGGGATAAAGGTGATGTTGAGCAATCCCTGCTCCTGTGTGTCTTCTGCCGGCTCTTTCTCCCCGATTTCCTGGGAAATATTTTCCTGGGAAATCATTTCCTCGGAAATATCCTGTGCCTGCTGTTCTTTTCTCTCATTTTCCTGCATATTGACCCTTACCTTCCTTCTCCGGCTGTATCCGACGATTTAAGGTTTTTAAACCCATCCACCTGGTCGAGGATCACCGAATCCGCCTGCTTGAGTGCCTCATCCGGTATGATGACCCTTCTGCCGTCCTTGACCTGCAGAATGATGGAATTGCCAATCCGCTCCGCTCCGACGATGTCCTGGGTCAGAATCGAGCTGCGGTGTCTGCCGTTGAGAAAGCAGACCAGCTTGTCCGGTTCAAAAGCATATTCCATCGGCTCAAGCAGGCTGGGGTCCTTTTTCAGTTCCCGCAGTACCGAGCGTTTGAGCGCAATAGGAAACATGACGAAATTATAAAACAGATTGAAAATCTGAAAAACAATCATCAGAATTCCTGCAATCAGGTAAATATCCGACAGCCAGCCTTCGGTAAAGGTGCCTTTATAGATGGCAACCAATCCCAGTATTGTGAACAGCACCGCCCACAAAATGGCACGTTTGCGCCCTTTTTGAATCTGGTCCTGCGAGTGGGTCATTGCATAGTCCACATAATGCTGCTCGGTGAGCTGGATGGTCAGGCGATGAGCAAAATCGTTGACCGACTGCTTTTGTGCCGGCGCATTTGCTTTTTCTTTTTTCATGTCGATATTCTCCTAAATATCCAGATTTCTTACAAAACGGGCATTCTGCTCGATAAACTCTCTTCTGGGGGCAACCTTATCTCCCATGAGGATATTGAAAATCTCGTCCGCACGCTCGGCATCCGCCATTGTTACCTGAATCATGGTGCGGCGTTCCGGGTCCATGGTGGTTTCCCACAGCTGCTCGGCGTCCATCTCACCCAGACCTTTGTAACGCTGGATGTTGACCTTGCCTCCGTCGGCGCCCAGCTCTGCAATATATTCGTCGCGCTGTGCATCCGAATAAGCATAGCGGACCTTTTTGCCGCGGAAGAGCTTAAAGAGCGGCGGCTGCGCCAGGTAGATGTGTCCCTGTTCAATCAGCGGACGCATAAAGCGGAAGAAGAAGGTCAGCAGCAGGGTGCGGATATGGGAGCCGTCGACATCGGCATCCGCCATGACGATGACCTTGCCGTAACGCAGTTTTTCCAGGTCGATCTCATCGCCGACACCGCAGCCGAGGGCGGTAATGACCGGCAGCAGCTTTTCGTTTGTATACACCTTATCCAGCTTGACGCGCTCGACGTTGAGCATCTTTCCCCACAACGGAAGGATTGCCTGGAAGGAGCTGTCGCGTCCCTGTTTTGCCGAACCGCCTGCCGAATCACCCTCGACGATGTAGATTTCGGTGCGCACATTGTCATGGTCGGAGCAGTCTGCCAGCTTACCCGGCAGGCTGACGCCCTCCAGAGCGGATTTTCTTTCCCTGGTGCGGTCTCTTGCCAGGCGTGCCGCTTCTCTTGCCTGAGCGGCTGTCAGCGCCTTATCCATGATGGTGCGTGCAACTGCCGGATTTTCCTCGAAGTAGGTGCTCATCTTCTCGTAGGTGATGCGGTAGACCAGGGTGCGCATCTCGGTGTTGCCCAGCTTGGTCTTGGTCTGTCCTTCAAACTGTGCTTCTTCGAGCTTGACCGAGATGATTGCCGTCAGACCCTCCATGACGTCCTCTACGCTGTATTTGTCGCTTTCTTTTTTAAAGATACCGCTCTTCTTTGCGTAGTCGTTAAAGGCTCTGAGAAGGGCTGTGCGGAAACCAATCTCGTGGGTACCGCCGTCTGCGGTGTGAATGTTGTTGGCAAAGGAGAGCAGGGTGGTGTTGTAGCTGTCATTGTATTGCAGCGCCACCTCGACGGTGGAATGTTCCCCGTCGCCCGAATAGTAGATGACATCCTCGTGCAGGACATCCCAGATATTCTTTTTGCGCTCGTGGATATAGTCCACAAAGCTGCGGATACCGCCCTCATAGTGCAGCACCTCGCGGACCGGCTGTTCGCCGCGCTCGTCGCTGAAGGTGATGTTGACCCCGCCGTTGAGGAATGCCTGCTCGCGCAGACGCTTGAGCAGCACGTCATAGTCGTACCGGGTGGTTTCGGTAAAAATCTCGGGGTCGGCTTTGAAAGCCACCTGAGAACCTGTTTCGGTGGTTGGCTCAACCTTTTGCAGGTCGCAGACCGGCTTGCCATACTCAAAGCGCTGGTAGTAACGGTAGTGTCCATCACAGACTTCGACCTCCAACCACTCGGACAGGGCGTTGACTACCGATGCACCAACCCCGTGCAGACCGCCGGAAACCTTGTATCCGCCGCCGCCGAATTTTCCTCCTGCGTGCAGGACGGTAAAGACAACGGTGACAGCCGGGATGCCCAGTTTTGGCTGGATGCCGACCGGAATTCCTCGACCGTTATCCTTGACGCGGACGATGTCGCCCGGCAGCAGGTCCACCAGAATCTTGGTACAATGACCTGCAAGGACCTCGTCGATTGCATTGTCCACAATCTCATACACCAGATGATGCAGACCCTGTGGTCCGGTGGAACCGATGTACATACCGGGACGCTTGCGCACCGCGTCCAGTCCCTCCAGGACCTGAATATCACTGGCATCATACTTTTGTGTCATCTCCAGGTTTTTTTCAGGTGTGTTTTCCAAAATGTTTCCCCTCCATCGATTTTGATGAATCTTTTCCATTGAAAAACGGGCCGCCTTTTCTTACGCGATGCACCGGCACAAGCAAGCGATCGAGCAGGAGCAATTTTCATCGGGCAGCCCTGTATTTTTTCTTGTTCTGATACCTTTTCATTATACCATATTTCCCCTTGCCATTACAACTTATTTTATGGATTCTTTTCTTCTAATATGTATTTTTTAAAAAAGTCCGTTTTTTCTGATAACCATCGGCTTTTTGCGCTTTTTAAAAAGAAACGGGAGCACCCTTTGTTTTGCAGGGTGCTCCCATTGGGTTTTCATTTGATTTTACATCAGTCCCAGCCGGTCGATAAAGCCGCTTCGTTTGCGCAGGGTAGAACAGGAAATCTGTGAAATATACACCGTAATCCCATCCCTTTCCCGGCACACAATAAAGGATTTGGGCAGCTCCGGGGAAACGGTGATGACCCGATGCCGCTTTTCCTGCTCACCCAAATATTCCTTGGTCAGCTTGGACACCGAGGTATTTTCAATATCGAAGATCCCGATGATGTCGCTGCTGCGCACCACGACATCTCCTCCCAGATGCAGGTACATCCCTTCCCCCTCTTTCCTAAAATCGTTCGGTCCTGACCAGCTGACCTGCGTGCAGCAGAAAGCTGCTGCCGCCTTTGAGTCCGCGAAAGCTGGCATCATCGCAGCAGGTGACGAAGACCTGCCGGTTGTCCAGGTGGTTGAGCAGATAGTCCCGCCTGCTTGCATCCAGTTCGCTCATAACATCGTCCAGCAGCACCACAGGAGCCTCGCTGGTGACCTCCTCGACCATGCTGCACTCTGCCATCTTTAAAGCCAGCACCCCGCTGCGCTGCTGTCCCTGGGAGCCGTACAGGCGCATGGGCATCCCGTTGACCAGCAGCTCCAGGTCGTCCCGGTGTGGACCGCACTGGGTGGCGCCGCGGATCATATCCTCCTCCCGCTCCCGGTACAGCTGCTGCTGATAGTAGCTGCGCAGTTGATCCCGGGTGCAGCTGTGCGGTTCATTGACGCCGCACAGATAATGCAGGTCAAACTGCTCTCTGCCGGAGGAAATCCCCTCATAGACCTGTGCTGCCAGTGGGCGGATACGTTCCACATAGCGTGCGCGGCAAAAAGCAACCGCTGCCGCTGCGCGGGCAAGGTTCTCCTCCCAGATTTCCATCGTTTCCAGCAGCTGCGGGTGCCGTTCTGCATCCTTGAGCAGGGTATTGCGCTGCAAAAGGGTGCGCTGATACTCATGCAGATAATGCCCATAGCGCGGCATAATCTGACCGATGGCGGTGTCCAAAAACTTTCGGCGCAGCGCAGGACCCTCCCGCACCAGCGAAAGGTGGGCAGGAGAAAAGACCACCGCATAGAACTGACCGGCAAGCTCTGCCGCGCTGTTCAAAGGGACCTCATTGAGGCAGACGGTCTTTGCCCGCTTTTCTCCGCGTGCATCCGGTTGATTCAGCTCGATGCTGGCAGTTTCCTCCCGCAGTGCGCTCTGAAACACCAGGTCGGTGCGGCAGTGGTCCTCTCCAAAGCGAATCATCTCCCGGTCCTTGGCTCCGCGGAAACTTTTTGCACCGGTAAACATCCAGATTGCTTCGGTTAAATTGGTCTTTCCCTGTGCATTTTCACCGTGAATCACATTGACATCCGGCGCTGCCTGCAAAGAAAGAGAAGCGATATTTCGAAAGTTTTGCAGCTCGATGCTTTTGATCCTCACCGGCGCACCTCCTGTTTGCTATTCTTCTTCCGCGACGGCTTCAAAACGCCATCCGTCCGCTTCCACAACGTCTCCCGGGCGGATCTTCTTGCCGCGCATGGTGCAGACCTCTCCGTTGACCTTCACCATTCCGGCAAGCACAATCTCTTTTGCCTGCCCGCCGGTATCGGTCAACCCTGCGTATTTGATAAAGGAGTCCAATTTGATAAATTCTGTTCGAATCACGATTTTTTCTGTTTTAGTCATCATTCTTCACCCTCACTGGCAGTACGAGGAAGAGGAAGCTTTCCCCTTCCAGCGGCATCACACGCATCGGAGACAGCGCACCGTTGATCTCCATCTTGATCATATCACAGTCGGACGCTTTGAGCGCATCCAACAGGTATTTGTTGTTAAAGCCCATGCTGACCGGCTCTCCGGTCATCTCACATTCCACTTCGTCGTGCGCTTTTCCCATGGTGGTCGAGCAGTTGAGCTGAACGGTCTGTTCGGTAACTGCCAGGCGGATTGGGCTGCGCAGGCGGTCGGAGATGAGAAGAGAGGTTCTTTCTACTGCATCGGTCAAGCTGCGTGTGTTGACCTTGACGGTTGTCTTGCTCAATTTTGGGATGGCAGCGTTGTAATCGAGGAAATCCCCCTCCAGCAGACGGGATACCACATAATATCCTCCAATGCGGAAGACGATATGTTTGCTGGATACCACCAGGTAAACCTCTTCCTCCTCTTCCTTGAGCAGCTTGGAAATTTCAGAGAGCGTTTTGCCCGGCACGATGAATTGGGTGGTCAGGTCGGACACAATCGGCTCGCGGCGCAGTGCCAAACGGTAGCCGTCCACCGAAACCAAGGTGACGCAGGAGTCTTTGATGTCGAACAAAGAGCCGGTATGGACCGGCTTGGAGTCGGTGGTCGCAATGGCAAAGAGGGTCTGGTCGATCATCGATTTGAGAACGCCCTGCTTGAGGACCAGATCCGACTGCTGCTGTACATTGGGCAGTTCCGGGTATTCCTCCGCACTCAAGCCGGGGATGGTAAATTCCGATGCACCGCCACGGATGGTGGCAAGAAACCGTTCGTCGGAAAGGATGCTGACCGTTTCTCCAGGAATGCGTCGGATGATGTCCAGCAAAAGTCTGGCAGAAAGAACCAGTTCTCCCGCCTGCTCTGTTTTGGATTCAATGGTGGTGACGATTCCAAGCTCCAGGTCGTAACCGGTCAGCTCAAGTGTGCCCTCTTCTGCTTTGAGCAGGATTCCCTCCAGAGCCGGAATCGGTGATTTTGCGCAGACAGCGCGGGAAACATTGGACACTGCTTCCACCAGCAGGTCCTTTTGGCAGATGATTTTCATAGGGTAGGACATCCTCCTTTTTGATCTGATAAGACCTATTATAACATAAATTTGAAAAAGTTTCATTGTGACTTGCTTTAGAAGTTTTGAAAAAGAAAAGAGAGGGTGTGCGTGTAACAAAAACAGTGTGGCGGGATTAATCGGAATATTTTTTCTGGTTGCAGGTTGCTGGAGATTTGTTCTATTTCCATAAAGGAGCAGGTTGCTCTGGAAACGGCTGATTGAATGAAATGAAAAGGGTTTTAGAAAACGGATGAAGGAAAGAAGTAAAATTGCAGAAAAAGAATAGGAAAAGAAAAATATAAAAGTAGTAGTAGTAGTAGAGGCTGTGGATTTGTGAAGAAATCAAACAAACCGCACAAACATGCGATAAAGAAGGGCTACGAGAGCTGGGAAAATCGGTTTTGAAAATCGTGAAAAAGTGGAGATAGAAAAACGGTGTATGGAAAATGGTTGAAAAAATGGTGGAAATAGTTGAAAATATGTGAAGATAACGGTGAGAACAGAAAGAGAACAGGAGAATAAAAAGGGGGAGGAGGAATCTGTGGAAATAAAAAATGTGAAATGGGGGAAATTAAAAGAAAAGGATTCTGAAAAAGGGGTGAGGAACGAACTTTCCCCACCCCTTTCAAAAGTTTCTGCCGGATGATCTGTGGAAAAATCACGACAGATTATGCGTCACGAATATTTTTGATGATGTCCTCGACAGTTTCTTTATATTTGGTGTCCTGCTTCATGTTTTTGACAACCTGTCCGGTTGCGTAAACCACGGTGGAATGGTCTCTGCCGCCAAATTCATTTCCAATAGCTGCCATCGACATCTGCGTAATTTCGCGGATGACATACATAGCAATCTGACGGGCATTGGAAATCTGAGAGGAACGCTTGGAAGAACGGATGTCCTCGGCACTGACGCCGAAGGTACGACCGACCTCTGAGATGATCCGCTCCACCGTTACAGGAATTGGCTGGTTATCGGTTAAAATTTCGCGGATTGCACTTTGCGCAAGCAGGATGGAAGGCGGGGTTTGTGCCAGTTTATTATAGGCGTTGAGCTTTTTAACCACCCCTTCCAGCTGACGGATGTTGTTTTTGACGTGGTTGGCAATGTATTCCTCCACTACATTCGGAATATCCAGGTCCAGCAATTCGGCTTTGCGCTTGATAATGGCAATCCGGGTTTCAAAATCCGGTGGCTGAATGTCGGCAATCAGTCCCCATTCAAAGCGGGTGCGCAGTCGCTCCTCCAGTGTTTTGATCTCTTTTGGCGGTCGGTCGGAGGTCAGGACAATCTGCTTGCCTGCCTGGTAAAGGGAATTAAAGGTGTGGAAAAATTCCTCCTGGGTGCTCTCCTTGCCGCCGATAAACTGGATGTCATCGACCAGAAGGACGTCTGCCTGGCGGTATTTATCGTGAAATTCTTTGGTGGATTCGGCACCGATAGCAGCAATCAGTTCGTTGGTAAACTCTTCACCTTTTACATAAATGACGTTGGTATTGGGGCGGTTTTCTTTGATTTCTGCGGCGATGGCATATAACAGGTGGGTTTTGCCCAAACCGGATCCACCGTAGATGAACAGGGGATTGTAGGCGTTGGCAGGATTTTGTGCAACGGCACGACAGGCTGCCTGTGCAAATTTGTTCGAGCTGCCCACGATAAAGGTGGAGAAGGTATATTCGTATTCTCCGCCTTGGCTGTTCATGTCGATCTCTTCCTGGCTGTAGGATGGCAAAACCGGAGAAGCAGAGGAGGTCTGCACCGAAGCGGTGCCCTCCGAGCGGTCGGACTGACCGGAGGTTTCACAACGAATCTCGATTTGTACCGGAAAACCAACCACGGCCTCGAAGGCGCGGTTGAGCAGACCGAGGTATTTTTCTTCCACGATCTTCTTCATAAATTCAGCTTTAATGAACAACACGGCAGTATTTCCGTCAAAGCTTACCGGCTCCAGGCTTTTGATCCAGACCTGATAGGCAATCTCCGACAGTTCATGCGAGTCAATCACATATTGTCGCGTGTATTCCTTGACCATCTCAAATAATTCCTTAAACGATTCCATAGCTCGGTCCCCTTCTTGATTGATCAAAACCACATCTATCAGATGATAGCCTGTCCTTGCCGGTACTCCCAAATCCCGGCAGGATTTCACCAATGCAGGCGCAGATAGGAAAACCCCCTCCAGAGCTTTGCAGGGGGTGAATAAATATGCGGTTTTGTTTCACAGCCTTGAATTGGATTCCACAATCAATCCACGAATCTGCCAACAAGCTTTCCGCATCAGGGAAAGAGATGGTAGGAAGATTGTGAAAATAAGTGGAAAGGATTTGGAAAACAATTTTTCAACGACTTTTACACACAATATTTTAACATAAAAAAGAGGGGGATTTCAAGGGCTTTCAACTGTTTTTAACGGGTAATCCTAAACAGATTACAGATGAATTTTTTGGAAGTTTTTATGGACAGCGCCAAAAACAGAAAAATGAGGGAAGGAAACATCAGAAGCCAAACGCATCTAAAACCGGAAAAAAGTGAGTGCAAGATAGCAGCTGTACACCACTCCCAGAGCCGATGCCCGGCAAAAAGGAGGAAGAAAAAAGGATTTGGATAAAATATTTCGGAAATTTAAAGGGGAGAAACCCTTTGATTCTCTTGACTTTTGCGGCTTTTTTGTCTATAATTCTATTCTGTAAGGTTTCGTCTTGAAGGGAGGTCGAGAAGAATGATCAGAACCTATCAGCCAAAGAAGCTGCAGAGAAAGAAAGAGCACGGCTTCAGAAAGAGAATGGCTACCAAAAATGGCCGCAAAGTTCTCGCACGCAGAAGAGCAAAAGGCAGAAAGCAGCTGAGCTACTAATCGCTGTTTGACAAAGCAGACCGGAGCCGCTTGAGCGGCGCTGGCTGCATTTTGAGGGGAATGACGGTTTATAATAAACCGGTAGGAGACAGGGGCAGGCTCTGTTTATTCTGCCTTCCACCTTTCATTCCAGAATAAGCAGGCCACTTATCCCGATAAGTGGTCTTTCTTTTTATCTATCACAGGATGGAGGAGACGCTTTGAATAAAAAGACTACCTTAAAGCTCAACAGAGATTTCCGGCGCCTTTATTATAAAGGAAGCAGCGCTGTCCATCCGTTGATCGTTACCTATGCCAGCAAAAATCGCCTGGGCTATAACCGCATCGGTATTACCGTCACCAAAAAAATCGGAAAGGCAGTCTGTCGCAATCGCTGCAAGAGAATCATACGGGCGGCGTTTGCTCAGGTGAACACCCAAATCGAGCAGGGATGGGATTTTGTGTTTGTTGCGCGGATGAAAACGCCGCAGGCAAAATCAACCGAACTCGAACCGGTCCTCAAAAAACAAATCCAGAGCCTTACAAGACCGGACAAGTCCAAACCAAACGCCAATCCAGCAAAAGCAAAGGGACGATCACCCAAAAAGAATCTGCCCAAAGGGCAGAAGGCTTCCGAACACAGGGGAGCTGCAAGAGAACAATAAGGGAAAGACAGAGGATGTATTATAAGGAAGGAAAGCAAAGGGAGGCGTCGGCAGCATGATCAAACGACTGATGCTTTTGTTGATTCGCTTTTATCAAAAGGCGATTTCACCCCTTTTTCCGCCGCGATGCCGTTTTTATCCGACCTGTTCAGCGTATGCCTTTACCGCTATTGAGCGATTTGGTGCGCTGCGAGGCGGTTATCTTGCGCTGCGGCGCATCTTGAAATGTCACCCGTTTCACCCCGGAGGCTATGATCCGGTGCCCGAAAAATGGAGAGAGGACAGATAATACCGACCTTTACCAGAAATGTCCTGCTGGGCACAAAAGAAGTCGCGCTGTAAAAAGAAGCTGCAGGCGCGCAGCATCCGTGCGGAAGGTTTTGCAGCATGGGTGCAGAATTGGAGGTTTTCGATGTATATTCTTGGTTACCCGCTAGGGCTTATTATGCGGCTGCTGTACAATCTGCTGCACAGCTACGGCTGGTCGCTGATCCTGTTTACCCTGTTAATCAAGCTGGTAATGGTGCCGCTGTCCATCAAGCAGCAGAAATCTTCTGCTAAGATCGCAGCAATCCAGCCGCAGATGCAGGAAATCCAGAAGATGTATGCAAAGAACCAGCAGAAGATGAACGAAGAGATGCAGAAGCTCTATGAGCGGGAGAAGTACAATCCGGCAGGCGGATGTCTTCCGATGCTGATTACCTTCCTGGTTCTGTTTGGACTCATCGACGTTATCTACAACCCGATGCGTCACATCCTGGGCATGAGCAACGAAGTGATTGCACAGGCAACAGAGATTCTCAAGGGCTTGGGAATTGCATTCAGCCAATATTCGCCGCAGACCGCAATCATCTCTTCGGTACAGGCAAATCCTGAGGCATATTCCGCCATGGGAGCTGACTTTATCAACGCAGTTCAGTCGTTCAACCTGAACTTTTTAGGAATCAACCTGGGCGAAACCCCTTCGTTTGGACTGAACGTTTTGATGCTGATCCCGATTCTGTCCGGTGTGACCGCATTTGCAGTTTCCTGGATTTCGATGAAGATCAATCCGGCAGCAATGGAAGGTCCGGGAGCCGGCACCATGAAGGTCATGATGTTTGTTTCCCCGCTGATGTCGCTGTACATCGCATTCCAGGTGCCGGCAGGCGTTGGTATGTACTGGATTTTGTCCAACCTGTTTATGATGGCGCAGACTTTGATCCTCAACAAGTTCTATAATCCGCGCGAGATGGCAGAAAAAGCCAAACGGGAAGCGGAAGAGCGCAGAGAAAAGGAACGCCTGGAAAGAATTGAGGCAAAGAAAAAGGCACGCAGCGGCGATGCGCAGGCACAGGCGCGTGCAAAGAGTCAGAAAGAAATCAATCGTCAGAAATTGGCAGCGGCAAGAAAGGCAGACGCAGAAAAATACGGCGATGTCTATACCGATGTGACCGATGACGATTTGGAATAAGGGTAGGATTTTTCACTGATTATCAGAGGAGGTGTCAGTTTGAAAGAGATTATTACAACCGGTAAAACGGTGGATCTTGCAATTGAAGAGGCATGCAGACAGTTGCAGACGGCAAGGGAGAAGGTAGAGTTTGAAATCATCGACCTGCCGAAAAAAGGATTGTTCGGACTGAAGACATATCCGGCAAAGGTCCGCGTTTTTGTAAAGGAAAATAAAGAGGAAATGGCAGTGGAGTACATCACTGCTGTTCTGAAGGCGATGGGTGCGCAGGACTTTACCGCAGAGGCAAACCGCGACGGAGAGAACCTGAATATCACCCTCAAGGGCGACGATCTGGGCTTTGTGATCGGCAGACGCGGCGAGACCATCGATGCAATCCAGTATCTGGCAAGCCTGGCGGTCAACCGTCTGGACGGTGATTATATGCGAATCACCATTGACAGCGGCAACTTCCGTGAAAAGCGGGAAAAGACCTTGGAATCGCTGGCAAGACGTTTGGCACGCAATGTAGTCAAGAGCGGTCGCAGCATGACCCTGGAGCCGATGAATCCATACGAGAGAAGAATCATCCATGCAACGGTGGCGACCGTAGAGGGTGCGACCTCTTCCTCCATCGGAGAAGAGCCGAACAGACGGGTGGTTATCAGCTCCACCAATCCGGTCAAAAAGTACAACAACAATTACAAGGGCAAGAAAAAGCCTTACAACAACGGAAAAGGCGGCTACCGCCAGAACTCCCGCCGTCCGCAGGGCGAAGGAAAGAACCAGGACGGTCAGGAAAAGAAACCGTATGTGTTCCGTCCGAACAACAACGGCAAGGACGAAGGCGGAGAGAACCGCAGACGTCCGCCAAGACAGAACTCTTATAACAAGGAAAGATGTTTTGAGGAAAAGCCGGCGGTATCCAACGAGAATATCCGCAGTGAGGTACCGCGCAGCACTGCTCCAAGTGAGGCGCAGGACAAGCCGTTGTACGCAAAGATTGATCTGGAATAAGCAAAAGCAAGAAAAAAACAGCAGCTATGCGGCTGCTGTTTTTTATTTTGCAGATAATCTTGCAGGTACAGCAGGAAAAGAGAAACAAAGGGAAAAAGACTGCATAATGTAGGTTTGTCAAACATATTGGACAGTGAACTCTGCAGGAGAAAGCCAGCGG
>OIWQ01000382.1_pt1 | contig 58060 bp, 53 predicted proteins | sample 1587571 | NCBI WGS metagenome assembly OIWQ01 (sample SAMEA3888910, study PRJEB22519) | human gut metagenome | biome: human gut; feature: human-associated habitat; material: faeces | place: Denmark | collected 2010
TGAGTACCGCTCCGACGCCTATCCCCATCAGCACCAGTCGCTGGCCCTTCACCACGCCATAATGGCGCGCCAGATAATAGACCAGCAGCGCGGTGGCGAACCCGCCGGCCATGGCAGAAAGCACAATGGCGACCGGGTTTCCTTCAAACAAAATGATCTGGATAATCGCCCCGGTCGCTGCGCCGGTGGTAAAACCGATCACGTCCGGGGAACCCAGCACATTTTTCGATACCGACTGAAAGAGCGCGCCGGAAACGCCTAACGCAAAGCCAACCAGAATAGCGGTCAGGACGCGGGGCAAACGGATCATCCTGACAATATGCTGCGCCGTCGGATCACCTTCTCCCCGCAGCGCCTGGAAGGCTGACTCCACGGGAAGCATAAAACGCCCGATCAGCAAGGCATACAGGCCCGTCACCCCAAGCAACAGCGCCAGGACGGCGCACACCCATCCGGCCCTCTGACTCATACGCGCGCCCCCTGCCAGCGTTTAACCAGCAGCACGAAGAACGGTCCGCCGATTAACGCTGCCATAATGCCGACGCCAATCTCGCCGGGATGACCAATCATCCGCCCGAGAATATCCGCGCTGAGTACCAGTATTGCAGAGAACATCATCGCCCACGGCAGCAGCAGACGGTGTCCCGAGCCGACAAAAGCCCGTGCAAAATGGGGCGCGGTGAGACCGACAAAGCCGATCGGTCCGGCCGCTGCCGTGGCCGCACCCGCCAGAATGACGATGATCGCGGCAGAGCTCCCTGCGAGCACATGATTAATGCCAAGTGCGCGTCCTGTGTCCAGTCCCAGCGCCGCCACGTCCAGCATTCGCCCTCCCGCCAGCGCCAGAATAATGCCGACACACGCAAGTACCGAGACCGGCAGCAGCACGTCATACCCCCGTCCCTGCAACGCGCCCGTCACCCAGTGACGAAACCTGTCGAAGGCGTCGGCGTCGCTGTTCAGAATAACCAATTGCGTCAGACTCAGCAGAACGATAGTCAGCGCCGCGCCAGCCAGCACGATACGAATCGGATTGGCGTGGTTCAGGCCACCCATCATAAATACCAGAATACTGATAACCCCGGCACCAGCCACACCGAATACCATATAACTGCTGACGCTGGTGACATTTAAAAAGGCAATCGACAGCACAATCGCCAGCGTGGCGCCCGCGTTAACGCCTAACAGACCGGGGTCCGCCAGTGGATTGCGGGTCAGCGTCTGCATTATCACCCCGGCTCCGCCAAGCGCCGCGCCGACCACCATCGCCAGCAGCGTGCGCGGCAGGCGTAAATGCCAGACCAGCAGATGCGCGCTGTTTTGCGGATCGAACTGCGTCAACGCCTGCCAGATCACCGCAGGCGGGATCGTCCGCGAACCAAACCAGAGACTGGAGAAACCCAGCATCAACAGAATAAGAAAACCACCGCCCAGTCCTGCACTTCGCATCCCACGTCCCGGACACTGCGCAAACATCTCAGCGCGCCTCCGGCGTGGCCGCAGCGGACGGCGTTTCAACGACAAAACGATCGGCGATTGCCTTAACCATTTCACTGGCGCTGTAGAAATCGACGCGAAAAGCGTGAGGCCCCAGGCTGTAGACCTGGCGGGCGCGGGAAGAAGGCAAACGCTGTAACAGAGGATCGTTGATAAATTCGTCTATACGCACATCGCTGGCGCTCAGCAAAAAGGTTGTTTCGGCTTTCAGCTGGGTCAGGTTTTCATATTCAACCCAGATAAAATCGCCCGAGCGGGTGAGATGACTTTGCCATGCGGGGTCGGGCGCTTCGAGGGTGAATCCCAGTGATTTCAACAGCCGCGCGTGAACGCTTTCCGGTGTCGCCACGGGGTTGACAGTGCCCGGCCCATTGAAATTGATAATATTGGCTTGCCCTTCCGGCAGGCGGATCCGCGTTCTGGTACTGGCGATCAGCGCATCGAAACCGGCAATACGTGCGGCGGCCTGTTGCTCCAGCCCCAGCGCGTCGCCCAACTGGCGCGCCAGATCCTGCCAGGTCTGATTGCCGTAATTGACCACGATAACCGGCGCAATGGCCTGTAAATCCGCCAGCTGTGCCCGCGCGGAATCCGCGCCATTGATTGATACCACAATTAAATCCGGTGCTGCGGCCCACGCCTGTTCCAGATCGACGCTGCCCGCCGGCCACACCTTCGCGACCTTTTTGGCTTTTGCGACGTCCTGCCACTGGCCGAAAAACTGACCGTTCACCGCCGTGGCGCTGGCGACAAGCGGCGCATCAATCGCCAGCAGGGTTCCGGTGACGCTGACGGCGGTCGATAATATGCGTTTGGGCTGCTGAGGAATCGACGTGACCGTGTCATCGGCATTATGAAACGTTCTCGGCCAGCCCTGTGCGACGCATTGCCCCGCAAACATGACCAGTCCGAGCGCCCACATGACACTCTTAAACCAATGGCGTTGTTTTTCCCTACAAACGTTCATTTTTGCCTGCTCCCTCTGCCACTCTTCCGATCGGCGCGTTCAGTCATTTGGTCAGCAATTAACCCATCGTAAACCATCACATTATAGCCTTTCTTTTGAATAAACATCAACAGCAAGAATAATAATTATCATTTTCATTCGCATTATCGTGCGATATATTCAAGGCGTTTCCGTTGGCTTAATCAGGAAAGATACCCAATGAAATCATTGACTCCGATGCAGGCGGCCTCCTGGGTCGGCAGGCAATCGCCCCAGGCGTTGGGCGGCGTTGCCGCTCACTTATACGCCGAATTTGACGGATTTATTCATGACAGCGCGCGCTTCCGGCAGGCCGTAAACGCGCTGTATGCCCGCCACCCCATGCTGCGGTTGCGCATCAGCGATGAGGGGCAGCAGTACGTAGTGGCGGAGCATCCTCCGACGAGTCTTGATGATTACCGCCACTGCACCGACAAAGACATCCAGATCCGGCTGGCGGAGAAACGTCACCGCATGGAGAACCAGCAACTGCTGCGCGACCGGGGCGTGCCGTGTGAAATCAGCCTCTCATTGCTGCCGGAAGGGAAAAGCCGGTTGCATATCGATCTGGACATGATCGCCGCTGATGCCGGGTCATTTCGCATCGTTATGGAGGATCTGGCGCGTTTTTATGCCTCTCCGCCCGACGATATTATTCCGCAACAGGAGGTGGCATGGTTTCACTATCTGGACCAGCGTCTTCACGATCCGCAGTTGCAGACGCTCAGAACGCGCGACCGTCTCTGGTGGCAGGCGCAATTACCGACGTTTCCCCCTGCTCCGCGTCTTTTTTCAACGAAACAACGCTGTCAAAGCCGCCGATTAGCCCTGTCTCTTGACCGCGAAACCAGCCTCGCCCTTAACGCCTGCGCACGTCAGCATCATCTGACGCTCAGCGCGCTGTTCCTGTCGCTGTTTACGCTGACGATTGGTGAAGGACTTGCCCAGCCAGCTCTGCGCATCAACGTGCCGACCTTTTTCCGCGATCCGGATTTCCCCCAGGTGGAACAACTGGTGGGCGATTTTACGGATTTGCTGCTGTTCAGCGGCGAAATCCGCCCGGCGATATCCCTGCTGCACCACGCACGAGAGACGATGGAGCAGCTTCATGAACGGGTCGCACACGGCCACTATCCTGGTGTCAGCGTTATGCGCGACCTGTCGCGACAGCACGGTAGCCTGCAATACTCGCCGGTCGTTTTTACGGCTGGCTTCGGTATTCGCGGCGGCGCGCTGTTCTCCGAACGCGTCCGCGAACAGCTCGGTACATTGAATTGGGTGATATCACAAGGCCCACAGGTCGCGCTGGACGCGCAGGTCGCCTGGTATGGCGACGAGATTTTGATCAACTGGGACGTGCGGGCCGACGCCTTTAAGCCAGGGCTGCCTGAACGCCTGTTTACGCATTTTCACGCGCTCGCCAGTCGACTGGCGCAGCAGCCCGACCATATCCACAATCCGGTTTCGCAGTGGCTTGCCCGCCCGCCGGAGGTCGAACACAATGCCCGATTCGGGGAGGAAAGGATGACGAGACCCTTAACGCCGTTACAGCAGGCCTATCTGCTGGGAAGAAGCACGCAGTGGCCGCTGGGCGGCGTGTCGATGCATGATTTCAGAACCTTTCGCGGACCGCTGGAACCGTCGCGTTTCTGTCAGCGCGTCGCGGAGCTGATCGCCCATTTCGACGCCTTACGCACGGTGATCGACGCCGAAAAACAACAGCAAACGGTGCTACCCGCCCTGCCCGCGCCTGTGGAGCGGATAGACCTCACCACCTTCAGCGAAAATGATGCGGAGCAGCAACTCCGGCAGCTTCAACAGCGCTATCAGCAACGTTGTCACGATCTCGCCTTCCCGCCGTGGAACATCGTTCTGATCGCCATGCCAGCGCAAGGCGGGTATGTCGTCTTTACCAGCTTTGATGCCCTGATTCTGGACGGTCAGGGGATCTCGCACATTGTCGCGCGCCTGTTCGATAATCAGCCTCTGGAGCCACTGGTGCCGCGGAGACCCGACGTCGAATCGCCGGGAACCGCCCACAGCCGCGAAGCGGCCAGAGAGTGGTGGAAAGCGACGCTCAACGACGCGGTCACGCCGTCGCGTTTGCCCTGGCAACGACCGCTGAGCGAAATAACGCGCCCCGAATGGCGACGTGAAAGCCGGACGCTGGCGGCGAACAGCCGAAAAACCCTCACCCGGCTCGGCGCTAAAAGTGGATTATTCGCCAACAGCGTGCTGTCGGCAGTCGTCCTCGACACGCTGGCGCTGTGGGCGGAGGATGAAACGCTGCTGGTCGGCGTGCCCTGCGCGTTTCCGGCGACGGCAGAACAGCCCAACAACGCCTCAACGTTTATCGCGGTACGCTATCAGCGCACCGGCGAACTGGAAGAGAATGCGCAGCGTTTGCAGGTGGATATTCTCCACGGCCTGGATCATCTCGCCTGGTCGGGTGTCGATCTGGCGCGCCAGCTGGCGTCGCGAAACGCAAACCAGCCCGTGCTGCCGCTGATCCTCACTAACTGTCTGGCGTGGGAAACGTTGCCCGCCGGATCCGCCATCCGGGAAGAAGACGGTCTGACCCAGACGCCGCAGGTGGCGCTGGACGTGCGTCTGATGACCGACAGCGCGGGCAATCTGCGGCTGGTTGCGGACTATGTCGTACAGGCGCTGCCCACGGAAATGATACGGGCCGTGCTGGAAGCAATTACGCGGCGTATTCAGTTAATCGTCGACCGCGAATCGCTGAATATTTCGCTGCGTGAGGCGCTCTCGTATTCCCATTACCAGGCAAACACGCCGATGACGACTGCGGTCGGGTATGACTTTCTGGGCAACATTGCCGGACATTTGTTTAGCGGTGACGACGCCCGCACGGCGCTGATTTGCGGCGACAGACGCTGGAGCTGGAAACAACTCGGTCAGCAGGTTGCGCGCGTGGCAAACGGGCTGCTGGCGCGTCAGCTGAAACCCGGCAGCGTGGTGGCGATTTCACTGCCGCGCAGCCCGGAACACGTCATTATTTCGCTCGCCTGCGCGCTGACCGGGATCGTTCGCGTGCCGGTGGACATCAACTCACCGGCGGAACGCACGCGCTATCTGCTGGAAAACTGTCGTCCCGACCTGGTGATCAGCCAGGAAGATGCGCAGGTTGTTGGCAGCGTTACGCCGCTGGCGCTGGTGTCGGATAACGACTCCCCCCCGCCATTCGCCGGGCAAAGCGCCAGTGAGCAGCCGTCATATTATCTCTATACCTCGGGCACAACGGGTAAACCCAAGTGCGTGATGCTCAATAACCGCGCCACCGCTAATGTGCTGGCGCAAACTATCGCCCGCTGGCAGGTAGACGAGCGCGACGTGTTTATTTCCGTCACGCCGCTGCATCACGACATGTCCGTTTTTGATCTGTTCGCCGCGATGAGCGTTGGTGCAACGCTGGTGATCCCGGCGCAGGAGCAGGAAAAAGATGCGATCGGCTGGAGTCGTCTGGTAGAACAGCACCGGGTTACGCTCTGGTGTTCAGTACCTGCGATACTTGAAATGCTGCTGGATTGTGCCCAACCGGCGCAACTTCACACGCTGCGGCTCGTGGCGCAGGGCGGCGATTATATAAAACCCGCTACGCTCCGGCGTTTGCGGGCGCTTTGTCCCGCGCCGCGTCTGGTTTCGCTCGGCGGTCCGACGGAAACCACGATCTGGAGCATCTGGCATGACATCACCCCCGACGACGTTGAGCACGTTCCCTATGGCCAACCGCTCGCCGGCAATCAGTATTACATCTGCCATGACAGCGGCGAACATTGCCCCTGCGGCGTGGCGGGCCGCATTCATACGGCTGGCGTCAATCTCGCCTGCGGCTATCTGGAAAACGGTGAACGAGTCGACCATGATTTTGTGAATCTTCTCACCCCCGAAGGTGAAACCGTCCGCGCCTTCCGCACGGGCGATATCGGCTTTTACCGGCCTGATGGCGTCATTATGTTCGCCACGCGGATCAACGGTTACGTGAAAATTCGCGGCGTGCGCGTTTCGCTGCCGGAGATCGAGGACGTCTTTCGCCAGCATCCCGCCATTCACGATATCGTCGTGGTGGACTACGCGACGGACGATGCTAATGAAAAATCTCTCGGGGCGATTTGCCTTGTCGGCGACCACGTCACGCCGGGAGCGGCGGAACTGCGCGCTTTCGCTCAGCGCTACCTTCCCTGTACGCATATCCCGGGACGATTTATTACCCGCCACGCCTTCCCGCTGACGGCCAACGGCAAGATCGATCGCCATGCGCTGCGCGCCAGCCTGGCGCAAACGCCTCAGTCCCCATCGCCTGCGCTGAACGCCCCCGCCTGCGCAGCGCGTCCGGCTATTGAACAAAAAATACTGGAGATTTACTGCGCGGCAATGCAGCAGCCTGCCCGCGCGGAATGGGATGCTACGGTGCCGTTCATCGTGATGGGGTTGAAGCTGAACCATCTGAAGACGGTCAGAGAACGTCTTAATGCCGAGTTTGGCTGTCGCCTGGCCGGGCACGATCTGATTAAGTGCAAAAATATCCGAGACGTTTGCGCACTGTTGAACTAAACCAGTCCGGCCGCTAGGGGATTTATGGCGGCCGGACTGGCTGATTACAGCAACGGCTGAGGTTCGTACTGCGAAGCGAAGACGTGCGAGAGCCAGTCGGTTAAGTTGGTGAGCATGGCCTGCGGATCCAGTCCCGGGAACATGCCCGCTTCCACGTCAATATCGACATGAAGTTCACTGCAATCGGTGCGACCGCGCCAGGTAATATTAAAGCCGTCTCCTGGCCCGCTGGCCATCACCTGACGCGCCGTTTCGCAGCCGGCAAAGACCGGCGGATCGAAAGGCAGAACGTTAATCAGCGGCGAGAAGAAGTACCGCATACCCTTGCCAATGCCCTGATCGGCGGCAAGCGTTTCAATGCGGTAACGGCTGTGTGCACGCATATCATGGAGCGCGATGGCGGTACGCTTCAGGAAATCAACAAGACTTTCCAGGGGATCGAAAGTGATAAATACCGGCAATATATTCACCGCCAGCGACGGTGTATTGGCCGCTGCATGACCACGCCGGTTCATCACCGGCACCCAGACAGGCAAGACGCCGTTATGTTGCACATCAGGGATCTGTTTTGCCATCCATGCGGCGGAAAGGACCAGCAGGACATCAGGCCAGCCAATCCGACACAACTCGGCCAGCGCAAGAATATGTTTAGTGAACGAGGCCGGAAGCCATGTATCACTGTGCAGGGATTCTGTTGCGTAATCCTCCCCGCCTTTCTGTAATACCTTTAATGGAGGTGCCTGTTCGAGAAGCCGGTGCCAGTACGCGCGATCCGCCTGACACTTTTTGCTGCGCGCGTAGTGCTGCTCTTCTGCGAGAAAATCAGCAAACGGGCTGAGTGGAACCCCCGTCAACGTAGTCTCGCAATAGGCCTGATACAGTTCCGCGCAGCGATGTTCTATTAACGCCATGCCGAAACCGTCGACAATAATATGATGCGCACGAATATAGACCATATAGTGCTCAGGCGAGAACCGTATCAGCCATACCGCGGCCAACGGCTGGCGCAACAGATTCAGTTGTCCGTCAATATCACCCTGCATCATGGCCTGTGCGACCGTCTGCGCAGAGCGCCGCTGTTGCAGATCGATAATACGGACGTCGGGACACTGGTGGGGATCGCAATACTGAACCGGCATGGCGTCTTCCCCAACTAAGCGAAAGCGGACGGAAAATACCTCGGTTTCTTTGATAACCTGCTGAAGCGCGGCAAGCAACGCGCGTTCGTTAATGGCACCACGTAACGTTATACAGTGGGCGACGGTTGAGACCGGCTGATGGGGGTGAAACGTAAACTCTTCCCAAAAATCCAACTGCGCCGGCGTCAGCGGCGACCAGTGACTGGACTGAATAGTCTGTGACATATCATACCTTTCCATATCATTAATCCTACGAAACAACGACTCACGCTCGCCGTTGCGGCAGACGCTTACCTCTGTTTCATCCCAGATGACGACTTGCTCAGATTAAAATGACAGGCCAGGTTGTTATTTTTCTCATTCGGTGAGTGCGTCAGGGCTGAATCTGTTTTCGCCAGAACGCGATGGTTACCGTTGGGTTACCAGTGCCAAAATTTCTTATGTAAATGATAATCATTTACTTATCAGATATGCAAATGCTATTGCCGATAAACGCCCTGTTTCACTGCGGCTTCTGCGGTGGCGTCTCCTGTCTTGCCAACAGGAGAAGACGACATGCCGTTTACGTGTTGTCTTCGGCGTATTGTACCCTCCTCTCAGGTGTTCCATGGTCTGCTCGATTGTCAAACCATCAACGCCAGCACTTCCCTTATTGGCCTTCAGGCTTTTCCCCGCCATCCGTATTGGCGAGGATTTGGTGACTACTCCCCGCCCTGTCGGGCGAGGCTTCCCACTTCTCAGGCCGCAACCGTCTGTACGACGGATTTATGCTGGCCTCCATGGGCAGCGCCGCCTTTAGTTCCAGTATTCCTTTTTGCCGGATATTAAGCGCTGCATTGATATCGCGGTCATGCTCCGCCCCACATTCAGGGCACTTCCATATGCGTTTGTTAAGCGGCATCTCCGGCATTTTGTAACCACAACTATGGCACTGTTTCGAACTGGCAAACCACTGGTCGAGTTTTACCAGATGCACGCCTTTTTCTGCGGCCTTGTACTCCAGCTTTGTGATGAAGCCGTGCCAGCCTGCATCACCTGTCACTCTTGCCAGATGGTGGTTTTTCATCATATTTGCCGTTTTCAATGTCTCCACAATTACCGCTTGGTTTTCGTCAACAATTGTATGAGAGAGCTTGTGTTGAAAATCAGCACGGGCATTAGCCACCCGTTCGTGTAACGCTGCCAGACGGATTCTGGCCTTTTTACGATTCGCGCTTCCCTTTTGCTTGCGGGATAACGCTTTTTGTTTGCGTCGCAGATTACGGCTGGCATTGATGAGATGGCGGGGATTCGCAATTTTTGCTCCGTCAGACCTGATGGCGTAGTGCTCAAGCCCCATATCCAGGCCAGTAACTGTTGATATCAACGTGGGTTTTACCGGAGCTTCCAGACCATCATCACAGAGAATTGAAGCATAGTATTTCCCCGTTGCTGAACGGGTGATAGTGATGCTTTTCAGCTTTCCATGAAGTTCACGATGAAGGCGTGCTTCTATTGGGGACAGTTTAGGAATTTTGATGGCATTATCCAGCACCTTAACTCCGACACAGTGATAGCTCGATTGTTTTCCGTGTTTACGTTTAAACGTCGGGAACCGCGCTTTCCGCTTCGGATTAAAAAAGTTGGAAAATGCCACATCAAGATTAATTACCGCCTGTTGCAATGCCATTGAATCAAACTCTTTGAGCCAGGCATACCTGCGGGACTTTTTGGCTACAGACAACAACGGTTTCAGATCGTTACGCGGACTTAAATTCACGCCGTGTCTCTGGTAAGCATGTTTTTTGATGTGAAGAGCTTTGTTGTACGCAAAGCGCACCGCACCGAACTGGGCATTAAGATACTCAGCCTGTTCTGTGGTTGGATAGATGCGTACTTTTGTTGCCCTTAACATACTCAGTGCTCATTGGTATTATTCAATTATTTTAACAAGATGAGGTAACTTTTTCTATTGAGCGAACAACATGAATCTCCTGAAGGCTTCCTTCGAAAACGTCACAGCGTAAGTAAGCTCGTTGTGCATTTAATTTTCACAACAAAGTATCGCAGAAAACTTTTTGACGGATGCATGATAGAGCAACTACGAGAGGCGTTTTGTTCCGCTGCTGCAAAACCTGGGTGCGAAATTCCTGAAATGGATGGAGAAGCAGAGCATGTGCATCTGCTGGTTGCCTATCCGCCCAAACTGGCAGTCAGCGTAATGGTGAACCACGGCAGCCTGGCGGCTGCAAATTGAAAACCGCCCCGGTTCGTCCTGTTGTTGCCGCACGCCCCGCAGAATAGGTATGCTCTGAGAACCTGTTTTATTAAGGACTCATCCCCTTATGTTGACCCGCAAAAGTATCGATACAGTTCTGCTCTCTGTTGGTGCTGAGAAGCTCTCACAACGTGAATGGGACTGGATGAAAATGCTCAAACCCATGGCCCCACCACCTGCGATGGTGGCGGCCTCCATCCTGAAGCGCCGTGGCGATACAGCAGCCCTTACCCTGCTACAGGATACCGGGGGTTAATCCATCCTCATGTTGTCCGGTTTTACTCCCCGCCCTCTGAAACGTCTGTTCACAGCCAACCAGTGCTGGACGTCCTTCCTGGATGCGGGCGGTCTGCGCGATATTGAGGTTGAAGCCGTCACCAAAATGCTGGCCTGTGGCACACGGATACTGGGTGTAAAAGAGTTCGGGTGTGATAACCCGGACTGTCATCACGTAAAGTACCTGACCAACTCATGCGGCAGCCGTGCCTGCCCGTCCTGCGGAAAGAAGGCCACAGACCTGTGGACAGCAACACAGCTGAATCGTCTTCCCGACTGCGACTGGGTACATCTGGTCTTCACCCTGCCGGACACGCTGTGGCCGCTGTTCGAAAGCAACCGTTGGCTGCTGAATGATGTGTGTCGTCTGGCGGTGGAGAATCTGCTGTATGCCGCCCGAAAACGGGGGCTGAAGCCCGGTATCTTCTGCGCCATCCACACGTATGGCCGTCCTCTCAACTGGCATCCGCATGTACATGTGTCTGTAACCTGCGGAGGTCTGAATAAGCATGGTCAGTGGAAAAAGCTGAGTTTCCTGAAAGATGCAATGCGTTCGCGGTGGATGTGGAATATGCGTCAAATGCTTCTGAAAGCGTGGTCAGAAGGTCTGGCGATGCCGGAGTCGTTGTCACATATCACGACGGAATCACAGTGGAGAAGCCTGGTGCTGAAAGCCGGCGGAAAATACTGGCATGTGTACATGTCGAAGAAAACAGCCGGCGGGAGGAATACGGCGCGCTACCTGGGGCGTTATCTGAAGAAGCCGCCAATAGCAGCCTCCCGGCTGGCGCATTACAACGGAGGAGCGAGCCTGAGCTTCTGTTATCTGGACCACAAAACGGGAGAGACGGCGACAGAAACGCTGACACAGCGGGAGCTGGTCGCGAGGCTGAAACAGCATATCCCGGAGAAGTTTTTTAAGATGGTGAGGTACTTCGGGTTCCTTGCCAACCGGGTGTGTGGAGAGAAGCTGCCGCAGGTGTACCGTGCTCTGGGGATGGATAAACCGGAAGCAGTGGCGAAAGTGTGCTATGCACAAATGGTGAAACAGTTCCTGAGTCGTGACCCGTTCGAATGCGTGCTGTGCGGCGGCCGGATGGTGTACCGGCGTGCCATAGCGGGGCTGAATGTGGACGGGCTGAAGAAAAACGCGCGGGATATCAGTCTGCAGAGGTATATCCCGGCCTGATGCAGGCTAAGTGCGCCTGCAACCCGGTGAAAGTATAAAAAATGGTTAGCCACGGTATAAAAAACGACCGCAGGGGAAGCCCGAAAGCCCTGTTGTTCCGGAAACACGACTTACTGCACGTGGCATAAGGTGCGGATAACGGCATTACTTAGTTTTTCAATTTCCTATACGTCAAGATTATTTAATGGAATGCAAAATATCTGGTCTGATAATAATGTTCCAGAATTAATATCTGCAGGCTATGTTAAGTTGTCCCCACACACAATCTACCTGTTTTCTCGTGTGTGCCACAGGCGCAATACATAAATAGTCTGGCCATTAAGTTCGTAACGGATTTCGTACTCGCCAGCAAAAATCCGTCTGACCTCCCTGGGTTCAAACTGAAACAACTGTTCTCCCATACGTGGATGAGTTAACAGAATGACCGGTGCCTGTGTCAGGGATTGCACCGTTCTGGCGGCCGCAGGTTTACTGGCCAGCACCAGAAAATCATATAACCGCGCCAAATCAGAAAGCGCCTTACTGGTCCACTTCAGTTCCATCAGCGTGGCACCGGTAACGGATTGTCAGTACTGAGGCTGTCCGCCCAGGCCTGTACAGCCTGATGGTCGATGACCTGTCCGGATGTCACATCGTCCAGGGCTTCCAGCGTCAGGCGATTACGCTCCTCCTCCTGGGCAAGCCATGCAGAAAGCGCCTGTTTGATAACCCAGCCCCGGGAGCGTTCCAGCCTGGCGGCCATCTGGTCGACTTTATCAGCCATAGGTAATGGCACATGCGCGGTAATGACTTTTGTTGCCTGTGCGGTATTGTTTTTCATTTGCATATCCGATTAGTTGTTAATCATATTTAATCATAGTGATTACTTTCAGACGAAACAAGGCAAATAATGCGCGTCAGCGCATGTAAGGCGGCATACGGTGGTTACATGTAGCACAGGTGTGAAACCGCCGAAGCCCGGCGTAAGCCGGTACTGATTGATAGATTTCACCTTACCCATCCCCAGCCCTGCTAAGCCATACCCGCTTTCAGCCATGACAGAGCTTCTGTGCGCGGTCGGAGTGGTCCCGACGAGGGTTTACCCGAAGTCGGGGCGTATCTCCGCGTTAGCGGGCCGTGAGGGCCGCTTACGAGCGTGTACTGAGGACTTCCAGCCAGAAGACTGACAGCGATGAGGATTCTTAGTTACAACATTCATAATTAAAAGCGATGTTGTTCCCGCCCTTTGGGCGGGGGCGGCCTCGCTTTTCAGTTATGAGGGGTGGGCACGGTGCTGCGTTTGTGTGGTGTTTTTATTCCTGATGTCTTTTTGCTGTGGTTTCAGAACGGTGAGGTTCGGGGCCCGCGCGTCAGCGTGGGAGGTGCATATCAGTCTGTCCACAGGACAGGCATTGAACAGGTTTTCTTTTTAAATGGAAGTAATTAAGTAGTTTAAAGGAAATACAGTACTGGAGTTTAAAAGAAACATTGCACCCTGTAACGCCTGCGGCTGGCGCTTTATAGCATTAACGGTTGTAACCTTATGGAGAAGTCCCTTGCAGTTAAATGTGGATAAACAGAATTACCCGTCTGTGAGACGTGTTTTGCGTGAAAAACAGGGGGAGCATGATGAGCCGGAAGGCAGATGATGAGGCTGTTTTTTGTGTGCTGTGCTGCTTTTTTGTGCGTCGCCGGGCTTCAGACGTGCGGAAGCCTCCGGCGCAGGCCGGATTATTCAGATGAGGTCAAACTCAGGGTGAGGCAGTGGCCAGCCGTGTGTAGTTGTTGTTCCGCGACATTATCATTCGTTCCTTCACGCGACGGTCGATTTCGCGCTTCACGGCCTCCAGGCTTCCGCGGAAACGCCCTTCCGCGATTTCACGTGTCAGCTGCCGTTTCACCAGGGTGACAATGTCCTGACGGGTCCTGCCTGCATCGCGGCGCGCACGGGCACGTTTCATGCCGTGGGACTTAAGCTCTGCCTGATAACTGCGGAAACGCTCGCGCACAAAACGCCAGGCCCTCGCTATCAGTTCATCCATACCCAGCGCATCCATCCCCTGCTTTTTGCGCAGCCTGTTTTCCCATTCCACGCGGCTGCGGCGTGCGGAAGCCACTGCCTCTTCTGAGATATCGAGTGAGTCAAACAGTGCCGGCGTGAACGTGATGTCGGTCGGGATGTTACAGCCAATTGTCGGGTCGTATTCCGTCTGGTAGGTTATCAGCCCCAGCTCAGACAGGAACTTCAGGGCACGGGTGGCACGGGTGATGGAGAGTTTCCCGGCCTCAGACTCCGTCGCCAGTCCGCACTCAATGGCCAGCGTGGTGATGGAGCACTGCACGCGGTTGGCCAGCGGGTCATAGTGGAAACACAGCCCCTGCAGCAGCGCATCAATCGCCCGGCGGCGCAGCACCGGCGGCATACGCCGGCGCAGGCCGCGCGAACGGGCATACGCCACATGCGCGGCAAAATCAAAACGGGAGGTGAAGCCCACGGCCTTTTCCATCAGTTTTTCGCAGAACTTCAGCGTTCCGGCATCTTCACGGGGTGTGAACACCGGATTCGGGTTCTTTACCTGACGGTATGTGCTTTCAGTGAATGAGGTCTGGTTCAGGGCCGCCACAAGCTGTCGCTTATGGCGGGAACAGATTGCCGTGCGTTAATGCACTGCGAAGGGTTGAATCTCTGACACGGTTTCATATATACTTGTCCCGTATTCCGTGATACCCCCATTATCTTTCTCTGATTCCGCCAAGTTTCGAGGAAAGATGATGGGGGTTTCGCCTTTATGGTCTTCTGAAACTTTTTTCAGCCTTCCGGCACCGGCAAACTGCCGTCGTTTCTGCCATACGTCCTGAATGCCTTATGGCGCATTCTGCCGTTTTCTGGCTTTCCGGACCGCGAGGATCCCAAAAGCCACTGAATAACGATCCGCAATATACCCCTTTTCCACCGCTTTGAAAAGGCGACACGATTTCTCAGAGTTACAGTTGCCCTCTTTAACCCCCTAAAAAGCGTCGTTTTTTTGAACTCTGTCAAAAAAATGAACAATTTCACAAACGATCTTTTATGCTGCTTTTTTCTTCTTTTCCAGTAGAAGAGATCGCCGAATTTTTTTAAACGATCTAATATCCCGCACACAACATCAAATATAGAATAATATTCTGTCTTATCAAATATAACGATCTATTCAACTGCTTATCTTCGCTCTTGCCACAGATACATCCTTATGTAATATATTTTCCAGCCATTAATCCTGTTTACAGGAGTTGTCGGTTTTCGCCCGCCTCGAAACCGTCCACAAGGCTTACAAGAGTGCGTAAATCATGTGCCTGTCAGAACTGCAGGCCAGGCTGAACGTGGGTCAGCCGCTGTTTCCGACACATGCTTTATGTATTCGCCGTTCACAACAACATCGAAGCCCCCCTGCGGGGATCGATTTTCGCGGAGCGTTCCGGATTTTGAATATCAGTGAATTACATCAACGCAACTGGTATCTGGCACAGTACATCCCTGCCGGCAAAAACCGCGAACATCTCTTTTCCTGGCTTTCCGAACAACACGTCCTTCCCTGGACACCCCTGATACTGAAAAAGGTCCGCCGCACGGATAAAGTCTGTGGTTACCGTCGACATATACACGCCGTGTTTCCCGGTTACTTTTTCCTGAAAGCAGACCCCGAAAGCCACAGCTTCACTCACCTTCGCCGTCACAGTGCCTTTCTGGACTTCGTGAAAATGGCCGGTGAAATCAAAACCGTCAGGGAGGATATCGTTCAGTCTTTGATGAAAGTGTACCCGGATCCTGCGCTCAATCCGGCAGCCAGGGAGGAGCTGGATGCTGCCTCCACCCTCTGGCTGACAAAAGCGCGTTACCAGTACCTCCTCCGGCTTGATGCCCAGCCTCTGCCGGAGTCGAGGATCGCCCTGCTCCTGCACCTGGTATCTGATGACGGAGCGTTGACATGAAAATTGCTGTCTTAATTTGACGACTTTTCCCGGCCTTTATGGCCGGGATTTTTTTCCCTTCTGTTTCCACAATGCCCGGCACCGGTGACACCTGAGGGTGTACGGAGAGCGGCTGTCGGGCATTTTTTCAGGACGCCTTTATGACCATTCTATCCCAGGAAAACCCTGTCATTCTGTTACTGGAGAATATGCTCGAAGCACTCTCCACCGCCCCGGACAACATAAACAACGAACGGCGTCGCCGGCGTTACCTGCTGAACTGGCTTGACACTGCCCGTCAGATGCGCGAGTTCAGAGGAATGGCTGAAGAGTTCACTACCCTGCGAAAACTGCTGGCCACCAATTCAGACATACCGGTAGCAAACACCCTGAAATCACTGCTGGAAAGTGGCAATAACGCAGCATTATACGACCTGTACCGCTTCCGCTCGGCTCTTGCCACGTGCAGGAGTCTGGGATGGCAGATTGGCACGTGCGCATGGAATGACCAGTTACTGAGTGAGACACTTTCCCGCGCACAGACCGGGAAACGTCATATCCTGCAGCTGAACAGCACCGGGGACACCTTTTCCACCACGGGCAGAATGATCAGACCGGTGGCATTTTCATTAATCCATCCGGCCACCATCAACACGTCTGAGGTTGAAGAGATATTCCGGGATGAAGGTTTTATGCTCGCACACGGGCGCGAATGCAGTCTGAACGGCAGCGGCAGAAATATGCTGTCACGCATTCTTCATGTGGGCCATTCAGGTTTAGCGGAAGAGGAATGGGGCATGGACAACAGTCTGCTTTTACACTGAAATACCGGGACAGCCACAACGGCAGCCACTCTCCGCTGACTTTTTTTCGCAAATCGCGGTTTGCTGATGTGGATGTCCCATTTTTGATTATCCGTCCTCTCCGGTTGTCATAAAGCGCATTCCGGCGTGAGGCTTCTGTTGTTATCATCCCCTCCTGCAGACATCCCCTTGTCTTCTGATGACTGACGATATGCTTCTTCTGACAATTAAAGAAGCGGAAGCTTCACGCCATAATGTTGTTTGACTGACCTGCCACAGGAGGAAAAATGACACTGACGTTACTTACCGCGTATAACGCACCCTATCTGGCAGCCCTGACTTTTGTTCTGCTTACTGGTATCGCTGAACTTATCGCCCTGCTCTGCGGACACTCCCTCTCTTCAGCTATGGATACACCTGATTTACCGGAGGGTCTGACAGGAGAGGCGCTGGACTGGCTGAACATCGGACGGATCCCCCTGCTGATCGTCCTCTGTATGCTGGCAGGTTTTTTTGGTATATCCGGCATTCTCCTGCAGGGTCTTATTATTCATCTGCTGCAGGCTCCTGCTCCGAACATTCTCCTTGCACCACTTTGCCTGCTGCTGACATGTCCTCTCGTACACCGCACCGGCAGACTGATTGCCCCCTGGTTACCCCGTGATGAAACAACGGCGCTCACCGAGGAGGCATTCATCGGCTGTATGGCCACCATCACTGGTTATCACGCAGTGGCGGGTTCCCCCTGTGAAGGTCGCTTCACAGACCGCTTCGGGCAGGTTCATTACCTGTTGCTGGAGCCGGAGGCCGGGAAAGAATTCAGACGAGGAGACAAAGTGATTATTGTCTGCCGTCTTTCCGGTTCCCGCTGGCTGGGCGAACTGAATCCCTGGCCGGATGTTCTTTAATCCCGACATATACAGAGGTTCTCACTATGTTTAATCTTCCGGGATGGTTGTTTACCGTTATAGCGCTGGTCCTCACCCTGTTCGTTATCGGGCTGATATTTGCCCGCCTGTACCGCCGGGCATCGGCAGAGCAGGCCTTTGTCCGCACAGGTCTGGGAGGCCAAAAAGTGGTAATGAGTGGCGGTGCAATTGTTATGCCCATTTTTCACGAAACAATTCCCGTCAACATGAACACCCTGAAGCTGGAAGTCAGTCGTGCAGCGGCTGAAAGTCTCATAACCCGCGACCGCATGCGTGTTGATGTTGCCGTTGCCTTTTTTCTTCGGGTAAAACCATCAGCCGAAGGAATATCCACTGCAGCCCAGACGCTGGGACAACGCACGCTCACACCTGAAGATCTGCGTAGTCTGGTCGAGGATAAATTTGTTGATGCCCTACGGGCCACGGCGGCCAGAATGAGCATGCAGGATTTACAGGATGCCCGCGAGAACTTTGTTCAGGGTGTCCAGAACACCGTTGCGGAAGACTTATCCAAAAACGGTCTGGAGCTTGAAAGTGTGTCGCTGACAAGTTTCAACCAGACTGCACGGGTACATTTTAATCCTGACAATGCCTTTGATGCTGAAGGCCTGACCCTTCTGACCCAGGAAACAGAACGTCGTCGCCGCGAACGCAACGAAGTTGAGCAGGATGTTGAAGTGGCCATCAGGGAAAAAAACCGGGATGCACTCTCCCGACGTCTGGAGATTGAACAGCAGGAAGCCTTCATGACTCTGGAGCAACAACAACGGGTAAAAACCCGTACGGCAGAGCAGAGTGCCAGTATTGCTGCTATTGAAGCTGAACGACGTCGTGAAGCAGAATCCGCGCGAATTCTGGCTGAACGTAAGATAGAGGAAGCCGAAATCGAACGACAGCAGATAGTGCGTACCCGCCAGGTCGAAGCCGAACGGGAAGTGGCCATACGGGAAATTGAGCAACAGCAGGCAACCGAAATCGCCAGCCAGGCCAGAGCCATTGCCGTGGCGGCAAAATCGGAAGAGCAGTCACAGGCAGAAGCCCGGGCAAGTAAAGCACTGGCTGAGGCCGTACAGGCCCAGCAGGATGTGGAAACCACCCGCCAGACTGCGGAGGCCGACCGTACCAAACAGGTTGCCCTGATTGCTGCTGCTCAGGAAGCTGAAACGAAAGCGGTTGAACTGACGGTTCGCGCACAGGCTGAAAAAGAAGCAGCCGAACTCCAGGCAGCAGCAATTATTGAACTGGCGGAGGCCACCCGTCAGAAAGGTCTGGCAGAAGCAGAAGCACAGCGCGCACTGAACGATGCCATTAACGTGCTTTCGGATGAGCAGACCAGCCTCCGCTTCCGTCTTGCCCTGCTGGATGCATTACCTGCCGTCATAGAGAAGTCCACAGAACCAATGAAATCCATTGACGGTATTAAAATCATTCAGGTGGATGGTCTGAATGGCGGTGTTACCCGCGGTAAAACAGCAACAACCGACATAAGTGGCGGAAATCTCGCTGAACAGGCAGTAACCGCCGCTCTGGCTTACCGTACACAGGCTCCGCTCATCGACTCCCTGCTGAAAGAGGTGGGTTTATCCGGTGAAGGACTTACAGCCCTGACACGTCCACTGGTCATGCCTGCCCCGGAAAAGGTTCCGGATGTCAGCGAACCGGTAACCGCTCCGGATAACTCAGAACCACAACAGGTTTAATCCCCGTGCCGGAATTTTTCCGGCATCTTTTTCACAAAGAATGCCCTCACGGGATATTCTGGTTTAAAAGAGGATTGAAAATGTCCGCAGAAAAATTCAGAGTTGTCATATACACCAATACATGTGAAAAGAAAGTCAGTTATATTCCTGCAACAGAAGATATAAACATCGCTATAATGCCATTTCAGACGGCAGACAATGGCTTAATTATTGTGTGTCAGAACTCCCGTATAATACGACGCAAAGAGCGTATTCCCGGAAGCAGCTGTGAATGGAAAGATGTGACATTAGCACCAAAATCCAGAAACCGCGTTCAGTTATAGCCTGACAGCCTGCTTCTCATCTCCCATAAAAGGGGATAAAAATTAAATATTTCACAACCGCGATATTTTTCAGGAATGCAGATTATTTTCTGTTATGACCAATGGAGAAACAGGCATGAGAACAATCACAACACGTGAACAATTATTAATTAATGGGAGAGTCCACGAAAGAATCGCCACACATATAGTTACAGGAGCTCATGGGTATGAAACGCTTTGCACAAATGGCTATAACGTCAGATACAACAAGGCGCAGCAACTGGTTGAAAGCTGCGAAAAAATAGCTGAAGGTAAACTACCTGTTACCTGTCCTGTCTGTTTCACCATATGGCAGGATGTACACAGATTCACCCACGTTGACTTTGACACACAATCGGGGAAAAGTGATTTTATTGATACCTGCCATTCGGAGATCATAACCGGCATGTTTCAATAACAGGCAAGAAATAAAATAATGTTCCAGTTCTGAAAAACAATATCACTTGTTTTCTGGAAACTATCATTTGCAGCAGGACGTTTTTCTTTTTATATTTCCGGAACCGGAATGTTTTAGTTTTCATAATCACCCCGAACATGAATGTTCATCATCAATATCCTGATGAAATTATATTTATCTGAAGACCTGTTACCAGCCACCTGTCTTATACCGTAACCCGATACATACCGGATTTATTCTATGAAAAAGAAATCACTTACACTCCTTCTGCCGTCATTACTCAGCGGCTGTACGGCATTTAATGCCACGCCTGTTCCTGACACCACGCCTCCGGCTCTGGTGTTCGTCGACGGACAAATTCGCGAAAGCGCTGCCATTATCGCCCATACGCAAAAACGTCTGCTTCCGCCACCGGTGACCCGCCCTGTGACGCCGCCCCGCCCGACAACAACAGCGACGCCCACAACCGCAGTCAGCAGCCAGAGTACCGCACTGCCTCCCCGTCCGCTCCTTCAGGCCACACAGCTGCCCGCACTGGTTATGACCGGTAAACCCGGTCAGTCATCCGTCGTTTATTTACGTGAGGCACATCAGCGCTCCGTCAGTGACTGGATACGCCAGTTGCTACCACCCGGCTGGCAGTTCCGGCAACAGAACGCTGCCATACCGGCACTGAACAAACGCCTCCCCGTCTGGTCCGTTAATGACCAGTGGCACCGGGCACTGAATGCGCTGCTGGCCGGCCAGCAGCTTTACGGACATATGGACTGGAACAGGAAAATACTGACTGTCACGACCTCTGCAACACCGCCGGTCGACGTCACGGCACCGCAGGGTTCACAGAAAGCTGCTGATACACCGCGTAATCCGTTCAGGGGCAGCACCGCAACGCCGGCAGGCCCGACACCAGTGACACCTGCCGTCAGCGTTTCCCGGGCTCAGACCACCACCGGGACATCCGGAACTCCAGAGAGCAGAACAACCACGCCAGCCCCGGTGGCCACGAAACCGGTAGTGCCACCACAGCAGAAGGTCATACCGCCACGGCAGTGGAAAATGGAAAAGGGGACCACCCTGAAAGACGGACTGGCCCGCTGGACATCATCCGAAAAATGCCCGCACGGCACATGGACACTGCGCTGGGAAACACCTGTCAACTACAGCATCGATGCCCCTCTGGTTTTCACCGGCAGTTTCCGCCAGGCGCTGGAGCAGCTCTTTGCACTCTATACCCCGGCTGAAAAACCGCTGTATGCCCGGACCAGCACTGCACAATGCCTGCTCCGTGTGACAGACCACCCGCAGGAATAACCTATGGGATGGGTTACGGGTTTCATTATGGTCATTATGGCCATTGGTAATTTCTGGTTCCACAGTCACCTCAGCCGTACTGTGCACCATCAGCAGACCGCTGAAATCACACAGCAGGCTGCAGACTTTATTCGTTATATGAATGCCATCAACGATTACCTGTATCAGCACCCTGAACGACGTGCTGCCGGTGGTCAGCTCACGTCAGCACAGCTCGGTCTGCCCGCCACGAAAAACGTCAGCCACCTCATCAGTCAGCAGCGCGTTTTTGTCTGGGCAAAAGAAAAACCCGGCCTTATGGGTGCCCTCCTGGAACAAAGTGGTGATTCGGCCCTGCTTGCCAGAGTAGAAAAAGGTCGCCTCCTGGACACCCGTGGGCGGCGTATTTCCATCACGCTCCCTGCTGTGATCCCCGATCAGGTCATCATCTGGATGAATTAGGCCGGACTCTGAATAACTCACGGATTTATCTATGAACAAAAAACTTCTTGCTATTATGATTGCAGCCACTCTGCTGCAGGGCTGTACCAGTTTCCGACAGGCAGAGAACATCAGAAAAGACGCCGTTGCTGAACAACAACGGGCCCGGGAAATGATCGCTGAGCTGCGAAACCGGACACCGGTTGTAAAGGAATCCCCACGTCAGTGGATCAATCCCCGTCCGGTCACGGATAAAAACCCCGGTAATGCGGTGCCCGGCTGTCCGATTATCATTAACACCCGGCAGAGCATCACCCTTCAGCAGGTGGCCCAGCGGATCTCGCAAAACTGTCATATTCCTGTAAGGATCACCCCTGATGTACAGGCGTATCTGAGCGTGACCACCTCCGGCAGTACGCAGCAAATCCAGGGCACAGTACCACCGCCGGATACCGGCGGTATGGTTCCACTGGCCGCCATAGGCAGTTCTGACACGACACTTCCCCGCCTGCAGGGAAATACGGCGTCACTTCCTGAACTGAAGGCTTCAGGACTGACATCACTGCTGAATGCGGTCGCTTCCCGTCTCGGGATTTCCTAGCGTTATGATGGTTCACATATCACGTTCTATTATCTTGATACCCGGACCTTCCCGGTGACCTATATGGACAGCCAGGTTGCCTATAATGCCACCGTGGTCAGCGGTACCATGTCATCAAATGGCTCATCAGGTGGAACAGCATCGGATGCCATTTCCGGTGATGCCAGTAATACCCAGACCACCACCGTGGATATGAAATCTGCGCTGTATCAGGATGTGAAAAATGCTGTCTCATCAATGCTGACGCCGGGTATTGGTCGCATGTTCATGTCGACGGGCTTTATCACCGTCACGGACACCCCACAGGTACTGGAAACGGTCCGGACGTTCATTGAAAAACGCAATGAAGAAATGAAGCGCCAGGTGGTGCTGAATGTGGAAATTCTGAGTATCCGGAAAACCCGTAATGAGCAGGCAGGTATCGACTGGAACGCAGTCTTCAGCGACAGAACGCTGGGACTGAGCCTCGGCAGCACATTCACCAGTGCAGCCAGCGATACCGTCACTGGTGGTGTTTCCATTGTGAACGGGAAACTCACCGGTTCAAAAGCCTTCCTGAAAGCACTCTCTTCCCAGGGAGATGTCAGTGTGGTAACCCGGAATTCCGCCGTGACCAAAAACCTGACCCCGGTACCGATGCAGATTGCCAATCAGCAGAGCTACATTGAGAGTGTGACGACGGATACCACCGCCAATGTCGGCTCATCCACCTCCCTGAATGCGGCCACCATCACCACCGGTTTTAATATGACCCTTCTGCCGTTCATTCTCCCGGACTCACAGACACTGCAGCTGCTCTATTCCATGAGTCTCTCCGACAAACCGGTTATTGAGAATTACGAGAGTGGTGGAAGCAAAGCCCAGCTGCCGAATGTGGATCTGAAAACCATCAACCAGACAGTGGACCTGAAATCCGGGCAGACAGTCATTATCAGTGGCTTCCAGCAGTCAGGGCGTCGCAGTGGAAAACAGGGTGTCGGCACACCGGGATTCTTCGGTCTTGGCGGTGGGATCAACAGTGAAAACGACGACACCATTCTCGTGGTGCTGATCACGCCCAATATCATCTGATTTGCAGAAGGAGGACTATCGTGACAGATATTTCACCGACAGAGCGACAGGTGTTTCCGCTGACGGCAGGACGGAATGTATTTCTTGCCGGAATGGACTGGAAAACACTGCCCGCAAGCCATAAAAACCCCCGGACGTTTGCCCGCAGTCTGGGGGCAGTACGCTATATTTCCTGTGAGTATCTCAGTACGGAAGATACCGATCGTCACATCATGGTTGCAGCCGTCAGCCAGAATACACTCCCCAAAGGCAGCCGCAGGTATTTCTCTCTCGCCATGCTTATCCTGCCCCTGCTCGAGCCAGGAGGATACGCTATCGTTGAACTGTCACAGGCAAACGATACAGAACTTTATGGTTTTGTTTCTGCTGTTGACGGCATCCTGGTCAGTGACCTGGTGGGAACCCGGGAGGAAATCAGGGAGGCCCGGGAAATATTCCTCACCATTAACAGCGCGCCTGAACACGGCTGGACATGTTATGAACCGCCCTCGTTTAACGGGCCTGACGGCAGAGGTCCCCTGCCACTGGAAACCCTGACAGGTGCAGGGAAATATCCGGCAGAAGCACGCCTTCACCCCGTATCCCGTGGGCCACAGCTTATTCCGGTATTACTCATACTCACCCTTCTGGGTACTGCATGGTATGGCTGGCAGTACTATGAACGCCTGAAGGCAGAAAAAGCAGCACTTGCTGAAGCGGCACAAAAAGCCGCAGAGGAACGGATCACACCACCGTGGCTGAGTATGCCGGAAACCGGAGATTTTATCCGGGGATGCAGTGACGTATGGTCACGCCTGCCGGTGTCGGTCGCCGGCTGGCGATATTCACTCGCCGAGTGTGCTGCCACCGGGAACAGCGGCAATCTGCGTGCATCATATACAAACATCGCCGGGACGACAGTGACCGCATTCAGCCAGCGGGTCAGGGAAATTTTCAGCATCCGGCCATTTATGGTTATGCCGGACGGGAATAGCGGTGGTTTTGCCCTGCCGGTCACCTTCAGTATGCCTGAAACTCCCGTTGCCGTTGAGGCATTACCGGAAAACACCCTCCTGCAGGAACGGCTGACCACACTCGCCCGGTCGATGCAGCTGAAAATGGACTGGCAGGAAGTCAGCAACAGCTTCACCGATGAAGACGGAAATACCATCCAGCCCCCCTGGAAGGAGTATGACCTGCAGATACTGACGACACTTCCGGCGCACCAGGTGGCAGAGCATTTCAGTGAACCCTCCGTCCGTTTTATCTCCGTAACAAGGCAACTGGAAGAGGGTCGTTTCCGTTATCAATTCACAGGTAAATATTATGTCCAGTAAAACAAAAGCTCTTCTGCTTTCCGTCCTGATCCTGCCGACAACGGTCGCGGCCAGCACCATCAGCAACATGCAACAGAATAACCGGCAACTCCAGGTGGAACAGATTCAGGAAGAAACTGCACTGTATGAAGCCATGCTGGCAAGAGAAAAGGTGCGACATGAACTCAGAACCCTGGAGCAGGGAGAACCAGCTGAGCCTGTGCATTCACAGGAAAGCAGTTCAGCCGTCACGACAGATACCCCTGCCCCCATTACCGGTATTCCCCGGCTGACAGAGATATCCGGAGTTCACCCCCAGATAACCGCCAGGATACAACTGCCGGGTGGACAAACTGCTGATGTAAAAGAAGGGCAACACATTCCCGGCACCACATTCCGCGTGGAAAAGATCACCACTGACAGTGTTGTCCTTGAACAAAATGGTATCAGAACAACACTACAACCCTGACTCAGTGCCGCCATTTACAGCCGGCTGTCGGAACAGATTATTCCCCCGGCCCTTAATCACAAAAAAATCGTTTCCGGGTACCGCTGCCCGTAAGGAGATTTTATGCTGGCACCTGCAGACCAGCCACCTGATGACATTCTGGAATACGTGGTTGTTGATACAGATAAAACAGGACAAATTCATGTCAGAGTGGTGGAAGGAAAAAAACACCTTCGTGCCGTCCAGGATTATCTGACCCGCCTGTGCTCCCGCTATCCGGGTAAAGTATCCCCGTTTGAGTTCACCACACTTGATGTGATCGCCCGACTCAGGCAGGAGACGGTCATTTCCGGGGTGGAAAACGGAATTAACCCCGTACAGCAAAAAATGCTCGGGTATATCAGCCATGCGGCCACCCTCAGCGCCTCAGATCTTCACATCACGCCGGGGCGTGACAGTACGGATTTCACGTATCTGGAGGCCCGTGTCCACGGAGAGCTGGAGCTGCTCGATATCGTCAGAAAAGATGAGGGGCTGGAATTACTGGGGGCCACCTATTCCGGAATGACTGACGTCATAAAGGGAACACAGTTTGATCCCGGTGTCCCCCAGGATGCCCGTCTGGCTGAAAGATTCCTGAAACTGGCCGGACTGTTTGGTGCGCGCTACTCCCACTATCCGTGTGTGGGCGGACTCTATGCCGTACTGCGTCTGATCAAGGATGACAGTCAGCATATACCGACATTCAGTATGCTGGGGTATCACCCTGAGCAGGAGCGCGCTGTCCGAAGGATGCTGCAGCGACCGGAGGGCATCGTGATCCTCTCTGGCCCCACCGGTTCCGGAAAATCCACCACGCTGAGGACGGCTTCTGCCGCCTATCTGGAACAGTATGGCTTCAACGATACCGGAGGGATCCTGCTCCCCCGGCGACGTCTGTTCACAATAGAATCACCACCAGAGGGGCGTATCCCCGGTGCAATTCAGACGGCCGTTATGGATACCGCTCAGGGCTGGGTCGATTCTGTTAAGTCCGCCCTGCGCCTTGATCCTGACGCTATCCTGAACGGGGAGATACGTGACCATGCCTCCGCCATCACGGCGATAAAAGCCGCCATGACCGGTCACCTGATGCTGACCACCCTTCATGCTAACGACCCGATAAATATTCTTGAGCGTCTGGAAATGGAGGGCGTTCAGGCAAGGATGATTGCAGATCCGCAGTTATTTATCGGCCTGCTCAGCCAGCGTCTGGTTCAGGTGATATGTCCCCACTGCCGCCTCCCCTGGCATGAGGTGGAGAGCTCCCGGACGGATGAAGAACGACGCCTGGTGGAAAACTTCTGCCAGCCCGATGCCGTGTATCTTCGTAACCATAACGGCTGCCCACACTGCTGGCGTGGAGTGAACGGCCGGACCGTCATTGCAGAAGTGATTTCCCCGGATGCGAAGTTTTTCCAGATTTACCGGGAAAAAGGCCGGATTGAGGCAAAAACCTACTGGCACCGGGAGCTCGGCGGTATGACACGAAATCAGCACCTGCTGGGCAAAATCAACAGTGGTCAGGTCGATCCGCTGGCTGCGCATTACATATCCCCTGTAGACGAGGACAGCTATACGCTGCTGCACTGATATGAAAATTCTGGAAAGACTCAACAATACGGAACTGGAACTGTCCGGCCTTAACCGCTGGCTGGGCAAAAAGACGTTCAGGCGGACTACGTTTTACGAGTCCCTTGCAGGCATGATCCGGGACGGCACACCGGTTATGCGGGCACTGGAGTTCATCTGCGATGTGGAAACGGATTTTGGTAAAAAGAAAGGGCAGTCCGGCCTGTATTTTCTGGCGACAGACTGTATCGCCAGCATACGCAGCAGTGGTCAGCTCTCTCCGGCCCTGAAGGACTGGGTACCCAAAGATGAAATTGCCCTGATCCGTAACGGTGAAGAACGAGGTGATATCGCTGAAGCCATGTTTCAGGTCGTCAAAACGGCAAAAGGACGACAGGAGATGATTAGCAGTCTGGTGAGTGTCTGCCTCTATCCGCTCATCCTGCTGACACTCTGTGTGGTGAATATGTATAACGTTCATACCCGGGTTATTCCGATGATCAGCGCCTTTGCACCGGAAGAACGCTGGTCAGTACAGATGGTCATTCTGGCCAAATCCTCCGGACTGGTTATCGGTTATGGTTTGTGGCTGCTGGCAGGACTGCTGCTGCTGGCAATTCTCATCAGGATGTCATTCAGTCTGTATACCGGTCCCCGACGACGGTATCTTGATCGCATCCCGCCATGGTCCCTGTATCAGACTTTCCATGGCGTGAATTACCTTTTTAATATTTCATCCATGCTGCAGATAAATATTCCTTTATCTCATGCCCTTACCAGAATAGAAAAACATGCAGAACATAACCGATGGTTAAAATCACGAATAAGTGCTATCAGAAAAAATGTCTTATCCGGTCAGTCACTGGCACTGGCCATGAAAAACTGTGGTTATGACTTTCCGTCAAAATCCTGTGTGAATAATCTTCTTTTAAATTCAGAAAGGGAGGACAGTGTTGCCAGTATGGCGCTTTATGCAGACCGCTGGCTGGAAGAAGCAAAAAAGAATGTCAGAAAAAGCGGCATTATTATTACTGCTATATCAGGTCTGCTGGTATTTCTCTTCATCATCAATATGGTCAGTGCCATTTACGGCATCAGTGACATGCTGAAGCAGTAAACACAGCATCCTTTATATTCCCCTCGATCCAAATTCTGTTTTACCAATCTCAGGAGCTAATATGAGCGTCATAACCTCTTCGTATTCAGAACATAATATTCGTCACCTTCAGAACGATGATAAAGGCATGACCCTGCTGGAAGTTCTCGGTGTTCTGGTCGTCGCTGCCATTGTTATTGGTGCCGTGATGGGACTGATGTCCGATACCCTGTCCTCTTCAGACAACCAGAAGGAACTCAAAAACCTGCAGACAATCGCCACCAAAATGAAAGCCCAAAAATTCCAGGGGCAGTATACAGGTACTGACTACGTCAAAATCCTGACCGAAAGTGGTGGCCTGCCTGCCGATATGATCGCCGGTGGTAATAAGGCGAAAAATGCCTGGGGTGGTGCGGTAACCATCAAAGTCAGTTCAGATAAATACTCCTACGTTATTGAATCCAGCAATGTGCCGAAGAAAAACTGTATTGATCTGGTCACCAGCCTGCGCAGTTCATCCATGTTTACAAAAATCAACGGCAATGTGACGAATAAAGTTGACCCGTCTACAGTATGTAACGCAGATAAAACTACTATCAAACTGGAAACCAACAGTTAATCATTCATCAGCGCCCGCCCGGGCGCTTTATTTAAGGTCACTGTATGAACAGGTTATTTATCCTGACAGTGATTTTTTCACTGTTATGCTCACTTCCTTCCGCACAGGCATCCCCACAGGACAAACAATATGATCGTTGTTTTATTACCGCCGGAAAACGTTATTCCATTGATCCAGGATTACTCAAAATTATTGCCCGCAGGGAAAGCAGTCTGAATCCCCGGGCCATTAATCATAACAGGAATGACAGAGGAAAAATTATCAGTACCGATTACGGGATAATGCAGATTAACTCCACACATATTCCCGGGCTGAAAAAAATGGGCATTATCCGGAGTGAGAAAGATCTGTTGAATAATGTCTGCCTGAATATTCAGACCGGAGCATGGATCCTCGCCCGGCATTTTCAGCGATGCGGCGTAAACTGGGAATGCCTCGGCAGTTATAACGCCGGCTTCAGTAAAAGTAACACTCACCGCCGGATGAAATACGCCCGGCAGATTTACAGCGCTTACATGCAGGGACGTTAGTCCGGGAGAACTGCCATGCTCCAGATAATCCCGGCACTGCTGGTCGCCATAACCGTGGTAATACAGTGTCTGGCCGTTCAGATGAGTCGCTATCGACTCTCCCGGATGAATGCCCGCCCCCCTCACCATGGGCTGGCGCTGATGAGCGGGATGCTTGCAGCTGCCGCCATTATCCTGCGTCTTTATCAGAATGACAGCGCTGTCGGGGTGCTGTTTATGACGATAATGACCGGATGTATGACACTGATGACCCTGACGGATGCTGCATCCTGCCGTCTTCCCCGGCCCTTCACCATCATGTATCTGATAAGCGGCAGCGCATTTCGTCTCTGGCAGGGAGACTGGCTGACAGGCCTGTGCAGTGCAGGGTTCTGGTTCCTGCTGTTGCTTCTGTTCAGGCAATACACCTCTTACCGCAGGAAAACAGAAACCATAGGCCTGGGCGATGTTTTTCTGATTGCCGGTATTGCCATCTGGTCCCCGCCGGGAGACATCCCCTGGATTGTCGCAACGGCAGCAGGCGGAGCCTTACTTTATCTGTGGTGTAACAGACAACGACGCATTACCAGAGAACTTCCCTTTGGGCCGTTTCTCTGCGCGTCACAGTACGCATTTACTTTTTATCCCGGTGGCCTTTGGTAATACCGGAGGGAACGACTATGCAAAAAGACAACGATAAAGGTTTTGCACTTCTTGAAATTCTGGGAGGACTGGTTGTCATCAGCCTGCTCATGCCGCTGTTCTGGTCTTACATTGAAGACTACCTGAATGAAATGCGCAACCAGAGCGCCGCATTTCATGCAGATGCCTACAATACTGCAGCCAGGACCTACATCGCCGATAACAATGCCCGCCTGCATAGCGGAACGCTTCCTGCCACCTTCACGGCGGATGAGTTAATCCGGAAAGGATATCTGAAGGGTCTTAACCGCTCGCCCTTTGGGCAGAGTTATACCACCGGCATCCGTCGTAACACGAGTACCGGTCGTCTGGAGGCCCTGACCTGCTCCACCGGAGGGGAGAATATCAAAGACGATGCCCTGCGCAGTATCGCCAGCCTGCTCCCCGGTCTGGGCGGATTTATAGGAAAAAATGGCACAGCAACCGGTGTTTTTGGTGGATGGACAGATAAACCCGGCGACTATGGACTCAGCTGCAATGGCGGGCACATCGCCATCGTAATGATGGGTGATGACCTGCAGGAAAGCGATCGCCTGTATCGCTTTCAGGTACCGGGACGACCGGAGCTGAACCAGATGAACACGGCCATCAATATGGGAGGGAACAACCTGAACAATGCAGGAAACGTCAATGGACAAAGTGCAACACTGAAAGGTGATGTTACAAGCGAAAACGGCTGGTTAATCACCAAAAATGATAAAGGCTGGAAGAACATCACCTATGGTGGCGGTTTTACGATGACAGACAGCCAGTGGATACGCGCAGTCGGTGGTAAAGGAATTATAACCACAGGGGAAATCAAAGGAGGAAAAGTCAGTGGGGGGACAGTCCGGTCTGACGGTCGCCTTTCCACAGGTGAGTATTTACAGCTGGATAAAACAGCCGTAGCAAATACAAAGTGTTCACCAGATGGACTTGTAGGCCGCGACAGCAAAGGGGCAATACTTTCGTGCCAATCCGGTGTGTGGGTTGGCTTTGAATCCTACCCTGTGGGAAGCCCTATCCCGTGGCCATCTGCCACTCCTCCACAAGGCTATCTGTTGATGAACGGCCAGTCGTTTTCCTGTTCCCGGTATCCTCAGCTTGCCCGTGCTTATCCTAGCTGTAAGTTACCCGATCTGCGCGGTGTTTTTATCCGTGGCTGGGATAACGGGAAGGGACTTGATGGTGATCGGAACAGACAGCTCCTGAGTTATCAGGCCGATCAATCAGGCGTCTATCACGAACGTGGCGGATGGCTGAAAGGGCATCATAGTGGTATGCCATACTGGGCACAGGGGAGTACCACAGAAATGCGTCCCAAAAACATTGCATTCAACTACATTGTTAAAGCCAGCTAGGGACTCACATCTGATAGGTATACACAGAGAAAACACCGTTACCACAGGCGTAATTTTGTGTTGGTCTGGAGATGATTTGATATGACGCTCCCACTGGCACGGCAAATGAAATAAATCTCCGGGCATATCAGCTGGTCAGCAAACTCGATGCCAGGCGTAAACAGACCAGCAAAATTTCCCCTTATTTTGTTCCCTACCCTGCAACTATCGGGTGCAGAAACGGGCTGTTTGTCGTGACACTGCACGATTTCGACCTTGAAACCCGTGCAGACCCCCGGGGACTGGCAATATCTCATGCCAGCATGCTCAGTCACCTCCTGTCCGAATCCTTTTCATTCGCCCTTAAAACAGAGTTGCAAACACTCTTGAAACACACTCGATCATAACGATCGAAATAACTCGCTTCCGTTTAAAAAACACTCTCTTTAGACTCAATTTATGAACAAAACACGCTGACCCGCATGGAGGTGAAATGAAAACTGACAGCACAGGTATTGCCGCCCGTATGATGCTCTCCCTGGACAGGGAGCGAATTTGCGAATGCCTGCTCAGTCATCGCCAGCTGCAGTCCACACCCCTGCAGGTTCGTTATCCGCAGGGAGTCAGGGATGCCCTTGGTATCATGAGCGAACAGCTTTCTCTTTCCGTCTCTGACCTGACGCGTATCCTGGTCGAAGACGCGTTAAGTGAAATGTTTCTTCCTGCAGATAACATCGTCCGCCGTCTTCTCAGCAGGATGGAGCACATCATGCAGGCACATGATATCAGCGCAACAACGATGGCTGCATTACTGGCCCCCTGGAATATCCGCCCTGCCGTCTTCCGGGAGCCGGACAGACTCACTGACTATCTGACCGGGGAGATTCTTGCAGCACTGGCTGACTGGTTTTATCTCAGTCCGGAATGGCTGAACGGCAGGGTGCATTATCCACTGTATCGTCCGGGAGACTGGCCAGCCACACAGGAGATATTCTGCAGGATTATTTCAGCCCGCGAGAATATGGACATTATTCTCTGGCATGGTTTTCCGTTTGCCGGAACGCATTCCGGAGAATATTGCGGCGTTCTGCTCAGGCAGAAAAAAGAAATTAATAACACCATTATTTATCCGGTACTTTCGTTATATCCGGCCAGAATGGATATAGAAAAAGAAGGCTGGTTTCAGATGGCCCGAAAAATATCTCCGGATATCCCTGTTCGCGCCGTAACACTCACTCCGGCACAGGCAGAATATCTGATAACAGGAAAAATATTACCCACTGCGTTATTCAGGGTTCCGTTATCCCCCTGGTAATAATACTGAGCAATAAACCGGAATAATACACCAACTGTTTTTAATGGCACAGCCGTGCCCTCTGTTGTTATACCCAAAATACCTCAATACAGGAAACTGAAATGATGATGAAAAAGCATATTACCCGTACTCTCATCGCGTCTGCCGTTTTATTTTCCTTTAATTCGACTGCAGCAACGTCATATTTTGAAGCCCGCAATGATGCGATGGGAGGAACGGGGGTTGCCTCCTCTCACTATGGTGTGGCCCCACTGGCAAACCCGGCACTGCTGACAAAATCCGGTGAAAAAGATGACTTCAGTCTTCTGCTTCCGTCCGTGGGTGCGCAGCTGTCCGATCCGGGTAATATCGCCGACAACGCCGACAAAATCAGCGATGACTGGAAAGCCTTCGACCGTGCCGTCGACAGCCACTCCGGGGTACCGCAGACAGCGGCCCGCCTGAAAGAGAGACTGCAGGACTTCCGGAACACCCATGCCAGCGCACAGGCCGGGGTATCTGCTGTGGCGGCCCTTCCCGGTGATACCCTCGCTGCTGCACTGATGCTGAAAACGCTCGGGACTGTCAGCGTCGACGGTAAAGTCAGCGATGCCGACCTGAACTATCTGGAAAGCATTGCAGACAGTGGCAGCCAGGATGTGGATAAAAACAGACTGACCTCACAGGCTTTTGCCCGTGCCGCACTGATCACCGATGTGGGCGTTGCGCTGGCCACTGAATTGGAAACGGCCGGACAAAAATGGTCACTGGGCTTCACACCAAAATTCCAGCGTGTTGACCTGTTTAACTACAATACGCTGATCAAAAACTATGACAGCAGCGCATTCAAAGGTGACCGTTACCACAACACCCAAAACGGTATTAACGCTGATATCGGTGCCAGCATGGACCTGGATGACAACTGGACGCTGGGTCTGGTCGCACAGAACCTGATCCCACGCAGCATTGAGACCAAAGAGGTACATGGTTCACTGAAACCTTCAGGATCCGTCCGCAGGTAACAACCGGCGTATCATGGCACAACGACATGTTCACCACGGCACTGGATGTGGATCTGACCCCGGCCAGCGGCTTCACATCAGACAGCAAACGTCAGTTTGCCGCCGTAGGTGCTGAGTTTAATGCCTGGAAATGGGCACAGTTACGTACCGGTTACCGCCAGAATCTGGCCAGCAACAACGGCAGTGCATTCACTGCCGGGATTGGGCTCTCACCGTTTGATGTGATTCACATTGATGTCGCCGGCCTCGTGGGCACCGACAACAACTACGGTGCCATTGCTCAGTTACAGTTCACCTTCTGATTATCACGCCCCGGGACGCCCGGGGCTTCTGACCTGAATCTGCTCGTTTCCGCTCTTCTGGCCACTCACCGCCAGTCCTGTTCATTATTTTCCGGATAAAACCATGCAAAAAAAACGTATCACCCTTGCAGGGGGAGTTGCCATGCTCTGTCTGAGCGGCTGTCATCTTCCCCCGGATAATACCGCACCGGCCAGGAAGTACGGTGCAGCTTCTGAAGTCGCTGTCACACGACATGCACAGTATCAGTTGTGGGAGCAGGGCACGTATTCTGCAGCCCTGCCTTCCCGCCAGCCCGGAGGCAGCCTGCAGGCTCACAGCGGGCGGGTTTCCTTTGACTGGGAAGGCGATGCTCTGGAGCTCCTGAGCGAGCTGGCCCGTCTGCGCGGACAACAGTTCAGTTACAGCGGCGTGCGTCTTCCCCTGCCCGTCTCACTCCATGTACGCGATATGACCTTCGCTGATGCCCTTCGTCTCACAGAGGCCCAGACTGCCTGGCGGGCAGTCCTCTCACAGTCAGCCGGGCGTTTACATCTTTCCTATATGCCAACGGAGAAAAAATGAAAAAACAGGTCTGTCTCCTGCTGTCCGGGCTCCTGCTGGCAGGCTGTGCCGGACAGCACCATCGCCCCCCTGCCGGTATGGCAGGCAATTTACCACCGCCGGATCTCCGGGCATGGCTGACGCCCACTGACAACCAGGATGACGGCATTTCAGACACCCGTCGCCAGATGCTCACGGACGCCGGACGAACGCTGGGATTCCGTGGCGGAAAAGCACAGCGCTCATGGGAACTGATTCAGGCACTGAATGCCCGGGAAAGTACACTGAATGCCCTGTATGACTTCCGTCCCCTTATCAGCAGGGAAGGCTGGCTACCCCCTGTTATTGATGAAGCGCAGGATGTTGCTCACATTCAGCCTGACCAGATAAGAACCGCGTCCCGTGTCTGGACCATCCTGCGCCCCGAACGTTTTGTCAGTAACCCGCCGGGCTGGCGTGACTGGCTTCTGCGGGGGCTTTCCACTACCGCCACCCCGGGAACTGAGGGCCGTGTTGTACCGGAAGACCGCGCACAGCGCAGACTCTGGGAAAACGCACTCCGCCAGGGCTGGCAGGAAGGCCGTGACAACGCTGACCTCACCCTGGAAGCCAACCAGAAACGCCTGACCCGGGATTACCGGGGAATGATGCTTTATGCCCTGCTCTGGCGTCAGGGCATGATCACACGCCCGGATGTGACTGAACAGCGGCAGACCGTCACCGGTAACGGCAGGAAACTCATCACCGGAGACCACGTCCGCCGTCTGAAGACACACGCGGAATTCACCCTGCAGAAATCACGCTGGCGTCCGGTCGTCAGCACGGAAGGAGCCCCCGATGAAATTACCCGATGAGTTCGGCACATTCCCTTTCGCCCGTTTCACGGCCGAAGAGTTTCGCTATTTTTTTGCCTGGTGTGCCCGACACCGCGTCAGTGATATCGATCTGACAGGCGGCTCACCGGTATCTGTCAGTCGCTTTGGACGGCGGGTACGTTCGTCCGCACATCCTCTGCCGTCCTCCATCATGATGGCGCTGAGTGATGAATTGTTTGGACGGGAAGTCCTTCCCCGGGTGCTGTCCGGTCATCCCGTGGACCGTACCATTCAGGTCAGCGGTGATGCCTCCGGTCGCTACGGTCTGCAACGGGGGCAGCGTGTTCGCCTGCGCTGTCATCTGATTCAGGGAACATCAGCAACAGAAGAAAAAGTAATCTCCGTCACCATGCGGGTGATCCCGTCCGATATTCCGGACATCCTCACCATGAATATTGAACCGGACCTGCTGGATGCCATGCTCCGGAAAACCGGTCTGGGTTTCATCTGCGGAGAGACCGGCTCCGGTAAATCCACACTGGCAGCGGCACTGTACCGCTACATTCAGACGCATTTCCCCGACCGCAAAACGGTGACCTATGAAGATCCGGTGGAATACATTCTGGGGGGAGAGAATGACCTTCTGCCACCCCATCAGGCCGAAATCGGGCGTGATGTGGAAAGTTTTGCGGCAGGACTTCGCTCTGCCGTTCGCCGTAACCCGGACATCATCGGTATCGGTGAAATCAGGGATTATGAAACGGCAGATGCAGCCGTCCAGGCAGGTAACACCGGTCACTTCTGCATCGGCACCATGCACACCAAATCACCCGGTGAAACCTTTGCCCGGCTGCTGGGGTTATTTCCACCGGAAATCAGGGATTCAATGGCAGCCGCCACCCTTTCCCTGGTGCAGTTCATTCTGGTGCAGGTCCTGGTCAGAACAAATGACGGTGGCAGACAGGCCGTCCGGGAATACATCGTCATAACTGACGAACTGCGTGATACGCTCTCCCGGCAGTCCCATGCGACATGGGGGCATTACATTGATGAAATCATTCGCAAGGAAAAACGGCGGATACGGGATCAGGTTCTGACCATGTATCAGACGGGCAGCATTGAGGCATCAGAAGCTGCGCTCTTCATCCCGGCCGGAGAATTCCCCAAATGAAACGCGAAGGCTTCTGGCGGGATGTCACTCCGCCACTGAATATTTATGGTGTCCCGTTGCCGTTTACCATGATTTACCTGCTGCTGTTTCCGTATCCGTCAAAAACAACATTCTGGGTGTGCAGCGGCATTTTGCTGTTTTTTGTGCTCCTGGGGTACTCAGGATGGACTGTCCGGACGCTCTGCCGGCGTCTGTACAGCCTGGTGCAGGGTAAACAGGCGTCAGGCCGTCCCTGGTGGTACCGGCATCGCACAGAATTACCCCGTGAATGGCGCGGAACGGAATAACCCTCTTTTGTTCATCATCCCGGCGTATCACAACGCCCTCATCTTTAATCCCCGGAGAACGACATGAAGTCCAGATATCGAACCTGGCTTGCTGTCCCGCCTGAGGAGACAGAAGCCGTAAAAAATGCAGTTCCCCCGTTAAATGGCCGCAAAGCTGTCGCATGGGATCCAGAAAAAAAGCTCTGGTATGCCCGGGCGGGTACCGAACTTTCACTGCTGGAGCGCTGGTTACCCCGGCCACAGGAACTGTCGATGGATGCCGGCGATCCGGTCACTGAATTTGCTCAGGTCCTGGAAAACGCCGGGCTGGTTATTCAGGGATTGCCACAGATGGACGGAGCCATACACAGAGTGGCCACCCGGGATGACAAAAAAGGGGCCAAAAGTGGCGCATACAGGGCCTATCTTGATGGTCGTCCCGCCGGCTGGTACCGCGACTACCGGAGCGCCGATGACAGTCCCACAAACTGGGTATTTTCCGGCGGAGAACAACACGATCCTCTGGCCAGACTGCATCTGCGGGCATTCGCTCAGCAACAGCGCGATGATAACGCTCGTAAACTGCAGCAACAGTATAACAAACAGGCCGGCTATGCCCGCTCCTATATTAACAGGTTGCCACAGGCAACAGCACATGAATACCTGACGCGCAAGGGCATCCGGGCCGCGCCTGGCGTGCGGCTGAACAATAAAAATGAGCTGGTTATTCCCTTCAGCAACGGCCGGGGAGAAATACGTTCGTACCAGCGTATTCCGGTCACCGGCGGGAAGGATACCCGCATTCTGAAAGACTCCGAGAAAACCGGCAACTGGTTCACCTTCGGAACCCCGGAAAATGGCCGCCCCCTGTTATTTGCGGAAGGTTACGCTACTGCCGCCTCCCTGCACGAAGCAACCGGCCTTCCGGTTCTGATGACAGTTGATGCCAGCAATATGATTGCCGTGGCAGAAAATGCCCGCCAAATCTGGACTGACAGCCCCTTTGTCTTCTGTGCCGACAACGATCATCAACGGGAAATTAACAAAGGGGTTTTTAGTGCAACAAAGGCCGCAGAAGTCACGAATGGCGAAGTCATTATTCCGGCCTTTACGGAGGCGGAAAAAGCACAGGGACTGACCGATTTCAATGACCTGGACGCCAGCCGGGGACGGGACAACTTTCAGAATGCCATGAATGCACAGTTAAAACATATCGGTATCCCCACACCCAACAGTGACACTGCCGACCATCGTGAGGCTGTCGTGATCGACAACCTGATATTCACACCGGTAAAAGATGAGAAGCCACAAATGTCCCCTGAAAACAGACAGAGCACAGCCCCGGAAACGGAGCTGGCGACACAGGATACGCCTTATGACACCCACTCCGACGATACAGAAAACCAGGCATATGAAGATGACTATGCCGCCTATGCATCCCTGCAATCAGTAACTGCGGAGACGTTATCCCCGGATAAACCACTGGAGAATATTGCGTCTGCCGCTGATACCGGCACAGAGAATACCTCTGTGCCTACCGCTGGCGACCAGGAAGACCTCAATACAGACGCCACAGGTACAGACACCGCTCACAACAGCGACACAGCAGAAACAGGAACGCTTCCTGAACCTGCCGGGATGCAGTCCGTGCAGCAGGCAACCACTGAACCGACCGCAGAAGATAAACCACACGAGAACGTTGTTTCCGCTGCCGATACCAGAGAAGAAAATGCCTCTGTGGCTACCGCTGATACCGGTGAAGAAAATGCCTCTGCCACCACCGCTGACAACCAGAGCACGCAGGCAGAAGAACATCCCCGGAGTAAAGACACACCGGAAACCTCCCTCTCCGACGCGGCCGGGACCCAGCACACCACCACAACGCAGTCTGAAGAACAAGTGCAGGTTTCCATGGCCAGCGCTGACGACTGGAGCGCATTTGCGGAAGATCTCAACGCTGACACTCCGGGGGCCCCCACTGTTCACAACACCGACAACGCGGAGACAAACACAGTTTCTGAACCGGCCGGGATGCGGCCAGTTCAGCAGGTGACCACTGAACTGACGGCAGAAGATAAAGCACAGGAAAAGAGCGTTGCGTCTGCCGCTGAGACCGGCGCAGAGCACTCCTCTGACATCACCGATGACAACAGGAACGCACCCGCTGAGGAGCTCAATGCCGATGCCACGGTTGCTGTTCACAACACCGGCACAGCAGAAACAGCCTCACCTTCTGAACCTGCAGAAACTCAGCCAGTCCGGCAGGCCACCGCTGAACCGACGGCTGAAGATAAACTGCAGGAAGAGCGTCTTGTTTCCGCCACTGAGACCAGCACAGCGAATGAAGCAGCCCGCCCTGAAACGCCATCGCTTTTCAGCCGTCTGCGCCGTTTTCTGACCGGTGTGAAATCACGCACCTCAGAACCTTCCGTTATTCAGGAGAAAAAGCCCACGGAGGCTGAAACAGCAACAGAGGAGGTCGCACCACCATCACCACCGGAAACCAGCCCGGAAGACACATCGTCAGCGGAACCGGACACGATTATCTTTGCACCCCGCCGTCCCGACAGTCCGCAGCGGCACAACCTGGACGAGATCCTTAAAAATCTTACACACAAAGAGTTTCCCGACAGGACTGCGCTCTACAGCGTTGACGGTGAACCCGCCTTCCTGGACAGACTCTACTGTCTCGAAATGGTGGATGGCGCCAGCGCGGATGACAAAAAGGTCCTGGCTGCCCTTGCTGTGGCCACCAACTTCTATGGCGGCGTTATCGAGCTGACCGGCAGTGATGCCTTTAAGCAAAAAGCCATGCAGCTGATTGTCGAATACGACATCAAGGTTCGCATGAAACTCCCGGCCCAGCGGGCAGCACTGGAAAAAATCCGCAAGGAAAAAGAGATGGCGCATGATGCCATTGTCACCCACAGACCCACGCCGGAACTCAACCGCCAGTCACCGGAAGAGACAACAATGGCCCAACCGGCTCCCCCTGTGTCACCGAAGGCAGAGGCTGAACAAACAGCAGGCAGTACGGCTGAAACACCGCATCCGGAAGCGCCGGTCACGGCAAAAGCTGAAGCCCCCCGGGCCGACAGACCGGAACAACCCGCCGCCCCGTCGTCTGCGCCAGAAAAAGCCCCTGTCAGTGCACAGCCGCAGCAACCCGACACACCGGAGGAAGAGCCGCCCGGCAAGCTCAGCCCCGGTGAAAGTGTGACTGCCGTCCTGACAAACTACGGAGAAAAAGAGTATGCGCCCGGAAAAGGGCGCTGCTTTTTTGTGGAACTCACCAACCGCAGTGGCAAACGGGAATACTGGGGAAACGGCCTGGAAGAACTGGTCAAAAACCATCAGAAGGGTGACCCCGTCACACTGACACTGCAGGCGAGAGAAACATTCCGGCTGTCCGGTGAAACGCGGGATCGTATCCGTAATATCTGGGCCATAACCCCGGTCAGTAACGGCATTACCGTTAATAATGACCAACCTCATGCGGGTCAGCATACCCTGGAGTTTCCGATGGCAACATTCAGCCAGGTGATGTTACAGATGCAACAACACTGGCCACAGATAATGCAGGAAGTTCGCTCCCCCAAAAATCCTCCCAATAATCTGTACATTGGTGAAGACAGGCAACCTGCATCAGCACCTCAGGATCAATCAATGCGACTCCCCCTCGCTGGTAATGCCCCCAATGAACTGATACCAGCCATCGCCTCTGCCGATAAGGACAATCGTCAGTTGAATCTTCTGCTGGTCCACAGCGCAGATGATCATCTGCAGGGCGTGGTCCGCCTGAACGGCACCCTTTACCCGGCACTGGCCACCCCGTCAGCTGACAACCGTCAGCTGGTTATCAATGCCCTGACGGATAACGGTCTGCAGTTTGCCGGTTACGGTGAAGCTGTTAACCATGATGAGAATAATCATCAGCGTCCGTCCCCACAAATAATGCAGTTTCACCTGAAGCAACAGGACTCCCCGTTGTTTGCCGCCATCCACAAACCGGAAGAGCAACCGGACAAGCTTTTCCGCTCTCTGGGTTTTGAGCAGACCTGGAAAGAGTGGTCTGACAGCCAAAAGGCGGAGGACAGGCAGGAAAAAACTCTGCAACAGGCACAATCCCACAGCCCCGGCCGATGAGCCGGTAAGGACGACCATGAACATGAAAAAAACGCTGCTGGTCATACTGACCGGCATCACCCTGGCATCACCGGTGGCAGGTGCCGCCACCTGCCGGGCGGGGGCCGCTGCCGAAGCCGGCAGCAGAGCCGCCTGGGAGCGGGCGCGCACAGCCAGCCAGGCATGGTCACAGCGGGAGAATGACGTCGCCTCCTCCCTGCAGTCCTGCCTGTCCCGCATCAAGGACATCAGTATCACTCTTCCGCAGTTCCCCAGCCTGGACAAGCTCCTCCGCGACCTGGAAAACCAGGTCTGTGATGCCGTCGTGGATCGGGTGAATGACCATCTTCCGGGGAATATCGACCCCTGGAAAGACTACAACCTCTGAACAGGAGCACCATGAGCGAAGCACAACCCACCTCCCCTGTCTCACCGGAAGCGGATAACAGCGGAGATATTTATAACCCCGTGCTCAGAACCATCGCACAGTCAGAACAACGGGCCGCGCTGGTACCCGGTCTGGTCAGGGCGTTGCTGTACAGCGGCGCAGCACTCTGCATCAGCCTGGTGGCTAATGGCATACAGTACTGGCATGCCACCGGCGTGACGCGCGAATACTTTGCCACTGACAATGGCCGACTGGTCCGTCTGGCACCAACCAGCCAGCCGGCCTGGAGTCAGAGCGACGTCATGAACTTTGGCAGCATGACGCTGAGCGAAGCCTTCAATCTCGATTTTGTCCACTACCGAAAACAAATCACGACACAGGCCCCCCGCTTTTCCGAAGCCGGCTTTGCCGGCTATGTGAATGCCCTTCAGGCCTCGAACATTCTCGACACTATTAAAAAGGAGAAATTTAACCTCACAACCACTATCGGGGCAGGTACCCTGGTCAACCAGGGACAGATGGAGAACGGCGTCTGGTTCTGGAAATTCCAGTATCCGGTCAGGATGCGCCTGGTCGGTCAGACCAGCACCCGCCCCGAACAGGCCTTCACCTTTGAAATCACTGTCCGGCGCGTTGACCCCCGCATCAAACCCGGCGGCATGGAAATCAGCCAGATGGTTTCCCGTAACGCCGCAGCAGGAATCTGAGACTCATATCATGCACATACATCATCTTATTGGCGCACTGCTTATTGTGTGCGGCACTGTCACAGCTGCAGATAACCCGGGCTGGAAAAATGCACGAAGCCCGCAGACCGGCGGAAAGACCGCACAGGCAACCGGGAACACCCCGGCAGGCGGTCCCCCGCCAGCCGCACAACTCCCGGGAAACCTGCCGCCTCCCGGCGCTGCTCTTGTACAGGAAGGCGCATCGCTGGATTCTCCCCTGAATGCCAGTGAAATTCGTGAACTCCGTGGGATAATGGCCGATAACGAACGGGCCATCAGTGCCCCGCTCACCAGTGTGGTGCCCCGTATCAGTTCCCTCACGGTGAATCTGTCTCCGGGGGCCAGCCTGCCCCTTGTCCGTACCGCTCTGCATAACGTCAGCGTGGTGACCTTCACGGACGTCAACGGCAGTCCGTGGCCACAGTCGGATCCGCCCTATAACGCTGCGCCCGGTCACTTTGACGTGCAGTTCAACGGCAATATGGTGTCCGTCACCCCCCTGCGCGCCTGGGCTGCCGGGAATGTGACGGTCTATCTCAAAGGATTGTCTGTACCGGTCATCCTGAATATCACCAGTGGTGAAACGGACACCACTACCCTGAGTCAGGAAATCGACAGTCGTCTGGATCTGCGCATTCCCCGGCGGGGACCTGCCAGCCCGGTGGTGTCCATACCGTCAGAAAAAATTGCCCTGCATGACGCCACTCTGCAGGCCTTTCTGGACGGTGTGCCACCGGATGATCCCGCCATCCGCCGCCTGAAATTCTCCGGTAACGTCCCGGACACCACCATCTGGCAACACGGCGATGATCTTCTCGTGCGCTCACGGGCCATGCTGCGGGATGAATTTGAACAGACGCTGGCATCGGCTGATGGTACGCGGCTGTGGAAACTGCCGGTGACCCCCTTACTCACCTTCTCCGTGAATGGTCAGTCCGTTCACGTCACCCCGGAACTGGAGTAAATCATGAGCGCAGAACAAGAACAGGACACAGCCGCAAAATCCGGCAAAAAGCTGTCAGCCCTGCTGGTTATGGGGGGCGTGATTATCATCGGGGGCGGATACCTGCTGCTCACCTGGCTGTCCCCCGAAAACGCTGCATCGCTCTCGTCAGTCAATATCAACAGCACAACGTCCGGCGGCGGACGGAACGTGATGGAGACACAGCACTACCGGGATTTACTGCGGGCTGACAATGAACGTGGTGCTGCAGAAGCGTTACGTAATAACGAGACGTTTATCGCCAGTCTGCCCCGGGGACTGGATACCGATACCGGAAACGATCAGAAAAGGGATAATCCCCCCGATGATCAGTCAGGCACTTCCGGGCAAAACGCATCCCTCCCTCAGGAAGATCAGACTGCCCGGGAAAAACGGCGTGAGGCATTACAGAAACTGCTTGCCCGTATCAATACACAGCATCAGGATGCCCGGCCACCGGTAGTGGCAGCAGCCATGTGGAGCACCACCGGCACTCCCGGGACAGCCCCACATGCGTCACCGTCCGGTACCGTTACATCACAGCATCCCCGTCTGCAGGAGACGAGTCTGGCAACACCGGCTACACGTCAGGGGATCCAGCTGATACCGGCACTGACCCGCGTACCGGCTTACATCGACACCGAAGTGGACTCTGACAATGCGGTCTCCCGTGTGGTGGCCTCCGTACCTGCCGGCCCATGGGCCGGGGCCGTCCTCTACAGCCAGGACGCCAGACTCGCAGGTCAGGGAATGGATATCCACTTTGACCGGATGATGTGGCGGGGCATGTTTCTGAAGGTGAATGCATATGCCCTGAATGAACGAACAGGAATGTCAACCGTGGCCAGCGACGTGAACCACCGCTGGTTTAAGCACATCGTTCTGCCGTCCGTACTTGGCGGGGTGGGCAATGTCGGAAGTCTTTACAAAGACGCCAACACACAGATCCTTCAGGGAAACTACGGCAGTATTACCGGCAGGGTGGGAATGCCTGATGGAGAGGTGCTGGCCGGCGTCATTGCAGGTGGCATGGCCGAACGGGGCAGCCAGCTGCTGACCCGCCAGGCAGAGAGCGAACCTTACCGTCAGGTGACAGTATCACGGGGCGAGGTCGTCTCCATTCTGTTTGTTGAGCCGGTCATGAGCAACGATATCAGTACGCCGTCCTCCGGCACTGCCCCTTCTGAGTCCCCCTCCTCCGGACGTCCGCTCACCCAGGCGGAGGCAGAGCACCAGGCCTCTGACAGGATCCGGGCGGCGGTCCTCCGTAAACAGAATGAAATGCAGCAACGCTACGGCATACAACAGGAAAGTTATCCATGAAAAACGAACATGAAGATCCCGGCAGCTTTGGCGAAACGACGGCACCGGCATCCGGCAAATCCTTCCTGAAACGCCAGTATATGGGATACAGCCTGCCGGTCTGGGCCGGCTGTGCCCTCATCATCCTGGTCGCCATCTGGTACAAGTTTCTGCGGACACCCTCAGAGCCCCCTGCAGATGCAGGCTTTGCTGTCACACCGCCCGCTGCTGAGAGCTGGGCAGAGCCCATGACCATGACGGAGTCCGGGATCGGAAACAACATGCCCGCACCGCCGGTTACCCCACAGGCAGACATGCAGCAACTTGCCCGTGATCTGAAAGCAGAGCTGGACAGACGGGATGAGGAAATCCGGCGCACCCTGACCATGCTGAAGGACAGTATCACCACCCTCAGTAACGCCATTCAGAAGGATGAGGCCTGGGCACAGGAAACCCGTCAGTTGCTTGAGGAGACCCGTAAGCAGGTGCATACCCTGCAGATGCAGGGAGCACTGCCAGCCCCGACCGGGAATAACAGACAGCCTGCGAAAACCCTGCCTTCACCTCTGCAGGGCATGAAAATCATGTCGGTGGAGAAAGGCATGGCCTGGATCCGCTGGCAGGGCAGTGCCTGGGCAGTACGGGAAGGCGACAGTCTGGGAAACATCACCATCACCCGGATTGACCCGTCCAGCCGGGCAGTCATCACCTCTGCCGGTACATTACGATGATGAGCATTGATGCCCTGACAGCCATAGAGAACTTTGCCAGCGGTATTTTCAGTGCAGGCATGGAGTTTCTCTTTACCTGGGGAGAGCTGCTGGGGATTATCGGCCTTATCGGTCATCTGATGCGCGCCCGGGCAGAAGGACGTCACAGTATGGGACCGGGAAAATTTATTGCCGGTATCTTCATCTGCGGCATGCTGGTCAGTCTGCCCTCAATGATCAATGCCGGTGGTACCCAGATGGGCTTCAGGGCAGATTCTTTCGCCCCCATCGCATACGTGCAGCCGGGCTCCTTTGGTGCCGCTGCCGGTGCCGTCAATGCCATTCTCTCACTGGCAAAACTGGCCGGCGTCGGTTTTGTCATGAACGGCATATCCATCTGGCGCAAATCACTGCTGGACGGGCACACCGCCCTGAGCGCCAGTGAATCCATCAGTAAAGGGAACGTCAAGTTTGTGGCCGGCGTTCTGCTGGTTTTCAACGACCGGGTTATCGATGCCACTCTGGCAAGCCTCGGTATCGCCTTCTGACCCCTGTATTTTTTCAGTAAATCAATCTGTTAATAAAGGAGACACTATGTCACGACTTCGTGCCATGGCGGCGCGTCTGCGCGCTGCATCTGTTTATGTTCAGTTATGCCTGATGGCCTGCCGTGACCGGCTGGTACGCCTGTTACTGCTGCTTCCCGTGATGCTGCTGCCCCACACCGCAATGGCAAATACCCTCTTCGATATGATTAAAACCGTTGGCGATGGTGCCAGAGGCTCCAGCAGTTCGTTTGTGGCTATCGGTCAGGTTATTGGCCTGGTGCTCTTTATCGGCGGACTGCTTGGCCTCAAACAAATCGGTAAAAAACCCGGTGCAGGGCTGGCCTGCCTGCTGTCAATTCTGGTCGGCGTCTGCCTTGCCGTCGTACCGGAACTGATGGGCAGCGGACAGAAAACGCTCGGTCTTTCTCCGGTTTCAATCAGTTAATCCGCAAAGGCACCGGGAAACCGGTGCCGTCTTCACACAATGAGGAGGACCAGACCATGTCCTGTGAGCTACCCCCTTTCACCCTGCTCAGAACAGAGCACGGCAACGTGATTGCCCGCGACAACCGGGATAATCAGGAGTTTGTGTTTGCAGAGTGTTACTCCACCGCTATAGCAGCACTGATTCTGGCTGCCGTCACCCTGTATACAGAGAGAAAAGCGTATGAAAAAGCCCCCGCCACTCATCGCCCCGGTCCGGGAACGATGGCTTTTCCCGCTCCCGCAACCGGACACGGTATTCAGCGGTGAAGCCCTGTTACCACCGCCAGTGCTCTCAACAGAGGGACGCTGCCCCTGCTGTCGCAGGACCGTCACCCACCGCTTCATTCTGGAAGATTCATGGCCATTACAGCAGATGGCTGACACCTGCCGGGATACGATCGTCCTGCTGGAAAAAAACCTCACCCGGGTGATGCGCCTGAAAAAACGTCCGGTACCGGAAAACGCTGACGAAAAAAAGAAACACACCCGAACCCTGCAGGATGCGGAGCGGTCCCTGGCACAGGCCCGCCTGTCGGCCAGACGACTGGCCCTGCGTCATGTGGAAAAGTCGCAAATCGTCACAACGGATGCACTCAGCGAAAATGAAAGTGACCTGCTGCAGCCGGAAGGCCCGCCCTTTCATCTCTGTGCCTTCTGCCACGCCTGGCACTGTCTGAACGGCTACGCTGCCGCACAGGGAGTGATGGTCTGGCTCCCCGATTTGCATCCGGCCTCGGTGGTTGCCCTCAATGCGCGGGCACTGCAGGAGATTTTCAGCGATAACCGTCAGCGGGTCAGGCAGGGACGGGCAGTCCTGAATGCCCTGGTACAGAACCGTCTGGCCGTTGAGGAGAAATTCCGCACCTGGCGTCCGGCGGATTTTGCAGATGCCCTGCGCCGCTGGCCGCCGGCACAGCGTAAAACGTTGAGGGAGAAAATGGACGGGGTGGCGCTCATTCTGCTGCCGGATTCGTTTCCTGACAAAAAGTACGTCATGTGACACACACCGGTGCCGGTGACGTTTTGCCGGATATCAGTTCTCCGCAGATGCATTCCGGCACTTTATTATCCGGTCGCTGACTGACGATATTCCGCCTGACGGAGATGAAAAAGAGATTGCCCGGTTCATTCGCCGCCAGCAGTTTATTTATCCGGGTGTAATCACACAGAAATACGCCCCTGCCCCTCAACAGATTATTTATTTTCTCTGCTGTTTTTTCATGCCACATCCCCTGCTGTGGCATCAAAAAATATAAGACCGTGATGATTCATCCTTACCGGAGTGCCCCATGCCATGAATATCAACCGCATTATTTTTGCCATTGAAGACTGTATCAGTACCCTGTCACGGTATTCCGTTTCCGCATTCTTCCCCGATTACTGTGATCTGCACACCGTCATCGGTCTGGACCAGCAGGACCGCGAACGCCGCCCCTGGCTGAAAGCCCCCTACATTGCCACCACAAAACAGGGGTATTACCTTTCCGTCTTTGAAATCAGCGGTGCCCTGAAAGAAATGGATGAAAACCCGGACCTGACAGCCCCCGGCACACTGGAATCACTGATTACAGCGCTGGCAGAGCGAATGAACACTGCCTGGAAAAATTCCGGTCACAAAATCAGTTTTGTTTTCGAACGCGATCCGGAGCGTGGAAGGGATGAAATCGAAGCCATGCTCTTACCCCAGCGAAAATCCATCGCACGCACGGGGATCCTGCTTCAGGACGTTCTGGATGAAAAAGTCACCACGCTCACCCCCTGGCTTGTCCGGGAACGCTGCTGGCTGACCGTCTGGAGCTCTGAAGAACTGCTGAGCCGGACCGATCGCAAGGACCACCAGACCCGTATCAGGAAACTCGCTGAACACGCTCCGCCAGCCCGATTTGCGCAGGATCCATGGCGCTGGACACTTTCCGCACTCAAAATACGGCATGACGCCTTACTGGACACGCTGGAGCAGGCCCTGACACATGATTCTGATGGTCTGCTGGTTCGCCTGATGGATATTCATGAAGTGGGACGGGAAATCCGCCGTCAACTGGAGCGCAACAGCACACCTGCAGTATGGCAGCCTCATCTGCCTGAAGATGCCCGTCCTGCCGGCTGGCGACAGGGTGAGGATACCTCTGTATTCCACGCACCGTCGCTGAATCTGCAGTTATTCACCACACAGCCTGAAACACACGGCAGCCTGATAAAGGCCGGTGACCTCTGGCACGGTATGGTCGCCATTACCCTGCCACCCCAGAATCTGCGGACATTCAACCAGCTGGTCAGGGATGTGCCCCGCGCAATCCCCTGGCGTATCCGGATGGATCTGATGCCCGGCGGCATGAAGGCGCTGGGGGTCAAGAAAACCCTGCTAACCTACAGCAGCTTTATTTCCCCTCTCCGGCCCATGTATGACTCGGTGATGATGCTGAATGACATCAACAAACATGATCCGGTCTGTATCATGACCATTGTTGCCACCACATGGGGAAACAGCCGGGAAGTCTGTACCCGCAACCAGGCTCTCCTGAAATCTGCGCTGGAAGGCTGGGGAGTATGCGGCACCACCACCACCTTCGGTGATCCGAGACGTGCCTGGGTGAACACGGTTCTGGCGGCCTCCCACGGTTCCGGTCCAGTCCCCCTTTACCCGCCCCTTTCACACGCCCTTTCCCTGTTTCCCCTGAACAGGGCCGGCTCTGTCTGGCGGGGACAGGGAAATCTGATGATGCACACCGAGGACGGCTCTGCATGGGAGGTCGCGCTGGCATCGTCACAACAGAACAAGCACACGGAACTGACGCCCGGCGCACCCGGTCTGGGCAAATCGGTACTCATCAACGCACTGTCGGAGATCCAGATAGCCTCAGCCCAGAAGAACCTGCCTTTCATTGCCTATATCGACAAGGGATTCAGTGCACAGGGACTGGTACAGCTTATCCGTGACAGCCTGCCGGAGCAGAGAAAGGACGAAGCCGTGGGGATCATTCTGAGCAATGATCCGGAACACACCCGTAACCTGTTTGATGTGATGTACGGTGCCAGAAAACCCGCCACCCCGGAAAAGAACTTCATGGTATCTGTACTCTGCGCACTGTGCGTGGATACCGGCACCGGTCAGCCCTGTAATCCCGGTGACACCCGGCAAATCATAAGCAACCTGGTGGATCTGGCCTTCAGGGAGTATGGCGAAAACAACCCCAGACTGTACCGTGCAGGAACAGAGCCCCTTGTGGATCTCGCCCTGGAAGAGAGTGGCATCGCAGAACAACATGACGCAGGATGGTGGAATGCTGCCACCTGGTTTGAAATCAGGGACATGCTGCATATGGCTGGCAATATCCCCGCAGCCCAGCGGGCACACTACCAGGCCATGCCCCTGCTGGCTGAAATGTCCGCCCTGCTGGGACAGCCATCCATCCGGGATGTGTTCGGCACAGTTCAGCGCGATAACTCAGCAGAATTGTTACTGGACTACATCCGCCGTGCCCTCGATCAGGGACACAGTGACTACCCGATGATGTCCGGCTGTACCCGGTTTATGCTCAGCCCCGACACCCGCGTTGTGGCCGTTGATCTGAACAATGTGGCCGGTGACAAGACACCTGCCGGGCGTCTGCGCACCGGCATCATGTACCTGCTGGCAGGACAAATCGCCGGCGGGGATTTTGTCCTGCCGCAGTATCAGGAGGAAATACGGAAAAATCTCGACCCACGCTACCATGAGGTGATTTTCCGCCGCATTGAACAGCTTGATCAGGAGGTCAAGACCAAAGTCTATGACGAACTGCACAATGCAAAAGGGATCAACTTCATCTGGGAAGCCCTGGACACCCAGGAGCTGGAGCAGCGTAAGTTCGGGATACGCACAGTACTGAGCACCCAGCTACTGCAGGACTATCCACCGGCAGTTCTCAAATCCGCCAACACCCTCTGGTTGCTGCGTTACCGCCCTGACGAAATTCCGTTTCTGCGGGATAATTTTGGTGTCCCTGAAGTCACCCTGCGGCGCTTCCTGAAAATGCCGGAAGGGGCTGCACCGGATGGCAGCGGTGTCCCGGTACTGGCTGTGTTCCGTGTAAAAAACGGTACGCTGGCCCGGATCCTGAAATTCACCCTCGGTCCACTGGAGCTGTGGGCACTGAACTCCTCTCCTAAAGACAGCGCCCTGCGACGTGCGCTGACGCAGGAGGTGGGGTCACTGCGGGCACGCCAGATCCTGGCCGAACACTTTCCCCGGGGTTCAGCCACCTCACTGATAGAACACCGCGCCCGCACACATGACAGTGAAAACGTCATCCATGAGCTGGCAGCAGAACTCATCCGTAAGCAGGGATATAACCTCTGATGTACAGCATTCATATCACCCCCCGCTGCCGGCGTCCTGCCCGGGGACAGGTCTTCCTGAAAACACTGCGCGTGGACGGTGACAGTTTCAGCTTCACCCTGCCGTCCGCCTGCTTCACACTGCGACCGTCCCCCAATCCCCGGGTCATTTTTGCCAGTGACAGACGGGCTGACGGGGAGATGAGTGGTATTCGCCTGGCCCTGCCCGGAGAGACAGGCACGCTGATAACAACGGCCACCTGGCAGGTTAACGTGCCGGAGCGACCGCCTTTTGATATACAGCATGTCATTCACTGGCTTCTGCCCGCACCACTCACTGCGCTGATGTCTGACAACACCTGGCTGTGGCCGGATGTCCCCGGCACACCGGCACTCACAGCCGGAGACTGGCCGGTCATGGAAAGCGACACCCCGACACTGAAACGCGTGAAGCGTCGTACCTTCACGCTCATCGATAACCGTAACCGTCAGGGATGGATCACGCGCCGCTTCCAGTGTTTCCCGCTGGCTCCGCTGCCGGAATCACTCAGTCATCGCGTACCAGACATCCTGTATCCCCCGAAAACGGAGAAAAAAGAATGCAAAGACAATCTGCAACCACACTGCTTGCACTCCTTGTAGGCTGTGCGGTTATCCCTGCCACCCATGCCTACTCTGTGAATGTTGTGTCCAGTCAGCCGGTCACCCGACAGATCATGCCGGAGCTGGCCACCATACAGGGCATCATGGAGGAAATGGTCCGTATGCAGACGGCCACCGGCACAGCCATCACCCAGAACTCAGAAAAACTGGCCACCGTCATTGCCCAGGACGGGCAGGCCACCCGTCAGCAGATGATATTCAGTAATGAAACACACCGCCTCGAGGAGGCCAGGAAAAGCTTCAGCGTGCCGGACTCCATCTGCAGTGAATCCGCGTCCGGCATTGCAGCAGAAAGCCGCCGGGCAGCAGCGTCTGCAGCGGCACGTCTGAGTCAGGGGGGGGGGGTCAGCAGTAAACCCATCCGTGAACGTCTCTCCCGGGCTGCGGACTCCCCGGTCCGCGAGGCGTATGACAGTGCCGGCATCCACGCCGGTTACTGCACGGAAGCGGAGTATGCCCGCTTTGGCGGAACTGATGTCTGCCCTGCCGTGGGCGATCTGCCGGGCGGAGACAGCCAGGTACGATCGCTCTATCAGGGCGCAGGCACAGCAGATACCCCGGCCGCTCTCACCTGGGATCAGAAACAGATTGATGCCGCGACGGCTTATATGAAAAACACCGCCAGACCGTCAGCGGGTCGTGCCCCGGGGAAAGGAGAAGTGGGCACACAGACCGGGCGCACGTATGTGGGCCTGCAGAATGAATACAACGGCATCATCGATGCCGCCTCTCATCCGCAGCTGTCACTGATTGCTGACAGTACCCCTAATGAAGCCACCCGTGGGGCACTGACTGAAGCCCTGCAGTCACCGTCAGCTGCGGCATATTTTGACCGGACCGCATCATCAGAAGCCCGCACCCGTGGCCACATGAGCCAGCGGGAGTTTGAGACCTTTGAAGCCGGCAGACGGTATGCCAACACCGACTGGCAGCAGGATCTGCAGGGCATGGAAGGCGATAACCTTCTCCGTGAGCTGCTGCGCACCACCGCCCTGCTGAACTGGCAGATGAACGATCTGAAAGAGCAGATTCGTCAGGGTAACGTTATCGCCGGGCAGCAACTTGCGCTGGCCGCACGGCAGTATTACGGACAGCGCCTTGGAGAACTGTCACAGGCCATGAGCCAGGGGAGCGTAAGATGAAAGACGACAACAGCATCGACGAAAAAAAACCGGCCCCCCGTCTCCGCCGCATCGGTGATATAGGGATAAATCTGTTCGCACCACTGGCCGAAACCCGCTGGATGCTGCGCAGCTGCCGCCATATGCTGGACCAGCATAAAACGCGCCTGAAGCGCCTCATGCCCGACCGGCAACCGGAGAGTCCGGTCTGTATGACCTGGGAGGAAGCGGTCAGGGCCAGCGGACTGACGGTCGACGAACTGGACCGGCGTCTGCGACGTCGCAGGATGTTCTGGCGGACAGGATTCTGGCTGATGATGATACCGGTACTTCTGCTGTGTGGTATGGCCCTTGCGGCCACCGCACTGCCGGTCATCACCCTGATACGTATCCTGGTCTGCCTGTTACTGATGAGCACCATTGCAGCACTGTGTGCCTCAAAAGCCCTGATTGCGTCATACCGCCTCTGGCAGCTGAATGAACGTCGGGTCAGCGAGGACGAACAGGGCACATTCCCCGATTACCTGCAGGCCCGGCACGGCTGGAAACAGGCCACATGGCTGGCCATTACCCACCGGCAGTACTGACTGTCCGGTCTGCAATTTCTTTTCCTCATTCCGGGGGCTGATGCCCGGGCATCCCCTTCGGTTCCGGAGTTACCGTGAAAATCATACCCAGAGCACTGAGTGCAGGTCTGGCGCTGGCTGCCGTACCTGCACAGGCTTTCGTCACCTATCAGGACATTGTGAGTGCCGCCACCAATCCGGATGACCTGTCGCGCCAGGCACTGGTCACCATTTTTGGTGATGTGGTCACAAATCCCCTGACAGCCAGCAGCAACACCATCATTGGCAACCTGTTCATGGTGTTTAACGCAATTATCGCCACGATGGGGATAGTCTGGTTTCTGTTTATTGGTATCCGTCATGCTGTCCGCACGGGACACCAGGGCAGTGTCTTTAACAACGGACGGGACGTCGTCGGCATACTCAGTGTCGTGAGTGGATTTTTGATGATTGTGCCCACCGCTTCCGGCTGGAGTCTGGCGCAACTGGTCATGCTGTGGGGCGCATCCATCATGGGCATCGGTTCCGCCAATATCATGGTTCAGACAGCGGCAGAAAACATTGCTGAAGGCTATTCAATGACCGTACAGCCAGTACATGTCTCCACCCGCACGGCAGCACGGGGAATTCTGGAGATGGAACTGTGCAAACACGCCATGAATACGGGCCTCGATGACTTTAACCGTACCGCACGTTCATCAACGCCGCCCATGAGCGAATCCTCACGGACAGAGAATGGCAGATATACCGTCACCGTCTCAAATGGCAGCGCCACCTGCGGGAGTGTGAGTCTCTCCGTGAAAGGAAACGGCAGTAACAAGCAGTCCGCGCTGGCCCATTTTTTCAATCCCTTCATTGAAACGGAATATCAGGGGGTTCTGACGGCACAACGCTCCGCCATGGATACCATGCTCCGTGACCTGGACAGCGCGGCGCAGGAATTTGTGTCGGCATACCGGACCCGGCGCGACACGGGTAACGGCAACCTGCCGGATATTGAAAGCCGTATTCAGAAGGCTGCCAACAGGTATGAAGAAACGGTGCAGAAGGCGTTGCCAACAGATAACGCAGAAACTGAGCGCAGGGAGCAGCTGAAATCCTACCTGACCACCTACGGCTGGGTTGCCCTGGGCGCCTGGTACCAGACCTTTGCCACCGCCAACCAGCGACTGGCTGAACTGGCCGACCGTGCTCCTACAGTGAGTGGCGTCTCGTCACTGGGCGAAGCCGGGGATACGGAATTCCTGAAGGAAGTCAAGGGGGCTTACCAGGCACAGCTACAGAACTCAGCGTATACTCCTGCACTGGGAACAACCACCTCTGCCAGTGAATACCACGCATCTAATACTCAAAATCCTCAATCAGCCCTGTTAGAGTTCATAGGGCCAGGGTTAACTCGATTTTCAAATAAAGTAGCAACCATACATTCAGGAACAGGAACAACGAGTCAGCAGGCAAATCCTCTGCTGAAGATGAAGGACATTGGTGATTACACCATGGTCACAACCGAAACCATCTGGGCGGGTTATACCACCGTCAGGGTGCTTTCTACTGCCGGCAGCAACTCCGTTTTTGGCCGACTGGTCAATGCCGTCAGCGGCTTATCTGATGCAGCAAAGGCTTTTCTGGAAGCCTCCGCACCACCACTCTACTTCCTGCTGTTTTTGCTGTTCTGTGCCGGTTTTTCGTTATCTATTTACCTGCCGTTTATCCCGTTTATCTTCTGGATGACCGGCATCGGCAACTGGATAGTCAGCGTACTGATTGGATGTGCTGCTGGCCCCCTGTGGGCCGCCACCCATCTGGGAACAAGTCAGGACAGGGGAAGCCGGGCCGCTTACGGTTACATCTACCTGATAGACAGCATGATCAGACCGCTGCTGATGGTATTCGGGTTCTTTTTTGCATCGGTCGCCATCGTGGCCGGCGGCACAATACTGAATGCGCTGTTTGCTGCTGCGCTGATGAATGTCCAGATAAACTCTGTGACGGGCGTGTTCAGCATGGCGGGATTTTTGATGATTTATGCCCGCGCCTGTACCACACTGGTTGCAGCCGTTTTTGCGCTTCAGGCTTATCTGCCTGACCATGTAATTAATTTTCTGGGCGGACGTGACGGTGTTAATATGCTGGGGAATATGGTTTCTTCAGTCAAAGATATTATTGCCGGAGGTAATACCAATATGCGCAGAACACCTGGCGTTCGGGAAGATAGACTGAAAAATATTAATAGAGATGATAAAGACGGAATAAAACAATAAAATGAAAACATAGAAAAACCAATAAAACAGCATTGCCATATTCACCTGAAGAGTTTAAAATATATTCAGGTGAATATGGAGGTTTATTATGAACAAAACAAAAAGCAGATATCCTTCCTGGTGGGCATATTACCACTTGGCCCGCAACGCTTATTTCTTATTAGGAATACCGTGTTTACTTTTATACTCAGCCGCTTATACATCAGATTTATTAGATGATAATCTAAGACATTCAATAAGTCTTTTTATTCTGGCATATGGATGTTATTTTCTTCTTTTCATTCCTCCGCTCTGGTTATATCTGAGAACCAGAGCGAAGAAAAAGAAAGTCCAGCAGGTTGTTCAGCAGATAAAAGAAAGCAGTCCCTTTGCGCCGACCAGCGATTACGAGCAACTGTCATTCTCAAAGAGTTGTTATTTCGGGATCGACATTAAAAACGGCACCATGCTGTATGTGCGCATTTATCCGAACAATGTGATGGATGTGATTGGTCTGGATATTCACAACTTTACCCGCACGGTTGCTGAGGACGGCAAGCTGGAAATCCACACCACCTATGTGAGTCTGCCGATGATTCCTCTTGAGATCTCCGGCATCTCAGCAAGGACGCTGGCCAACACCATGCACACCATGGCTGCACGTGGATATGAGTACAAGGAACGTTTCCCACAGATGATCCGGTATCGGGTTAAAGAGTGGGAAAAAGTTGCCGGTGTTCCTGTTGCAGAAGTATTTTGAGGTAGCTATCAACTGTTAGACGATAATCCGTCAGCCGGTTTTCTCTGAACCGGCTTTTTCTTTTCAGGCAGAATGCCTGTCTGCCGTCTATCTCAGGACGCCGCATGGAGTCTCTATGTTTTCCCCACAAATTCTTAGCACTGTCTTGCCCACTGTAGACAAAATCAATACAATTCTGCATATCAGTTATCTATAAAAGATAACAATATCATTATAAATAATTATCATATCCACACACTCAAGGCAGTACCTAGAAAACATAAAGATAAAATCATGTCTGAATCCCGCAGCAATTTTCCAGCACGACATGGTACTCCATGGAATACTGAAGAGTTACAGCGTCTTCTCGTATCCATAGCGGAGGGCGTCTCGCTAAAAAAACTTACTCAAACACATCAACGATCGTCCGGGGGAATACGTGGAGCAATCAAACGCCTGCTTCCTTCTGAGTTTCTTGAGTTCAACGATATAAACACGGTGAATGACCTCAGCAATTACTTCAACAAGATTCCTCGCCAAGAACACAATAGTATCATCAATAATTTAATATCATTGAGCACTGCAAAAACAATTGCTCATGATAAAGTTGAAATACAAAAGAATAGTTTTAAACAAAATACCCCACTCCCCCTCTGCCAACCCAATACAGATTTTAAAGATTATATAGCCGATGAACATGATGTCATTATGCTAATTCATTCTGCTATCGAAAGTTTATCTAATAAACGACATCAATATATTCTTCTAATGCGACTCGGCACAGATGATTCACCTCATTCTCTGGCAGATATTGCCGTCAAATTAGGAATTTCCCGTGAAAGGGTAAGACAACTTCAGGAACGAGCCCTTGGCTTACTAGCTGCTAAATCTCGCTATGAAGGGACACCTGGAGCTTGCCTTAAAGCCCTTATTAACTCAATAGGTAATTCACCATATGATATAGCAGTATGGATTTATCGTATTGTTCATCGGGATTTCGTTACATCCTCTGAGTTAGCCGCCAAATTCATCATTTTTGCCGCAGGCATTCCTAAAGCAAGACGAGATGAAATAAAAAATTCGCTCTCATTAATATCACAATTACAAAAGCAGAAGTTACGTGAACGAAGAGCAGAATTAGCACACGCTCACGCTCAGGAAAGAGCCCGAATCAAGAAAGAAAGAGTTGAGTTCATATTCAGTAAATGGCTAGACAATACACATTGGCCAAAATATATCGCACCTCCTCCCCCCGTAGAACAGCTATGTTCACAGAGAGCGGTTAATGATACTGACATATCTGGATTCTTTTACTCTCAAAAATTAGGTCGTACAGTCCAGTACGAATCAGGGCTTGAGTTTAAAATAATGAATCTATTAGAATGTTGCGATCAGGTTCTTTTCTATCAAGAACAACCATTTTCTATTCCATATTGTTTTAAAAACAAATCAAAAAAATACTATCCAGATTTACTCATTGCGACAGTTGATGGTCGGTGCCTACTTATGGAAGTGAAGCCAACAGACCGAATGACCTTGAGTCTCACGAGAATAAAAAGTAATGCAGGTCGCAAATGGGCACATACTCGAGGATGGGGATGGTTGGTCATTAGTGATAGGTTCTCGTTACGTCAGCTGGAAGAACATGCCATCTCAACAAACACATGGAAACTTATAGAGGCTGAACTGAAAACATCAAGGATTTTAGCATGGCGTGAAATGATGGAGTTACGTACACGATACGAGATTCATCGTTTAGATCTTATTGCATATATCATTCAGTCTGGTGCTGAAGTGGATAACTTTTATCGAATTACCCCGAAAATATCTAATAATACATCTAACCAGAGACAACCAAATGAGAGCGACTGTCATAATTGATGACGCACAGGACGGAAAAAATAATAGCTGCCGGACAGCAGCAACCAGCAGTCGTCCGGTAAAAAAGACAAACAAGGCGCATTGAGGTCAGCCTTCGCAACAATCCGGCGGCAGATGTCCTGCCGCCGTGTTGCCCGTTAACGTTTAACTTCGTAGGCTAACGTTGCCACAAACACCGTATTTCCCTGCTCGATACGAAATCCGCAAAGCGAATCCCTCACCATCCAGACAAAACACAGTATCGTCACACAGACGACGATTAACATCATTAAAAACGTTCGTTGTGGCATCGCAGCCCCTCCATTGCCTTTCGGCCGTCATCGGGCTACTATAATGTTGTCTAGGCATTACAGTGGGCCCTGGGTTGATTGATAAAAAAATCGCCTGGGGCTTTCTGCTACATGCCGTCCACAAAACGCTTTCGGCATACAGCCTCAAGCGCCCGCCGCTATTCTAATCGTTTTCCTGTCCGCCACAATCCTTTTCATGCCACCACGTATTTTGTGTCAGGGACAGAAATAAAGCCGGAAAGTGACTACGTGTGCACACATCTGTTTTCCGGGCTGCAGGCATCGTGTTATTTTCTGAAATGCAAAATAATAAAAAACAAGGACACATCATGAAGGATGAAATACACAGTACCAGCATTAACCCGGATGTTGTTGAGCAGTTTCTGGCCCTTATGAATACACATTGTAAATCCTCAGAAGAGGCGCTCACCATGCTGAGTACGCTTTGTTACAACCTGATGATGACATGCGGTATCCATTCCATGGACAGCCAGATGCTCAATGGGCATGGGATATCCATGCAAC